>JAEEGL015464742.1_pt1 | contig 14571 bp, 10 predicted proteins | sample 9134231 | NCBI WGS metagenome assembly JAEEGL01 (sample SAMN16246548, study PRJNA631951) | gut metagenome | biome: gut microbiome; feature: rumen; material: fiber-attached | host: Bos | place: Iran: Karaj | collected 2018-10
CCCGTACAACATGCAGATGGACATCGACCGGCTCTGCCTGGAACGGGAATTGGAGAGCTTTATCGACTCCGGCGTGGCAGAAGACGCCTATACTGTCTATTACAGCTACCTTGAAATGTTTATGGGAGCGTACGGGCAGTCCAGCAAGATGATCGAGCTGCTCTCGGAATTCGAGTCAAACGCCAGCTCGCTTCTGATGAAGCACCGGGATCACTATTCCCATTCAGTCTACGTGTTCGCGCTTGGGTTGGCGATTTATGAGACGAACGAGACCTTCCGCAAGACGTTTCAGACCTTCTACGGCTTTTGCCCCGGCCGGGAAGAAGCGCGCGCGGCGGCGTTCTTTCTGGAATACTGGGGGCTGACCGCTCTGTTCCATGATATCGGGTATCCCTTCGAGATCCCGTTCGAGCAGGTCCTTGCGTACTTTGAGGTGGACCGGAAGAACCGCGGCCCGGGCAGCATGTACCTTGCATATCGAGATCTGTACTGCCTTTCCGAGTTGGATGAGCAGGCAAACGCACACTTTCAGAAGCTGTTTGGACGGCGGTTCGGCTCTGTGGAAGAGCTGTTGGCGTATGGGATCGAAAAACGGCTCGGAGAAGCTTATCACGTGTCGGAAGCATATCTGTGCGACACGAACAAACGAAAGCCGACCGACCCGGATCAGTTCGATTACTACATGGATCACGCCTATTTCAGCGCGACGCGCCTCTATCAGGAGCTCATCGAGAACCGGGGCGCGGAAGCGCTTACCGCCGCGCACCTGGACGCGCTGACGGCGATCATGCTACACAACAGCCTGTTCAAGTTCGGGATCGCCTTCTATAAGTCCAAAGAAAACCGCAAACCTCCCCTGAAGGCGGAGCTGCATCCCCTCGCCTATCTTCTGATGCTCTGCGACGAGCTGCAGTGTTGGGATCGTACCGCCTACGGCAGAAACTCCCGCACAGAGCTGCATCCGATGGACGCGGAGTTCGACTTCGGCCGAGGAATGATCCACGCACTGTACTGCTTTGATTCGGAGGAATCGGAAAAGATCGGAGCATATGAAGCCCGCTACCGCGCATGGGAGCAGAGCGGCGCAGAATCGTCTCCGCCCCGGCTCAAGGCGTACAGCGACATGGCGGAAAAGAATCAGCGTTTCCGTACCGACATTGAAAAGATCGTCGACCTATCGGATTATCCGCTGTCGGTCACAACGTTTATGCGCAGTGCGGACCGCAGAAGCAAGCACACGTATCTGTCAGGCAGCAGCTTCCTGCACATGTACGACTTTGCCGTCGCGCTCAACGGCCGCTACCGCTATGAGGGCAGAGAAGATGAGATCTCGCCCGAAGAGCTCGAACGTGACTTCAATGGGATGTCCCTCGAATATAAACTGAGCAACATCAATCAGGTCAAGAGCTTTTCCAAGTATCTGAACGCCATCGACTGCTTTTATACCGACCGGCCGGTGGATTTCGGGATGCTTCACGCGTTTACCGATGAGCAGACCGCCATATTCGCACCGATGGAGCATGCCCGCTGGATCAGGGAGCACCGCGCGATGGGCTGGACCGCCGGCGACCTGTATGAGACGGTTCCTTGGGAAGGGGAAGCGGACCGCCAGGCGCTGCGTGAACAGATGCGGCAGCACAAGCTGTGCATGAACGGCGATTTCGGCGAGCTGGAGATCGCAAGACACTATCTGACGCTGTCCGAAGAGGACCAGGGGAAGGACTGGAAACCGTTCAACACCATGCTGAAGCTGATCCGAAAATATGACGGACTTCGGATCTACAAGCTCGATTGAGATGCCGATCAGCGGAGAATGGGTGTTTTTCAAAAACACATGCCGAGGCAGATGGCACACGAAATACTGGAAAGAGAAGGTCAATCTTCAAGAGAACGGATGATCAATTGACCGGGTGTGATCATACCAGACGGCGATATTTGTTTGGGAGGCAGAAATGAGAATCATAGAAAACAGTGATTCCTATTCAGAGATGCTGCCGGATCTGAAACAGGCACGGTTTGGAAGCTATCTCATCTTCCCTTTCCAGTTCGAGGAAGGAGACGATCGAACTGATTGGGCAGATCAAACGTTTATACCTCGCGATGTGACGACAGTAGATATCAATGACATTGCCAGATCCATGATGAGCAGGACCGGACAGATGAGCATCGGCAGTTGTTGGCTGATTCCCCAGAACGTTTTGCTCCGGGAAATGACAGACGGACTGCTCGGACAACCACCCTCCTTCTTTATCGATACAGGAGCCGCCAGCAGGCGCTTCTCGCTGACAGATAGTTGGCTGTACATATTTCATACTCATGTCGCCTTCCTTGCGATTGGCGTCGTCTTTGATGAAATACAGACCTTGGCGGATATGATCAACCCCGGCGGTGTTGACAGCCGGGCTGCATTCCGTTATGAAGACGGATCGGGACATCATACATTTTCGATGGAAGACTGGATCGGTACCCTTTCGGAGAAGGTGGGTTTGCACAGGCTTTTCAGCAGCAGAAACAACCCATTCCTGGATGTTTTTACATATACGCTTGCGGTAGTCCCCAAAAGATTTCCGGACATTGACGTCATGAAACAGGCGGCATTCAACCTTCATTTGATGATACCGTTCGGCAATCCGATAACGGATAATTCTGAAGAGGACGTCCGATTTGTTTATGCGAGAATCGGCGAAGAATCACAGACGTACCGTTGGGCGACATGCATCACGAGTCAGTCTGTTTCTTATCTTGTAGCAGATTTGGGGATGGATCTTGTCACACAAATGCAGACCAGGGCAAGGGCGGGACTTCCGGTTGTCATGCTTGCGCTCTATGAAAAATATACCTGTCTGCACTATACAGAAGTGATTGCGACAACAGATCTTCAGCACCTCAAACGGATCGAAAAGCTGAAGATGGAAATGCTGAAATTTCAAGCTTATGGAACCATTGCTCCTGCCAATCTCTCTCGCTGGCACAATATCCGACAGATCTACAGCGCGTTGCTGGAGACCAATGACATCCCTGCGGCGATATCAGATGTGGATCACAAAATCAATATTCTGTCCGAACACCAGCGTGAGCTTGAATCTCAGAGATCCGAGCTGCTGATGAATCTTATCACAGCCTTTGGCATCGTCTCGATTCTTGCATCTGTACTGTCCATTATCGATATCCTGCACGGCGGGGAGCATGCGATTTGGATATCGCTGATCTTAACGGTGCTGATCATGGTCTTTGCGTTTCTTCTGGCTTTTTCCAGGAGAAAACGATGACAGATTCCCGCGAAGAGAACAAACCGGGTACGAACATGAGACGTCGATAACTGTTTCTGAAATGGAGCGAAAAGCAAGTCTCTGTCGCTGTAAGAAGCACGGACAGTACATTGCTCTGTCTCAGTATATGCTTGGTACCATGTATTACAACGGAGTCAGCTGGTGCGAGAAGGACTTGAAGAGAGCCAAAGAGCTCATTAAGAAAGCTGCGGATCAGGGATACGAACCCGCAAAAAAGATGCTGCGGGAAGTTTTCTGATCCCCAGGACCAAAGACAGACCGCATCCGGCGGGCTGCAGCGACCACAGGAAACCTGCGGCACGGGATCGCGGCCCGGAACAGCAGTGCCGACAAAAGCACAGAAAAGAGGAAGAGAAAGAATGGAACATCTGGTTTTTATTTCCCATTCCAGCAAGGACGCGCCGTTGGCGCAGCTGATCTGTCACCGATTGGAAGAGAACGGCATCCGCTGCTGGATCGCCCCCAGGGACATCCAGCATGAGGATTGGGCCGGATCGATCATGGACGGACTTTCCCGCGCGGATGTGTGCGTGATCATCGTGGGGGAGCACGCGGCGGATTCGCCGGAGGTGCTCAAAGAGATCACCGAGGCGACGCGCAGCTGCCAATACATCATTCCCTTCAAGGTGGACAGCACCGACCTGTCGCCGAAAATGCGCTATCACCTGGGGCCGTGTCACTGGTTGGACGCCTCCACGCCGCCCATAGAACAGCGGATCGAGGAGCTCCTGCATCGGATCGGGCATCTGTCCGAGGAGGATGTGGTCTATCAAAACGCGCGGAAGCTGCGTCTACAGGAACACATGGTCTGGCCGCGGCCCAACTTCCTCGGCCGGGAGCAGGAGCTGGAAGAGATCGCCGAGCGTCTGCCCCGGGAGGGCACCCTGTTCCTGCGGGGCATGGGCGGCATCGGAAAATCCGAGATCGCCAAGTCCTATGCGGCAACCTGCCACGACCGGTATGATACCGTGCTGTTTCTGGGGTATGAGGGGAGCATCTTCGACCTGGTGAGCGGAGACAGCATACGGATCGAGAACCTGCCGTCCCGGGACCCGGACAGTGAAACCGCAGAGCAGTTTTTTGCCCGCAAGATGGAAACGCTCCGCCGGATCGTCTCGGAGCGGACACTGCTCATCCTGGACAACTACGACGTGGATGACGACCCCTATTTTGCGGAGCTGGCCAACACGGAGGCCCATCTGTTGGTGACGACACGCAACGAGCACGAAGACTATGCCGCGATGGTCATCGGCCCCATCGCCGATTTTGATACGGTACGAAAACTGTTTGTCTCCTCCTGGGGAAAGACGCCGAAGCCGGAGGAGCTGCCGGTCATCGACGAGATCATCCGCATGGTGGGCAGCCACACCATCACCGTGGAGCTGATCGCCAAACAGATGAAGGCCAGCCGCCGCACACCGGCGCAGATGCGGGAGCTGCTCCAAACGGAGGGCCTGCACACCAATCTGAAGGAGAAGATCAAGCGGGAGGGCAGCACGGCCCAGGGCTCAGCCTATGAATACATTGCGCGGCTGTTCGCCTTTTCCGATCTCTCGGAGGAGAGCGAGCAGATCCTGAGATGGATGGCCATGGTGCCCTACACCGGGATTGACATCGGACTGTTTTACGACATCTGTCAGCTGGAATCCTACGATGAGATCAACGACTTGATCGCGCACAGCTGGCTGCAGCTGGACGAGGAGACCGACGTCCTGAGCATGCACCCGGTGATCGGAGACGTGGTGCGCGAGCAGCTGCACCCCACCGTGGAGACCGGAAAGACCTATATTGCCGGCCTCTGGCGGGAGGTGGGGAGCCTTTGGATGAAAAACCTGGAGGAACGGGCAAGACTTTGGCCCTGCTATGCCAAGATCATCCGGGACTACTACGAACCGATCCCCGAGCTCTGGACCGAATTCAGCTACCTGGAGAACAACGCCTGGATCTGCGCCAGATACGCTCTTGCCATCGAACTGGGCCATCGCTTCTTGGCGTATACGAAGGAAAACTATCCGCAGGACAATGAGAAGATCGGGATCGCAGCAAACTATCTCGGCGGGTGTTATCACAACGGCGGGGACGATATCCACGCGGCGCCTTATTACGAAGAGGGCCTGGAATGTCAGAAGAAGGCGATCCGCGAGGACAGCGGATATGCCCAATGGGATGCACTCTCCAGCGCATATCAGAAGGTGGGCAGGTGCGCGTACCTGGACGGAGATTATGAAAAGGCGAAGGCGTGCTTTGAGGAGTCCATGCGCATCAGCGAGGAAAGATGCGGGAAGCAGGGATACTACTGCAACGCTTTCCTGGAAATGGGCTGCATGTATCTGAAAATGGAGGATTACGAAAACGCGCTGCGGTTTGTGGAAGAGAGCAAAAAACTCTATGACGCCAAATCCGGTCCGGACAATCCGAACAGCGCCAGCGCCCTGACAAACATCGGCAAATGCCGGATGCATCTGGGAGACTTTGACGGCGCAAGGAAAGCGCTGGAGGAATCCCTGCGGCTCAACATCCGCTTCAACGGCAGCACAAACCGACAGACTTTCTGGGCGAAGGAAGCCCTGGGCGATCTGGCGGTGCAGGAGGGAAACCGGGACGAAGCCCTTCGCATCTACGCAGAGCTGGAAGCGGAAATGGAGCAGTCCTTTGGAGAGCAGAACCCGGATCTGCTGGCGCTGCGCGGCAAGCTCCGCAGCGTCGAGGCCGGGTAAGATTTCGTCATCCGGAATGCGGGGAGACAAAGCCGGTGCTGCCGCATGGGTAACAACGAGTGTGACGGCTCGGTGATGATGGAGATTGGCATATGATTATTTACATCTGTACGTTATCAAATAAAAAAGGAGAATGATAATATGGAGCCAGAAACTATGAAGACATATGAGCAATTAGCCGAATCGGCAAAAGAAGCGATTTCGATGGAAGATGATGATAAAACAGCAGAGCTCCTCTGTGAAGCGCTGGGCCATCTGCAGGAGTTTTCCTGGAAAACCGGGGTTGTCTGGGAGCGGGATACGGTCCGAAACTGCTGCCATGAAATCGGAGAACTGATCTATGACAAAGCCGGCATTGACAAAATGCAGGAGATATACCGAATGGTATACGCAAAGATGAAGGGAGTCGCAGCAAGATATCTGGAGCATTTCTGGAATGGCTGCGGAGACGGTGAGTGGCGCAGCTGATAAGAACAATTCTGAACGGACAAATGATAGGGAGGATCCAATGGAAAGAATGGTGTTTATCAGTCACAGCTCGAATGACAAGGCGATCGCAGACGCTATCGTTCACCGCTTAGAAGAGGCCGGCATTCGCTGCTGGATCGCACCGCGCGATATTACTTCAACTGACTGGGCAAGCTCTATCATGGACGGCTTGCACCGCAGCGAGGTCTTTGTCGTTATCATCAGTCACAACTCGATCCCCTCTCCGGAGGTCACCAAGGAAGTCACGGAGGCGACGCGTACCTGCACCTATCTGCTGCCCTTCAAAGTGGACGAGGAGATGCTTTCGGACCGCCTGCAGTACCATCTCGGCCCGTGCCACTGGCTGGACGCAGTGACCCCGCCGCTGGAAAAGCGAATTGATGAGCTGATCGACCGCATCAATCACCTCTCCGAGGAAGATGCGATCTATGTCAATCAAAATCGCATGAAGCTCGTGGAGAAGATCTCGTCCCCGCGCGGGGTTTTTCTGGGACGCGAACGGGAGATCGAGGAGATTTCCGCAGCGTTCCAAGACGGTCACATCGTATTCCTGCAGGGCATGGGAGGCATCGGAAAGAGCGAGATCGCCAGAGGATATGCCCAGGCACACCGCAGGGATTATGACACCATCATCTTTGCAAATTACACTTCAAATCTGCGGGATCTGTTCAGCGGAGAGGATATCGCGATTGAGAATCTGCGCCGTGCAGACGGCGAAGACGGAGAATTGTGGTTTCGCAGAAAGCTGGAAGCGTTCAGATCGCTTGCGACGGAACGCACCTTGTTGATCATAGATAATTTTGACACCGATGAAGACGAAGCCATGAACGAGGTCTTCGCAGCGCCGTGCCATATTCTGGTCACCTCACGAAACGATCATTCGGACTATCCGACGATCAATGTGGGTCCGATCACGGACTTCGATACCGTACGGAGAATATTTGTCAGCCACTACGGAAAACCGCTGAAGCCGTCCGATCTGGCGATCGTAGACGAAATGCTTCGCCTGGTCGGCTGCCACACGATCACGGTGGAACTGATCGCAAAACAGATGAAGGCAAGTTTCCTAAAGCCGGACAAGATGCTCGAGCGCCTGCGCAGCACAGGGGTGAATACGCACCTGAAAGAGAAGGTCAAACGCGAAGGAGCAGCCGAAAAACTGACGGGGTTTGATTATATCCGACAGCTCTTCTCGTTCTCAAATCTTACCGAAGAACAGAGCCACATGCTTTCCGTGATGTCCCTTGTGCCTGTGAGCGGCGTACAGATCCCCATGCTCGGCGAGATCCTGGATCTCGATGATTATGACATCATAAACGATCTGATCAGCAAGAGCTGGCTGCTTCTTGAGGAAGGAAACGCCTCTCCGGACGACGATGAAGTGCTGCGGATACATCCGGTGGTGAGGGATGTGGTCCGTGAGGAGCTGGAACCTACGCCGGTAAACTGTCTCGACTACATAAAAGGACTGCAAAAAAAGAGCATTGACATGTGGTTCTTTGACCTGAAAGAGAGGAACGATTTTTATTCTCTGGTCAGACAGATCGTCATCGACTGGCCTGTGCCGACGCCCGAGACGCTGAATGCATATAACGATCTGATCAACGCGGTATGGATGGGAAGCGATTTCGCCAGAGCTCAGAGTTTCGGAGAGAACGTCTATCACTACGCGCTTGAGACATACGGTCCGGCGCACTATGAGACCGGAACGGCGGCGCTCTATGTAGCCGGAGCCTATCACAATGCAGGTGACGATATCACAGCAGAGACTTGGTACAGGAAGGCCTACGAGCACATGCTGGAGCTGGGCGGGCCGATCACGCCGACGCTGGCCATGGCATGCTTCAAAGTTGGCCGCTGCGCCGTAAAGCGCGGGGATCTGGAGGCTGCCAGGCCGTATTATGAGAAAGCGGTCGAGCTGTATAACGATTTGATTGCCAGGAAGGTTTTCCGGCCCGGACGTCAATATCCGGATCAGTATACCGACTTGATCCATGATCTTGCCAGAGTGGAGCGGTTGAAGGGAAACTATGAAAAAGTGATCGCTCTTGAAGAGCGGTGCTGCAGACAGAGTGTCGAAAGCTTCGGACATGAGACGGTCGCATTTGGCTATTACTACCTTGGCATGGGGATCTGCTACAGTAAAATGGGAGACTTTGTCAAGGCCGATGAATATATGGGAAAGTCCCTGAAGCTGTATCTGGACCATCTCGGAGTCGCCAACCTGCAGACGATGGACTGCCGTGAATCGATCGCCGACAGCCTTCTTGACAGGGGGGATCGTGAAGGCGCGGCGGCGAAACTCAATGAAATGCTGCTGGATCTGGAGAAATACTTCGGAGAGATGAATCCTCTGACGATCAGGATTCGGGAGAAAGCAGAGAGTCTTGCAGCATAGAGCTTTCGCGTTTGCCAGATCAATCGAAATACAGAACAGCAGCGACTGCATCACACTTTTTGAAAGGATCGTGACGAGATGAAGAAGGTATTCACTGCTATCTTCAATGCCATACTGTCCGTCGCGTTGGGGATCGCAGCAATCTACGTGATCTCTTTTCTGAACATCGTGCCCCATTCCATGCAGGTGGATCTGCCGCACTATATGTATCCCAAGATCATGCCGGCCACAGGAACGACCGCCTCCGAAGCCGAAAAGGCCAGGGAACGTCTGGGGATAAAGGTGCAGCAGCAGCTGATCGAGGCCGGGATCATCGAGGCGCCGCCAACGCCGACACCCTACGTCCGGACCCGGGAAGAAGAAGCGCAAAGCCAGCTGCGTCCTTACGGCTATCCGACGTTTGCCATGCCGCTGGGCCACAGTCTGGTGCAGAAGGGATATTTCACCGTGGGGGAGGATGGACAGGCAGATCAGTATTTCAGCCCCGGTCCCGACGGCGCCTGGTACCGGTATGATCCGAAGAACGGAGAGGTATCTGCGGTCTCTGACGACGCGGCCCGGATCCCTTGCTCCTATGAGGATCTGATCACGTTCAAGGTCAGCCGGGATCCGGCGGCAACGGTTTCCTCGGACATGCCGGAGATCCTGACGGTGGCGGAACCGGTCGACGATCTGGCGAAGCTGGCAGAATCCGCTGTCAAATGCTTCAGGAGCGACGAAATGAAGGGCAGCTGGTTTGCCTCGCTCCTTCAATACAGGGCAGCGGGCCTTTTCCTTGGTTTTACGAATGAGATCAACTATGCAAACCGGGGCCTGGCGTACTATCTGTCCGGCGAAAACCGCAGAATCATCAACCAGGTTTCATACAACACGAAATATGACGAGTTTCACACGTTTCACGAGGAGCTGAACCAGGACGTGATCTCCAGCGCCATCAACGATGAGTTTTACACTTATGACCCGGAGACTTGTCTGGTAGGAAAAATCAAATGCGTGACCGGAGACAATGTCGAGGGGTTGGTAGAGACTAAGATCGGGACTTTGCCCGAAGGATATACAGGACCGCCCGTGGTGGGGCAAATAGGGAATTCTCCCTGCTGTGTCTTTGCGGGGAATTCTTCTGTGCAGCTGATGGATCTGACGAACGGAGAGCTGCGTGACGTGCCGGAACTGTCTCCGGCAGAGGGCGAGACGTTCAGCGGCGTTTCCTTTGTCTTTGGAACGGACCGGCTGGTCCTCTTCTATACAACGAACAGCGACCCGGCAGACGTTCAGGTCTCCCAGGTCCGATACAGCAGTCTGGAGGGGTGACGCATGAGAAGACATAGGGCAAACTTTCTGGAAAGAATAATAGCGAAGAGAATAAAGAAGTATCAAGAACTCAGCAAACTGGAAATCGGATTCTTCTATGCGCTGCCCGCGCTGCTCCTGGCAGCCTTTCACATGATCGTGGCCTATGCCATCCAGGGGGCTGACGGGAGCTTTCAAAAAGGAGATTTCATTCCCGGATTGTTTGAAGGGGTGATCGGGGTCGTGATGTACGGCGGCCTGGCCGCCTGCGTCATCATGGCGATCGTTTTAAAGCGGTTCAGGATCGTATCGGAATTCATCGGCTCGGTCGCCGCGGCCCGGCTGCTCCGTCCTGTTGTTGGCGGGGTCGGGGGAGCGGTCGGGATCGCTTTTGTCAGCGGGGGGAGCTTTGTGGTTTTCGTCGGCACTGCGGCAACGACTGTATTGTCTGCTGCCGCTACGCCGGTCTTTGGCGGCTTTGTGGGTGTGTTTCTCGCAGTGTTCGCCGTTGCCCACTTCCTCCTGCCGATTCTTGGCGTTCTCATGATCGTCGGCATGGTTGTCTCCGCCCTCGCCGGAGCCGTCGAAGGAGCCAGACAGCTGGAGAAGCTGTTTACGAGCTTGATCCCGCTGCTGTAAAGGAAGCCCTGTTCGATTTGGCCGGGCCGAGGCCGCGCAGACGCCGAAAACCGGGCAGTACGCACGGGCCCGGGCAGCACGCTCTCAAAAACAAAAAGCAGCCGCAAGGCTGCTTTTTTGAGCATCCTTTGTGGTACCAAACGATAAAAAGGCCGCCGGGAAAAACCTGGCGGCCTTCGGTGAACATGTATGAAACGCCGGAGATCTGTTGTGGAAGTCCGATCCTCTCAGCTTCAGACGTTGAAACGATCGTATTCTTCGATGCAGTCGAGACAGCGGTATTCTCCGTCAACCAACCGGATCCAATGCTCTCCGGTCTTTTCTCCGCAGCAGGCACAGCGGTAAGACCGGAACAACTCCGCAGGCTTCGGAACGGGCCTTGCTTCTTTGACCGTGAACAGATCCTTCGGTTCGGCGGAAAGAATATAGTTCATGGTATCTTCTGTGCCTGCCGGCAGTTCGTTCAGCATCAGGCGGAACGATTTTCCGGCACTGCGGTCATAGAAGGAAAACGCCTGTTTTCCGCGCATATGGAAAAGCAGGTTTCCCTTCCCCACACTGCAGCCAAGCATGACCTGGATCGCGTCTACGCCGCAGGCATCGTTCTCCGCAACGCAGACCAGCTCCTCATCTTTGGAGAAATCGCTTCCCAAGAGCTCCGCTGCGTAACGGGCTGCCTGATACCCGATTGCAAGGCCCCCGCAGACGTGACCGTGGAACGCGGCGCAGCGCTCCCATGCCTTTTCATCGAATGCCATGGTTCTGACTCCTTCTCTTTTTTCCGGGCGTTTATCGATTGCCGAAGATTCCGTAAGCGATCATTGGAGTTCCTTTTTCGATCCCGAGCGACGCCGTCTGATAGAGCAGAACGCCATCCTCCTTTGCACGATAAACAAAAAGCTCGTCTCCGAAAACGCCGCAGATCTTTCCGAGCGGCTCCCCGCGCCGGACCCGGTCGCCGACACGTTTTGCCGGATACCAGCAGCCGCTTTCCGGGGCGTCCTCATAATAGCCGCCGGACAGGAGCAGGGGAGTTCTTTCCGTGGGTGTGATCCCGTCGTTCAGGATTTCCAGATACCGCAGGATGTTTTTCGCATCCTCGATGTCCTGCAGCACTTCTTCTTCGGACCACAGCCCGCTGCAGCCCCGTTCCAGAATGATCGCCGGAACGCCGCATTGGCCGGCGTGGCTGTAAAGCCCGTTTTTCGCAAAGGAACGTACAAGATACGGCACGGAGGTGTGCATGGCGATCTTTTGCGAGATCCGGTTTACCTGTTCTGCAGCAGCGCCTTGGTAATAAACGTGCGGGATCAGAGATTCGCAGAAGCCGCCGGAGTGCAGGTCGATGATCGCGTCGGAATCGGCGATCACTTCCTGTTCGAGGAAGGCCGCCAAGCGCTGCGTCGATGTCCCCCCGCTGTCGCCCGGGAATGATCTGTTCAGGTTTTTGCCGTCCTCGGGGCAGACGTCCGGGCTGCGCAGAATGAATCCGCTGTAATTGATCGCGTGGATCAGCCGCAGTTTTCCGCAGATCTGCTGCGGCTTCAGCTCTGCGGCAAGACGGTTGACCGCTTCAATCCCGACATATTCCCGGCTGTGAACACCTGCGGATATGGTGACAGTCTTTCCCGGCTTTGCCCCATAGATGATTGTTTCCGGATAGGAAACGGGGGTGTCCGGTACGCGGATCAAGTGTTGGATCTTTTTATTGCTTCTGTTTTGCACCCGTATACCTCCGTTCACTGTTTCCGTGGATCCGGACCTTTGATCAGCCGTTGATCGCCTGATCGAAATTCTTGATGCGCTCGGCCATCAGCTTCTCCAGCTTCTCCTTGTTTGCCGCGAGCTTCGGGCCGCAGATCGCGCCGAAGCCCTGGATCTCCAGGGTGTGCTCCCGCAGCCCGGCGAAGGTGCCCCGGGCCCGCTTCTGCTGCTCCTCGGAGTAGTCCACATGGATGGAGCCGCCCTCGATGCGGAGATTGCCCTCGATGCCGCAGATCGGGCACTCGATCTTCGTGGTGCCGGGCCGGACCATGATCAGCCGCTGATGGCAGACCGGGCAGGGACCCGGGAGCTTGCCCTCCGGGAAGAAGAAGCCCACCGAGTCGTCGCTGTAGCCCTGGACCGTGCGGCGGCCCATCTCGTGCATGTCGTCGATGAGTTTGTCGTCCAGATAGGGGTTGCCGATGGTGCCCATGCTGTTGGCGTTGTAGTTGCCCATCACCTTCATCATCGGCGGGAAGCCGAAGAGGTGCAGGGTGGCGGTGCCCATGCTGGTCCAGTTGTCGGTGCTGGCCCCGCCCACCGAGATGTAGCTGACGGTGCGCTTCTTGAGCCGCTCCATGGGGAAGTCCTCCGGGTCGCCGGGGAGCTTGCCCGCCCTGCGCTGTTCCAGCACCCAGGTGATGGCGGAGTAGTCGTGACGGCAGCTGAACCGGTCCACGAAATCCTTGAACTGGCCCACCGGCTGCAGCACATACACAGGCGCGCCCAAAATGATGCAGTCCGCCCGGCGCACCTCGTCCTCCAGCATCTGAAAATCGTCCTTGACCACGCAGGGGTTGTCGCCCTTGCCCTTTTCGAACATGGTGGAGCAGGCGCCGCAGCCCTTGCAGCGGCCGATGTTCAGCTTGCAGGTGTTGATGAATTTGATCTCCGCGTCCGGTGCGGCTTCCCGGGCCCCGAACAGGGCCTCCTTGACCAGGATATCGGTGTTGGCGTTTACCTTGCCGAAAGAAATTCCTAAGATGACCATGGGGTACCTCCTGAATTGAAATCTGGATCTTCTGAGATCATTTTCGCATGTTCCAGGATGTAAGTCAAGCTGTTTCGCGTGAAATTCACTGCTGCCGCCGATACATCGCAAACCGCGTCACCGGCGGCCGCAAGGTGCTCATTCCCCATCGGTTGGCAGTGCGGGAGAGCACGCAGTAAACAGCGGGGACAGCCGAACTGTGGATCAATCATGGCGGCGATCGAGGACTGGTTTGCAATGAAACGGAAACGGTTGCGACCGGATTCCTATGAGGCGTATCGCAGCAATTACATAGTTCACATCAAGCCATATTTTGAGCCAAAGAATGGTCTTCCGCATATTCGCTTTCACGATCTCCGGCATACAGCAGGCAGTCTCCTAATCAATCAAGGCCAGTCCGCTAAGCAGGTACAGGAGTTCTTAGGCCACGAGCAGATTTCGACCACGCTGGACATCTACACACATCTGACGCAGGAGCGCAAAAAAGATACTGCCGCCGCCATAGATTCTCTGCTCAGTTTGGCTGAATAGGCAAGAGAATAAAAGCTGTTTCCTATATCTGCATTATCCAAATTTGAAGGCCCAGGATGAAAACAGCAGAAAACCCTTGTTATCATTTTCGTTATCATGGTCATTCGAGTGGAGAATTTGCAGATCTAAAATGGGGCAAGAAGTGACAAAAACGCCCTAAATCTTACGATTTAGGGCGTTTTCACTTGGTGCGCGAGGCGGGACTTGAACCCGCACGTGCTAATGCACACTAGAACCTGAATCGCCAAGAAAAGGGAAATGGAGGTTGCAGTCTATCCAATGGAAATCATCTCATCCCTTGTGATCCAAGGCGGTTCAAGGACTTTGACTGGTTTTGACACAAGAAAACAAAACTCGATATTATTCCATTCGATAAAGACGTTAGAAATGTGTTAGAAAAGCCTGCTTTTTCAGGTCAGCACTTTATATAGATGACAATGGACGCTTCCATTCATCTCCCAC
>JAEEGL015772951.1_pt1 | contig 14571 bp, 12 predicted proteins | sample 9134231 | NCBI WGS metagenome assembly JAEEGL01 (sample SAMN16246548, study PRJNA631951) | gut metagenome | biome: gut microbiome; feature: rumen; material: fiber-attached | host: Bos | place: Iran: Karaj | collected 2018-10
ACTGCTATTCCGGCCTTAAGTGTTCCTGTAGGATCAAGCTTTTTTGCACCCTCTTCTGTGAGCTTACCTGCTGAAACACCTGCAGGAAGAGACTTAGGAATAATGTCTCTTATCTTCCAGCCAAGGTTCTTTGGAGCAATGAGCTCATCAAACTGATCAAGCATCTTCTCGTTGTAGCTACATGTTGAGGAATCGATCGGGAACATTCCCGATGCGTCGCCAACGCCAAGAACCTTCTCCCCTGTGAGCTGCCAGTGAACGTAGCCTGCAAGGGTTGTGAAGAAATCAATCTTACCGATGTGGTCTTCGCCGTTTAAGATTGCCTGATAGAGGTGAGCAATGCTCCATCTCTGTGGAATATGATATCCAAAGAGCTCTGTAAGCTCATCGGATGCTTTCTCTGTAATTGTGTTTCTCCAGGTACGGAATGGAACAAGAAGCTCCCCCGCCTTATCAAATGCCATGTATCCGTGCATCATTGCTGAAAATCCCATGGCACCTACTGTCTCAAGCTTCTCGCCGTACTGCTTCTCTACGTCTTTTGCAAGATTTGCATAGCAGTCTCTAAGACCTTCCCAGACATCATCCAGTGTGTAGGTCCAGATACCGTTATCAAGTCTGTTCTCCCAGCCATGTGAACCTGACGCAATGGGATTGTACTTCTCATCTGTCAGTACAGCCTTGATCCTGGTTGAGCCAAACTCAATACCAAGATACGTTTTCCCCTCTGCTATAGCCTTTTTTGCATCTCCCATAATTTAAAACCCTCCTTTATTTTTTCCGCTTATATATTGAATTTCTTAAAATAACGTCTTCTTCAAATTCATAATTGGCATTAAATGCAAGCTTACCCTCATGGATCATTCGTATCATGTTCTGGGCAGCCTTCTCTCCCAGCTTCTCCTTGGGATGCGGGATTGAAGTTATTGCTATGCCTCCAACGCCGTTTCTTGCAATGTCCGAGTCATCCATTCCCACAATGGACATATCCTCAGGAACTCTCATGCCGTTGTCCATTAGTGCCTCTATCATCATGCCTGCCACCTGGTCGTTATAGCAAAAGACAGCGCTGCACTCCTTAAGTCTCTCCATGACCTTATCAAGGGATCTTTTTCCATTTTTGATATCGATGGTATCTATCCAGTTCACATGGTCATAGGAAAAAGGAAGTCCCGCTTCCATGATGGCCTTGAGATACCCTCTGTACCTCTCTCTTCCCTGACCGTCATCCAATTTAAGCACGCAGCCGATGTTCTCATGTCCCGCCTCTATAAGAGCATTTACTGCCTTGTATGCACACAAGGCATCATTTAGCGAAACATGGGGAAGAGTCAGCTCCGGATAAAAGCTGTTTATAAGAAGGATCTTGACTCCTTTGCTCTCAAGTTTCCTGTAAAGATCCATATTCGGACTTGGAAGTGCACTCTTAACAGGTTCCATTATTATGCCCGCAACGTCATTCCTTCCAAAAATATCCATAAGCACTTGTCTTTCTTTTCCCACGGTATTGTTGGAAAAAGAAAGAAGCATTGAATATCCCTTGTCGCTTAAGGTACTCTCTATTCCTCTTATAGTGCTGGGGAAAATGTAGTCGTCAACATAGGTTGTAACCACTGCCACTACGTTCCTCTCCCCGTCATTAGCCCTCTGATCCGCCACAAAGGTTCCGCTTCCCTGACGACTCTCCACAAGGCCATCCTCCACAAGCTTGGAGATTGCATGCCTTACAGTCTGCCGGCTTAGTGAAAACCTGTCGCACAGCTCATTCTCCGACGGGATCCTCTCCCCCGGAAGAAGCTTACCTGTATCTATTTTTTCTGTTAACCAATTGATTACCTGTTTGTATTTTGACACTTCTTCACCCTGATAGAACGCGCTTATTTACTGCTATTTCAGCATAGGATTTCCGGCAGGAGATGTCAATTAACACAATATACAATTTATCCAAGTTGTATATGTACAAGTTTGCCTATGGGCAATAAGAAAAGACCCTCACCTGAGGGTCTTTTCTATTTGACGCTATATTGCTTACGTGATCAACTTACTGCATGTTAGCCGGTCCCTGAGGTCCCTGTGCTACAACCTGAGAAGCAAGGATTCTTGTGTCCGTTGTGTAATCAAACTGACCAGGCTGAAGCTTGCTTGCATCTGCAAGGAGCTTTATTGATCCAACGATGGTAACGATGTTGGCAAAGATTGCGAAGCCTGTTGAAACAGGGCACTCAATGCGCTCCATTACATCCTTGAATACTACGACCCCGCAAATAACTGTAAGAACAGAGATTATGAAGCCACAGATTCCGCTGATGGCGTCAATTCTTGATGTAATAGCTCCTACAACTGCAAGAATTACAGGATAGAGCTTTACTACGATTGCAGGAAGCTCGACGCCCAATACTCTGATCTTCTCAACATTGCCGTAGGTAGCCTCAACTGTTCCGTAAATATTCAGGAACGGGATAAAAGCAAACCAGGCATTGGCATAATTGCGGGCTTTCAAGTACTTATACCTTCCAATAGCATCTACCAGGTAAACGATCAGGCAGATGATAAAGGCTACAACAAGTGCTGCCGCACCAATCCCTAAAAGCAACATTAATTCATCCATGTGTTATTTCCTCCTCATAAAGATAGATTTTTATACTTCACCCCATTATACTACAAAAGTGTGCTAATAAAATTACAGTTTAGTAAAGATGTCCTTTTCTTTTCGGCACCAAGCTATTAAAATTGAGTCTATGACCAAAGGTTCTATTACAAAAAATCTAATAATGTTTGCGATTCCGCTGTTCTTCGGACAGCTCCTTCAGCAGCTCTACAACGTGGTGGATTCTGTTGTTGTCGGAAATGTTTTGGGAAAAGAGGCTCTGGCTGCTGTTAGTACTACCGGAAGCCTTATTTTTCTGATGGTTGGATTTATTAACGGTCTGTTCATGGGCAGCAGCGTTATTATAGGAAAGAGATACGGGGCTGGAGATTTAAAGGGCGTTTCAATTGCTGCTCACACCGGGATCACCTTTGCCATCATCATGGGAATCGTGATGACTGTGTGGGGATATTTTTTTACACCGGTTCTGCTTGGCTGGATGGGAACACCAAGTGATGTAATGCCCAATTCTGTGCTATACTTCAAGATATATTTTTTAGGCGGCCTTGGAAACATCATGTACAGTGCCTGCTGCGGAGTGTTCCAGGCCATGGGTGATTCAAAACATCCCCTTTATTACCTGGCTGCAAGCACCGTTATCAACACCGTGCTGGATATTTGTTTTGTGAAATATACACCCCTTGGTATCGGAGGGGCTGCGCTTGCCACCATCATCGCCCAGTTTATAAGTGCGATCCTTGCTTTTGGAAAGCTCACCAGAGTCGATGGGCCACACAGGATTTTTATCAGGCAGCTTAGAATGGACGGGCAGACCATCAAGAAAGAGCTGATGATGGGATTTCCCACAGGAATCCAGAACAGTGTCATCGCCATAGGAAATGTTGTTGTCCAGTCCAATATCAATGCCTTTGGAGCAGCTGCAATGGCAGGCTGCGGAAGTTATTTTAAGCTTGAGGGATTTGTTTTTCTTCCTATAGTATGCATGTGCATGGCGCTTACAACCTTTGTCAGTCAGAATCTTGGCGCAGGGGAGGAAGAGCGGGTTAAGAAAGGGAGTGTTATAGGGAGCCTCATCGGTGTAGGAAGCGCTGAGGTGATAGGAGTCATGGTATTTATTTTTGCTCCGATCCTCCTTCGTATGTTTTCGCAGGAGCCTGAGGTTCTTGCGATCGGTACTACACAGGCAAGGACAGAGAGCCTTTTCTTTTGTCTTCTGTCCCTTAGTCACTGCCTCGCGGGAATATACAGGGGAGCAGGCAAGACTACGGTTCCCATGATAGTTATGCTTTCTAGCTGGTGTCTTTTGAGAATAACCTATATCACAATAATCGTCAGGATAATTCCGGTTGTAAATGTTATCTTCTGGGCGTATCCCCTTACCTGGTCAGTAAGTTCGATTATTTTTTTGGTCTATTACTTCAAGGGACATTGGCTTAAGATAGGTACAAATTAACATAAGAGGAGAAAATGTATGAAAGAATTTTTAAAGAGGAAAGACATTGAGATCTCGCTAAAGAGATACGGAATTGATGCGCTGGGCGCCATGGCACAGGGGCTTTTTTGTTCACTGCTTATCGGTACCATCATCAACACAATCGGAACACAGTTTAAGATTCCATTTCTTATGCAGACGGTAGCAACTATTGCCGGGGTTGAGTATACAGTTGGGGGACTGGCTACTGCAATGAGTGGACCTGCAATGGCCGTTGCTATCGGATATGCACTTAAGTGCCCACCACTTGTTCTTTTTTCAATGATCACTGTTGGATTTGCCGCTAACGCTCTTGGCGGAGCCGGCGGTCCTCTGGCAGTTCTGTTTGTTGCAATCATCGCAGCTGAGTTTGGAAAGGCTGTATCTAAAGAGACTAAGGTCGATATTCTGGTCACTCCACTTGTTACTATAGCTGTAGGAGTTTTCTTTTCCTGGCTCATTGCTCCACCTCTTGGAAAGGCAGCAATGGCTGTTGGTAACCTGATCATGTGGGCAACAGAGCTCCAGCCATTCCTTATGGGAATTCTTGTATCAGTTGTTGTAGGTATGGCCCTTACTCTTCCTATTTCTTCTGCTGCTATCTGTGCAGCCCTTGGACTTACAGGTCTTGCGGGCGGCGCAGCTGTTGCAGGATGCTGCGCACAGATGATCGGCTTTGCTGTTATCTCCTTCAAGGAGAACAAGTGGGGCGGCCTGGTGTCACAGGGAATCGGAACATCAATGCTTCAGATGGGCAACATCATCAAGAATCCTAAGGTCTGGATCGCGCCAACACTTGCTTCAGCCATTACAGGACCTATTGCAACCTGCATCTTCAAGCTTCAGATGAACGGTGCTCCTGTTTCTTCAGGAATGGGAACCTGCGGACTTGTTGGACAGATCGGTGTTTACACAGGATGGGTAAAAGAGATTTCAGAGGGTACAAGAACTGCTATAACAGCCTTCGACTGGACCGGACTTGTTCTGATCTCCTTCGTTCTTCCTGCAATCCTGTCACTTCTTATCCATGCTGTTGTAGTTAAGCTTGGCTGGGTAAAAGAGGGAGACCTTAAGCTCCAGTAATTATTTACAAGGAGATTATTTAAAAATGTTTGAGATTCCGGCCATAATTCTATATGCCGTCGTGGTTGTGGCGATAGTTCTTTTGGGAATAATTGTTGTTCGAAGCTATATTAAGAACAACCCCAAAGAGCTTCCCATGGATGAAATGGAGGGCCACGACTTTGAATATTACTGCGCGGATCTTTTAAAGAACTCAGGCTTTCTTGACGTGGAAGTCACAAAGGGGTCAGGGGACTTTGGCGCTGATATTCTTGCTGAGAAGGATGGGGTTACCTACGCCTTTCAGTGCAAGTGCTATGACAAGCCCATAGGCGTCAAGGCAGTGCAGGAGATTTATGCCGGAAGAGACTTCTATGGCAGGATGGTGGGGGTTGTAATGACCAATCAATACTTCACCCAGCCTGCTGTGGAACTGGCGAAAAAGCTGAACATTATGCTTTGGGACAGAGGATATCTGGATAACATGGACTCGTAACGGAAAAGAGGTAATTGTGAGAAAGATTCTTTTAACCAATGACGATGGAATACATGCAGACGGAATTGTAAGGCTTGCGGAGGTGGCTTCGGAATTTGGAGAGGTGTGGGTAGTGGCACCTGACTCAGAGAGAAGCGCAATGTCCCACAGCATTACGCTTAGGCGGCGAGTTGAGGTCTGGGAGACGGATTTTCCGGTTCCTGAAGTGAAGGCATTTGCCTGTGATGGCAAGCCGGCAGACTGCGTAAGGATAGGAGCCCTCAATATAGTTCCGGGAAAGCCTGATGTTGTAATGACCGGAATAAACTATGGCTACAACGTGGCTGCAGATCTTCAGTATTCTGCAACTGTCGGAGCGGCGCTGGAGGCCTCCTTCCAAAAGCTCCACGCCATTGCCTTTTCCGAGGCCAACAACGGTATTCACGAGATCACTGATAAGTACATCAGAGATATCATGGCTGAGCTTATAGACAGGCCCCTTGGGGAATGGCAGATATGGAATGTCAATTTCCCGGGATGTCCCCTTTCTGAATGTAAGGGAATCCTGAGGGATGCCATGGTTTCACGTGACGGCTTTTATGAGGACAGATACAACGCGGAGGATGTCGCGGAGGGCAGAAAGAGCTACATGGTTGATGGCATCCGCAGATGGGAAGCCAGGAAAGGGACGGACCTGTGGGCAATGATCAACCACTATGTATCTATCGGAGTTGTAAATAATCTTTCGTGATTTTTGGAAGTGTAATGAAGTTATGATCCTTAAGATAACTGACGATTTTGATCTTAGAAAAATAGCGGACAGCGGGCAATGCTTCAGATTTAATGCCTGCAGGACCGGTGAAAGCGCTTTGGTATACAGGGCTGTTGCTCTGGACAAGTGCCTTTATATAAAGGAGCTTGGAGCGCAGCAATATGAGCTTAGCTGCAGCAGACCGGAGTATGAAGCCTTCTGGAAGGATTATTTTGACCTGGATCTTTCCTACAGGGATGTTCGCGGGAAGATAGATCCTTCCACTGATCCATATCTGTATGAAGCATCTGAGTATGGAACAGGCATCAGGATACTTAAGCAGGACCCGTGGGAGATGCTGATCTCCTTCATTATCTCCCAGCGCAAGAACATCCCTGCCATTAAAGCATCTATTGAGAAGCTTTGCGCCCTGGCAGGAGATGTTATCTGTGAGGATGAAATAGAAGGCCCCATATACTCTTTTCCAACACCGGAAAAGCTGGCGGCACTGTCCATGGAGCAGCTGTCATCCTGCAGTCTGGGATACCGCGATAAATATGTTCATCAGGCGGCGCTTGATGTATGCAGCGGCGCAGTGGACCTGGAGTCATGGAAAAAATTTGATGACTCTGAGCTCATGGATAAGCTGTTGTCCCTTTATGGTGTGGGCGTGAAGGTTGCCAACTGCGAGATACTCTTTGGCTACCACCGCCTTGACGCTTTCCCTAAGGACGTATGGATCAACCGCGTTCTGGAGATAAAATATCCTCAAGGGTTTACTTTCAACAAATATGCACCATATAACGGAATAATGCAGCAGTATCTGTTCTTTTATTCAAGGACAGACGGACTGGAATGAAAAAAGACCCTCAGTCGAGGGTCTTTTCTTATATCATTATTTAAGTCTGATCTCTACTACACTTGCTGCAGGAAGCTCAACAGTAAACTTGTTTCCGGCAGTTTTCTTAACTCCATCAAAGGCTTTTTCAACTACAAAGTCAGGGTTCTCAAAGGTGTTATAATCGTGAGGGTCTCCGCCTCCAACTATAGTAGCCTCTGCTACTTCATAGTCTTTATCCTCTGCAAGCTGCATATCAAGAGTCTTCTTATCTGTCATGGAAAGGTTACATACTGTAACTGTGATGATGCCATCCTTAACAGTTACTGACTCTGTGATCTCTGGTACGCTTGTAGCTCCTTCTCCCAGTGTAGCGGTTTCTGAAAGTGCACTCTCTAAGAGCTCAGCTCCCTGATGGTGACGATACATATGGAATACATGGTAGGTAGGTGTACGGAGCATCTTTTCACCATCAGTTAAGATAACTGACTGAAGAACATTGACCATCTGAGCGACACAAGCCAGTTTAACTCTGTCGCAGTGCTTGTTGAAGATGTTAAGTGTGATACCGGCTACCAGCGCATCTCTTACTGTATTCTGCTGATAAAGGAAGCCGGGATTGGTACCTTCCTCTACCTTGTACCAGGTTCCCCACTCATCCACTGACATTCCGATCTTCTTTTCAGGGTCATACTGATCCATGATGGCACTGTGCCTTGTTACAAGCTCATCCATTTTATAAGCGCGGTTAAGTGTCCTGTAATAAACATCCTCATCAAACTCGGTTGCACTTACCTTAGGTTCCCATCCAAAAGGCATATCATAATAATGAAGTGACAAAAGATCCATAAAGCCGTGGAGGTGCTCAGGTGTGTGATCGAAGCATGTCTTAAGCACCATCTCAGTCCAGTGATAATCATCCACATTGGCGCCACATGCGATCTTCTTGATAGGCTTTTTATCATCATACTGTCTTACATAGGTCTGATAGCGGCGGTACTCGTTGGCATAGTGCTCAGGAGTCATGTTTCCTCCGCAGCCCCAGTTCTCATTGCCAACTCCAAAGTAGTCAACCTTCCATGCCTTGTCTGCTCCGTTCTCCCTGCGAAGATTTGCCATTGGGGATTCTCCGTCAAAGGTCATGTACTCCACCCACTCACTCATCTCCTGAACTGTACCGCTTCCCAGGTTGCCATTTACATAGGTCTTGCATCCCAGCTGTCTGCACAGCTCCATAAACTCATGGGTACCAAAGCTGTTGTCCTCTGTTACTCCGCCCCAATGGGTATTTACCATCTTCTTGCGCTTTGACTTTTCCCCAATACCGTCTTTCCAGTGATATTCATCAGCAAAACATCCACCCGGCCATCTAAGTACCGGTACCTGGATCTCTTTAAGGGCATCCACAACGTCTCTACGCATTCCGTTCACGTTGGGAATATCAGAATTCTCGCCTACATAAAGGCCCTCATAAATGCATCTTCCCAAGTGTTCTGAAAAATGTCCGTATATTTCCGGTGCTACTTCTCCAAGCTTTTTAGTTTCATTGATAACCAGCTTTGCCATATTTTCTACCCTTTCTTTTTATTCCATATAATGTACACACCATATAGAATGATTGTTATTACCAACCGCACTTATGCAGAAGGTATTGTTCCCTGCTTCATCTGTCATGGCGATCATTACACCCTTGTACTGAACGCCGTCAATATTTAATGTAACATAGTTACTGTCATCTGTAACTGTATATTCACCTTCAAGTTCTCCTGTGATCTTTCCTTTTTTGAAGGTGCACTTTACCGGTTTATTGACCTTGGAATCCACGGAAAGTCCATGGTCCAGGATGTAGAAAGTTCCCACCGGATCTGACTGCTTGTAGCCTTCCGGCAAAAGGCTCTCTCCCGAAGTTGCAAAGGGGAAAATGCAGGGCCATCCGTCCTCATTCATTGCCATCTGATGAACCCTTACATTATGGGTCTCGCCTTTATTTGCATACCTCTGGTGGTAGACCACGTAGAGCTTGCCATCTTTATCCGTGAAGGTGGACTGTCCTCCGGGAGCCATATAGGTCACATCAAGACTTGGGAGTGTGTAATTACCCATGAGTTTCGTTCCATAATCAGCAAATGAATCAAGTTCTCCATTGATACCAAGACTCTTTCCCGTCACATCAACATAAGTTCCGTCCGGGGCATCTGACCTGAGTACCCTTATCTGATATCCGCCATCTGCCTGGAGATTACCATAGGACAAAAAGAGATAATAATACCCTGTACCTTCATCGTAATGGATATACGGTCCCTCAATAGGATGATGTCCTCCGCCGATAAGTCTTTTTCCATAATATGCATCAACTTCGGCTTCGTCATCAGTCTCGGGATGTATTGGATCACCCGTCTCTTTATCAAGCTCAAGGAGGAAGATTCCTCCTGACCAGGAGCCATATACCATCCACAGCCTGTCATCCTTATCATAGAACATAGCCGGATCTATGGCATTTGGCCAGAGCTGGTTGTTAAAGCCCGCTGCCGTGATGTATCTCTTTCTAAGCTCCTTGTCCTCGCCCATTATCTCGTAGTAATTTGTCTTAATGGCGTCAGATTTAGTAAAGCCCGAATAGATAAGTGTCTTTTCATAATGATAGGGCCCGCCTATATTGTCGGAAACCGCCAGCGTGATATTTGATTTAATATAGGTAGACGTGGTGCAGAAGTACATCATGTACTTGCCGGTAGTCTTGTTGTAAATTACGCTTGGAGCCCAGACCGAATAACTTCTCTCTGAGTTCTTGCCCACATATGAAAAGGCATCAAAGGGCTCAACCAAAAGATTATCAAATATCTTGTTTGCCTTTGTCACTTTGTTTGCCCAGCTCTTCCAGGTCACAAGATCGTTAGAAGTGGCCGCGGACATGTGGGTTCCGTAGCAGTAGTACGTGCCGTCGTCAGCTACGATTATCTGGGGATCATGGAGCGTTCCCTTGGTCTGAACCGAGCCTTTTTTGATATTCTCTTCCTTAAGCTCATCCGTCAAAACCGAAGGATCACTTTTTTCCATAGCACATCCCCCAAGGCAGGTACATGTCAGCACTCCTGCCGCCATGGCCCCGATCATTTTGTATATGTATTTCTTACCCATCTGGGCATCATTCCTCCTGTTACTTTCCTGATAGCCGTCTCATCCACACAAGCATTTCGCCCTTTCCGCGGTTATTCCAATAGGCATAGGGTATAAGCTTCATGCTTGCCGGGATCTCTTTTGGAGCATCACTGCTATAAAGATTTCCGAAATCTCCATCAGGGCTTTCACTTCTTACGCCGGAGACTTCAAGAACCATACATCCTCCAAAAAGCTCCTCATCCCACTTCTCACTTATCGCGGCCTTTGTATCCACCGCAAAGGAGAAAAGGTTTGATGCGTTATCCGCTTCTTCCATGGCATACACAATTGGTCCCTTAACCACTGCAACCTTGCCTGCATCTGCTCTGACATTGGTGTTGGCATAGATGAATCTTGCGTGGATGTCAAAATCAAGTTGTATCTCTGATGACTTACTATTCCCTGAGTCCAGCCCTACCTCAACCCTTAAATATCCCTTATCCATATGAGAAGAAACTGTTTCTCCATCAAGGCTGAATGCCTCTGTCGTGACCCTGACGCTGCTTTTGTCAGCATATTCAGGGATCCTCAGCATCAGCTCAAAGCATATATCCCTGTCAGAATGAACCGCTATGCTGCTCTGCCCCGCAAAGGGCATTTTTGTCTTCACTTCGATATCCACATGAGCGCCCTTTAGGTCTATCTCAAACTTCTCTCCCATGTACATATTGATCCATACACTGTTATCCGAAACAAACACAGCGTATTCTCCAAGAGAGGCCAGCGTCCTTGCGATGTTTGGCGGGCAGCATGCACATCCAAACCACCTCTGTCTTACGGGCTTGACATGAGCCATTGAAGTATAGGGCAAAAGATTCTCCGGCCACACCTCAAGGGGGTTGACGTAAAAAAACTTCTCCCCATCCATGGATATTCCGGCAATCACAGTGTTTATCAGCGCCCTCTCCATGGTATCCACATATCCGGAGTCATGGGTGATCTGCGCCATGCGCCTGCAAAAGAGAGCAAGTCCTATTGACGCGCAGGTCTCAGAATAGTTCCTGTCATTGGGAAGATCATAGTCCACAGTAAATCTCTCATAGATCCCGCTCTGGCCGATTCCACCGGTGATATACATCTGCCTTTGTACGATATCCTCATATAGCCTTTCACAGGCGTCCATGAGCTCTTTATCCTTGTACTCATAGGCAAGATCCGCCATTGCAGAATACATATATACAGCTCTTACTGCATGCCCCCTTGCGGTCTTTTGAATCCTTACAGGTTCATCACACTGGGAATACTCCGGAATGAACGGGTCAGGATTGTGAAAGACATCCTTCCATCCCTCTTTTTTACGTTCTTCCTCAAGGTGATTGGGCTTATGTCCTCTCCTGTCTATGAAGGCCTTGGCCAGATCCAGATATCTCCTCTCACCGGTGGCTCCATAGAGCTTAATGAGCCCAATCTCCACCTCCTGGTGTCCGGGAATGGCATTTTTAAAGGACTCTGTGTAAAATGTGTCACAAAGAAGATCCGCCATTTTGCACATTATCTTAAGGAACTTATCTTTCCCCGTGACATTGTAATAGGCTACAGCAGCCTCCATCATGTGCCCTGCAGTGTACAGTTCGTGGCCTTCCGAGAGATTGGTGAATCTTCCTTCAGGCTCTTTTATGGTGAAATAAGTGTTGATATAACCATCAGGTTGCTGGGCTTCTCCAATAAGTTCTATAGCCCAGTCCACGGTATCCACAAGCTTTTTGTCTTCATGACAGGCAAGAGAATAGGCTGCTGCCTCGATCCATTTGGCTAGATCGGTATCCTGAAAAACAAAGCCGTAGAATTCTCCACTCTTTCTGCCTGCTGCAATTTCAAAGTTTCTGATGCAGTGACTCAGCTCAGCATCCTCCACCCTGTCATTTAAGACCTCCCACTGATAGGGAAGGATCTTACTAGTGACAAGCTTGATGTATCTGTCCCAGAATTCATCCTGAATTCTTATGTTTTTTAGTGGTATAGATTGTAATCTCTTCTCCATAGTCAGGTTTTTATTCCCCTATAGGCGGTTCGCCTCAAGTATAAGAAAACACCGGTCTGCCCTCATCATCCCACTTAACAGGCATAAGCCTTGCGTGACGATTGGGGTTGTAGAGCGGGTCTCCTGTTATTGTCTCTTCGCACCTTGCATGGTATACGCAGATATCCCTGCCCTCTTCATCCCTGGTAAAGGAGTTGTGTCCGGGACCGTAAATGCCCAGCCTCTCATCGGATTTAAGTACCGGATATCTTTCTTTTGTCCAGGACTTTGGATCTAAAAGATCTGAGTTCTCCCCTGCAGTCAGCATTCCCATGCAGTATGCTTTCCCCGTCTCGCTGGCAGAATAGGTCAAAAAAATCTTGCCGTCGTGCTTAATTACAGCAGGTCCCTCATTAACCCAAAAGCCCACTCTCTCCCAGTCATAGTCCGGAGTTGTGAGCATAACCTGCACTGTTGCAAGCTTATCCGGACGCTCCATCCTTGCGATATAGAGATTGCTAATCTGCTTTCCAACACCAACTTTTTCTGCCCATACATAATACAGAGACCCTTTGTTTTCAAACACCGTGGCATCCAGGGAGAAGGCTTCAAAAGAAAACTCGTCGTCGTCAGCTCTTTTCATCTTGCCAAGCTCTACCCACTCATCGTTAATTGGATCCTGCCCCTGACACTTAAGTACGTAGGGCCTGATGTTCCAGATATTGTCCTTATCGCCGCCTGCAAAGTAGATATACCATGCGCCATCAAGATAGTGCAGCTCCGGAGCCCAGATGTGGACGCTCATAGGGCCGTCATCGTGCTTGTGCCAGATCTCTTTTTCAGGAGCCGAGGCTAGTTCAGACAGGCTTCCCGCGCTTCGAAGCACGATCCCGTCATAGGCAGGGACGGAAGCAGTAAAATAGTACGTTCCGTCATCATGCCTATAAACGTATGGGTCAGCCCTCTGAAGTATCCAGGGCTCGTTATATTTTAGTAACTTACTTGTATCCATAAAAAAGTATTTCCTTTTCCCCTCACATTTTGCATCAGCCCTTAACTGCTCCAGCTGTCATACCATCGATGATGTACTTCTGGAACACAAGGAAGATGATGAATATCGGAAGAATACCAAACATTGAACCCGCAATGAGCACATCGTAGTTATTGCCATAAGGGGTAAGAAGAGTATTAAGTCCGATAGGAAGTGTGAATTTCTCAGCCCCCTTAAGCACCAGCAGCGGCCACAGGATAGCATTCCATGCGCCCATTGCGCAAAGGATACCCATTGAGGCAAATGCAGGTTTTACAAGTGGCATTATGATCCTGACTGAAATATAGTACTCGTTAGCACCGTCGATTCTCGCGGCGCTCAACAGCTCTTTTGGCAGCCCCGTCATATACTGCCTGAAGAAGAATATGGTGGAGGCGCTGCATAGTCCCGTAATTATGACTCCCACGTAAGTATCTATAAGACCAAGGGCGATTATCTCCTTGTACATAGGAAGCATCAGGATCTCAAAAGGAACCATCATAGTAGCGATAACCAGCGTAAACAGCAGGTTCTGAAGCTTGAAATTGTACATAGTAAGACCGTATGCCACAAAGTAGCAGATAAGAAGGGTCAATACTACGGACAGTACTGTTATCAGAAGAGAATTCTTGTACCACATAAAGTACTTTCTGCTGTCCTGATTGCCGCCAAAAAGGTACTTGTAGTTGGCAAGTGTCATTGTGGTTGGATCAAGATCCAGAGCAAGACCTTTTCTGATCAGCTCAGTTCCCGGTCTGAAGGATGCCAGAAGACCTGCTATTACCGGAAATGAAATGATGCCGCAAAGGACTACAAAAAATCCGGTTCCAAGTATTGAACATATAATATGTTTTGGAGTGTGAGAAAGATTCTGATGTGTGTTGTTTGACATGATCAATCCTCCTCCTTTTTAAATGTTCCGTTGAGAATAAGCTGAGCAAAGTTGATGATGAGCGCAACGACAAGGAGCACTACTCCTACTGCACAGGCGTATCCCATATTGTTCTTTTCAATACCACGCTTATACAGGTAACCTACGATGGTAAGGCCTATATTATTTGGTGATGAATTGCCTGCCCATAACATATATGACTCAAGGAACATAGCAAGTCCCGCATATACAGAGATGGTCAGAACATAGATTGTTGTTGGCTTTAAAAGAGGCAGAGTCACATACCAGAACTTCTGCCATGGTGATGCTCCATCGATGTCAGCCG
>JAEEGL016595623.1_pt1 | contig 14571 bp, 11 predicted proteins | sample 9134231 | NCBI WGS metagenome assembly JAEEGL01 (sample SAMN16246548, study PRJNA631951) | gut metagenome | biome: gut microbiome; feature: rumen; material: fiber-attached | host: Bos | place: Iran: Karaj | collected 2018-10
CAGTAACCGAGGGTACGAGCTTAGCGAGCACCCACGGACGGTAACTGGCTCATATACAACGACCCTGGAGGGGTCGCCCAGCAGGTGGTTGGGGCACTCTTTCAGAGTGCACTTCGTTTTGGGGTACTTACCGGGGGTGCTCGCTTCGCTCGTACCCGCGGTTATTTAGCGAAGACCGCGTTGCGGTCTCATACAAGCCACCAATCCTAAAACACCACATAAGCAATTGAATTCTTAGGCTATCTGATATATTAGTCAAAGTTTACCGGACACCAATAAAACATTATAGACGCGAAGTGCGGACTTTAGGAACACCTTTCCCTCTTGGTGTGGAGATTGGGAACACTTGTTAAGCCCTGGTGCGGACTTCGGGAAGATTTCTGATGCAAGGTGCGGAGTTTGGGAACTTTTCGAGGCTCAAAAACGCCTTTTATAGGCCTTTGGTGCGAACTTCAGGAAGTTTTTTGGGCGTATTGGACTGTTTTGGAGGCAATCATTACTCTTGAGGAAGAATATTTTCCCGAAGTCCGCACCTCGATTAGCAGGTTTAAGTGGTTTGGTGCGGACTTTCGGAACTTTTTCTTCGATTAGCGTCCTTCATTTCCTAAAAAAGTGCCTTTCAAAACTAAAAAACGAGTGAATTCTACCCCACCCCAACTACAAAAATTCTTTATACTTTAGAAAAAACCTTACATAAAAGGCCTTTTCTACCCATTTAACACACCTAATTTGCAACTACCTGATTATGAGGGTATAAACTTAACGTGTTAAAATGGTCAACGTAACACGTTAAATTGGCAATCGTAACACGTTGCGTTGGGCATTTTAACGTGTTAAGTTGGGCGACTTAACACGTTATGTTGAAAAACCCTCAATTTTGAGCAAAAAGAACCATCGGGAAAAGGGCAAAAACACTCAGAAAAAACTTTACAACATTTTTGAACACTATCCTCTACCCTACCCTATTTGAGGGATTCAAGCCCATTTTGAGGTTGTTCAAACCCATTGATAGACAGAATCCTCGTACTGCTGGATGATGCGCATAGACTCAGCATCAAGACCCTGACCTTCCTTGTAGTGCTGCTTCAGGAACTGATGGAGCGCAGCACGAACAACATTCTGCTTCTCCAGCTTCTGGCGGAATGCAATATAATCGAGGGCATTACGGTCGTCTTCTGTGGTGAAGAAACTGAATCCGCCAACCTTCTGAATGGTGCAAACGCGGCGCAAAGGCTTTGGCGCAGGCGTTTCCTGCACAATCTGAGTTCGCACGGCTTCGTTACTTGCAAGGGGCTTCGGAGCCACAAAGTTGCGCGTAGCTTCCTCAGCTACACGACTGATATTCAGGGATTTCTTTAGTTTAGCCATAGGATAAAGATTGAAATATTAAAGAGTTGAAAAGATAAGAAGTTGATGTTTTTAATGGCTTTTGCCGGTTAATGTTTGAGCATTCGTGTATTTAAGCACCTGCATACCCAAATGTTCAAGTATCTAAATATTTACATACTTCGTTCTCTAATGAACTGTTGGTAAGCAGAATTAGCAATTTGTCCCCAACGAGCTGGTGTCCATGACTTTGGGCGAGCTTTGCGGCCAATCATATATTCAGCAACTCGCATATAGTCATCTGCAACAGGACTATTGCTGGCGTACTCGAAGAGGGACATCTCGTAAGCTACTGATTCTGTGCAACGTACACTCTCACGAACACTTACAGGAAACAGAGGTGCTTTAACCTCCTCGATATTGCTGTAGTACTCTTTCACTTCGCGACTAATGCTGCGATTCTTGTTCCAGCGAACAAGCAAATAGCCCATTATACGGACAGGACAACGAAGTTGCGTATGTACCTTATTTATATAGTCAAGTAAACGCGGCAAACCTTGAAGGCTATAAATGCCGGCTTCTGTTGGAACAATTACGAAATCGCTGGCTACCAAAGCGTTAGTGTTCATCAAAGTCTCACCACCTGGGGCACAATCGATAAAGATGTAGTCGTACATATCACGGATTCTAAGTCCGGTTTCAGCATCAGCAAGGTCGAGAAAATCGGCCAATCTACGCTCGCGATTATACATCAATTGCAGTTCTGCATTAATGTTACTCATACTATGACTGCCAGGAACATAGTCAAGCCCATCGTAGCGCGTATAAATAGGAAGCGGAAGCGACTCGCCTGGTTGAGCATCATGAAGCCACTCATAGATGGTGCTTTCTGCCTCAAGATGAACGGTTTTATCGACAGTATCCGTCAAATTGCATTGAGGATCTGTGTCAATAAGCAACACTTTCTTTCCTAAAAGCCAGAGCGCAAAGCCAAGATTAACACAAGTGGTAGTCTTGGCACAACCGCCTTTGTCGTGTAAAAGAGAAATAACCTGTGACATAAACTTACGTTCAATTCATTATTAAATCCTCGACAAAGGTAAAACTTTCTTTTATACCTTGCAAGCAAATACGCAAATATTTTCAAGTATTTGCATACTTTAGTATTCATAAAGACTCAAATATTTAAGAATAATGGTGCTTTTATCGAGAAATTTAAGCGAAAATACTTATATATCCTCAAATATTTTCTCGTATTTATATACTCAAATATAAGAGAATATACACATACCTTAATAGTCAGAAATACGTATATATAAATATTTAGGTATTGAGATGTTCACATATAGAGACTGGTAAATATGGAAAGATACAAATATTCGGATATGTAGATATGGAAAGAATCGAGTAGGTATAAGTTAACATCAGGGAGAAATGTACCTGAAGTCCGTACCTAATGTTCCTTAAAACCACACAATATGTTCCAGGAGTTCGCACCTAATGTTCCTAATGTTCGCACCAGAATTTGCTTAGCAAGGTGAAATACAGAACGTTAGGAGAAGGTATAATCTATATAAGATAATCAATTATTATAATATTACTGATATTTTCTTTAATATCGTTTATAACATTATCTATTTATATAGATTATAGCTTTGTGAAAGTTCCTGTTTTTTAGTGGAATAGGGTAGGGTTGGTGCGGACTTTCGGAAGACTTGGTGCGACGAAAGGGAAGTATTGATGAACAGAAAGGGAAGAGTTGGTGCGGAGTTTGGGAAGACCGGCACAAATGGACGGCTTTTATACATTACTCAACTTCCCAAGCTCAGTTTCGTCAGGTTTTGAGTTTATTAGGTCGCTTTGCTTTCAGGTTTTGAGGTGATACTTTGGCTCTTTTGATTGAATTCTGGTCTATTCACCTTATAACCTCAAACCTTATACCTTATAACCTAACAAGTTGAGCAACTGCGAAACTTGACTACACTATTATATAGTAGTGCTGGAGAATGAAAGTATAGGGTATGGGAGAGAAGGTACACCAATGACGGAGAGGAAGAAACATCGAGGTGCCACACAACAGGTTAAATAAGGTGCAACAATACGGGTTAAATAAGGTGCAATAGTGACGATTGAGTATCGTGCAGACTAGTTTGCACATTTTGGTGCAAATGTCTGTAAAAAGTCAGGTGCAAAAGTAGGTAGAAAAGTAGGTGTTAACATCTCCCATTATTGTTGTGCGAGACAAAAACAACAACAAAGTGCGAGCTTTTGGAACATTTTCTTGCAAAATATTTGTTTGTTTCGATGAAATCAATTAATTTTGCAGCCAGAAACACAAAGATACGTTCTCTTGATAATTAAATTATTGGAGGACTCATCACAAACGGAATCAATATGGTCAAGAAAAAGGGACCTGCTATAGTTAGCACGACAAACGAGTTGGTACAGACCTTCTCTGGAAACCGAGATTTGGACTTCATCCTTAATCCCGTCAGTTATACACAGATACGTGGTAATTTCTCGTTGGTGCAGACCAACTTGATGATTGCTATCATAGCTCAGTTGCAAGATCGCATTCGCGAGCAACTCAGTATGGGCGAGGGGACTTTCCTCTTCAAGCCCGAAGACCTGACGGGCAATCTGCTCAACTTCGAGATTCCTTTGCGCGAGCTTGGCATCAGTCCCAAAAAGTATGGAGAGTTGGAGGCGGCTTGCGAGGCTTTGCTTCATGTAGATATGTCCTACAAGCGCTACGACGAACGCGAAGGACTGGAATATAACGTGAAGCAGAACATCTTCCATAAGATTGAGTTCCCAACTGCGGAACTGAACGCCGAAGGGGAGAGGGTTGCCTATAAGAGCGGGCAGCGAAGAAAGGGTGTTATCAAGATACAGATGGTTGACGAGAGTGCGCGCGAGATTCTGAACTTGCGCAAGGGCTACACCCGTCACCTGAAAGGCATTACAGCACTCTGTCGCAGCCCCCGCACACCTCGCCTCTACATCTATTTGAGTGCCTGGCGCAAGATTGGCTCCTGTACCGTCAACTACATAGACCTGAAGGAGTTCTTCGGTGTGCTCACTTTCAGCAAAGACCGCAAGCGTATCACGGAGAACAAGTACGTCAAGTATGGAGCGTTCCATCGTGATGTGCTCGACCCTGTGCTCAAGGAAATGCGGAAGCTCTCGGACGAGGGCAAGGTGGAGTTCTGCTTCGAGTACGAGCCTGTTTATCCTCATGGTGTCAGTCGTGGCGACCCAGACAGTATCCGCTTCACCCTCATTGAGGGCAAGATGGGTCAGGCTCAGCAGCACGAAACATTCCTGGGCAAGATGCGTGCTACACTCATCACTCGCTATTCACTTCAGCCGATGGAATGGTCGAAATTGGAAGATCTCATCTACGACGGCCTTGACCTCAAGCCAGAGCTTGCCCGTATCGACAAACTCATTGAAGAGAAGCAGCCCGACAACGTTCACGCCTACGTTACGGAAGTGCTCTACAGATGGCTTTTGGAACACCAGAAGCCAAATGAGCCGGAGTTTGCAGAGGCTGTCGAGATAAAGGAAGAAGAAGACCGTCCGTTTGTTCAGCCCATTTACTTGCAGAAGTGGGACCTTTGGATGGAGAAGGCTCGTGAACGTCTTGGCGAGGAATTCTACAACCAATATATGACCTGCGCCAGCCTTTGGGCAGTTCGCGACAAAGTGGTCTTCGTCTCTGTGCCCAACAGGTTCGTTTCCGAGCAATGGGAAGAGCACCTGAGCGAAATCATCAGCTACTTCTATAGTGCTTTCGGAGCCGACAAGAAGCTGACGTATTACTTCCAGGAACTGTAAGACAGTTCATAGTCCATAGTTCATAGTCCATAGTCCATAGTTCATAGTTGAGATGTCAGAGCAATTGATTATATCCGGCGGGACAAAGCAGGAGCGATATGAGGCGTTGTTGCCTCAGATTGCGAGTGTTGTTGAGGGTGAAAGCGACCTTATAGCAAATATGGCGAATGTTGCGGCAATGTTGCACGAGACATTCGGCTTTTGGTGGACAGGCTTCTATCGTGTTGTGGGCGAGGAGCTTGTGCTCGGGCCGTTCCAAGGGCCGATGGCCTGCACGCGCATCAAAAAGGGTAGGGGAGTGTGCGGAACGGCTTGGGCAAAGGAAGAGACGCGGGTCGTGCCAGATGTCGACAAGTTCCCTGGACATATCGCCTGTTCCTCGGCCTCAAGGAGCGAAATCGTCGTGCCTGTCTTTAGGGAGGGAGAGGTCGTTGCCGTCCTCGACATCGACAGCGACCGCCTCGCCACCTTCGACCAGACCGACCGACGCAATCTGGAACGAGTCGTACAATTACTATAATGGTAAGCAACAATGAAACGGAAGCTTTTTTGCGAAATATCGCCTCTGACCTATCGTCTGTCTATGGAGAAGGAAATCCTGAGACGTCACCTGAAGGACTTCCTTGGCAAGACACGTTTCGCCAGGGAAAGGACAGCGGACTCCTTGCCTGTTCTCGTCTATCAGCACAAGTCACTTATCCGGCGCAGGCTGGGCAACGTCAATATGCAGCTGCAGGAGAACAAGGCAACGAACCTCGCTTTGGCAGTTACCCATATCGACGGTTTGCTCATTCGCCCGGGCGAAACTTTCTCTGTTTGGAAGCTTATAGGAAGAACCACCAAACGGAAAGGCTACAAGGAGGGATTGACCATAGCCAAGGGAGAACCTTCGCAGGGCATTGGCGGCGGACTTTGCCAGTTGTCGAACCTTATCCATTGGATGGTGCTGCATAGCGACCTTACCATCACGGAACATCATCATCACGACGGGCAGGACCTCTTCCCAGACTTCGGCCGCCAGATACCTTTCGGCACAGGCACCAGCATCTCCTACAACTACATCGACTATCGCGTGAAGAACGAAACCGCCAAAACCTATCAGCTCAGGCTCTCTACCGACGACGAATATCTGTGCGGCGAGCTTCGTTCCACGGAACTTCTGCCCCATACCTTCCACATACATGCCGAGAATGAATACTTCTCCCGCGAGGAAGGCATCGTTTATCGCAACGGGCAAGTCTTTCGCGACACCATAGACAGGGTGACAGGCCAAATCCTTGAAAGCAAGCTCCTTCGTACCAATCATGCCAAGGTCATGTACGAATGCCCGCCAACAGTTGTCATCAAAGAGGATTCCGCGACAACGTATGAGGACGTTTAGTAACACATCGTGCCTCGTTGCCAATAATGGTTAACCTTTCTTGCAATAATGCTATGTGTTTCAGAATATAGTTGTATCTTTGTGGTGGATTTGATTATATGTTTATGAAGCGATTTATCCTAATTCTTGTGGCGGGGATGGCGGCTTTTTCTGTTGCCTGTTCTGCCAAAACAAGGGCTGTAACGTGTATCACAGACGTGAAACTTCACGGCTATGTGGGCCACCGCATTGACCAGTGCATCGAGCAGCGCATTATGGGGCAGAATGCTGATGAGCTGATAGCCCCTTTCCGCACCCAGCAAGAGACACAGGGTCGCTGGGCAAGCGAGTTCTGGGGCAAATGGGTACAAGGAGCTATGTCGGCTTACCGTTACAATCATGATTCCGCTCTCTTTGCCAAGATTCAGGATGCACAGGAAAAGCTTAGAGCCTGCCAGTTGAAGAACGGCTTCATAGGTGACTATACGCCCGAGACAGAGACTACGGGATGGGACATTTGGGGCAGAAAATATACCTTGTTGGGTCTCGTGAAATGGTATCGCCTCACGGGTAATAAAGCTGCATTGAATGCGGCTTGCCGTCTGTTGGACTATACACTTACACAGATTGGACCAGGCAAAAAGCCCATCTACGAGTGCGGCTACTACAAAGGAATGCCGCCAATGAGCATCTTGGAACCCGTTATGTTCATGTATAAAGAGACAAAGAATGAGCGTTATCTGGATTTTGCAAAGTACATCGCTGAGGCGAGCGAGAGTGCCGAGGGACCACAACTCATTAAGAAGGCTGATGTCCCCGTGGCTTTCCGTTTCCCCTTGCAGCCGGGCGACTCGTGGTGGAGCATCAAGAACGGGCAGAAGGGCTACGAAATGATGTCCTGCTATGTAGGACTGTTGGAATTGTGTAAGGTGACAGGCGACAAAGCCTACCTGCAGGCCGCAGAGAAGACATGGCAGCACATCGTGGAAGAAGAAATCAATGTGACTGGCGGCTCGTGCAGTCAGGAATGCTGGTATGAGGGACGAAAGAGGCAAACGCATCCTGCCCTGCACACAATGGAGACATGTGTCACGTTCACGTGGATGCAGTTCTGCGAGCGCTTGTTGGAAATGACGGAAAATCTGAAATATGTTGACCAGATAGAGTTGACAATGTACAACGCGTTGATGGCTGCCATGAAGTGCGACGGCAGTCAGATTGTAAAGTATGTGCCTTTAGAGGGATTCTGTCGCGAAGGAGAGCATCAATGCGACGTCCGCATCAACTGTTGCAACGCCAATGGGCCTCGTGCCTTCGCCATGATTCCTCGCGTCGCCTATCGTATGCCTTCTGATAAGCGCATCGACGTGAACCTCTACATCCCTTCAGAAGCCACTATACAATTGGACAAACGAAGCATCGGGCTGAAGCAAGAGACCTTATATCCAGAAGAAGGAACAATTACCATTATTGTAACGCCCGATAAACCCGTACAGGCCGACATTGCCCTGCGCATCCCAGCATGGAGCAAGCAGACGGAGGTTACCGTGAACGGCGAGACAATAGAAGCGAAGAGCGGAACCTATTGTCTCATAAATCGTGAATGGAAGACAGGCGACAAAATCCGTCTCACGTTAGACATGACTGCCCATATTATAACACAAGACCAGCAGGCTGCTATTGTAAGAGGCCCTGTTGTACTGGCTCGCGATACGCGCTTCCAGGATGGATTTGTCGATGAATGCATGGTTATTCCAAACAAGGATGGGCAAGTGGAGTTGACGCGTGTTCAATCTCCCGAAAAGATGTGGATGGCCTTCACGATGCCGGTAGTTCACGGATACTATAACGACCAGACGCAAGACCATACTGTCATTCACCTTTGCGACTTTGCTTCTGCAGGCAACACATGGGATGAAAGTGTGCGCTACCGCACGTGGATTCCGCTTTTATATATTCCCCAATAACAATACTGGTAGCATCTATCCTCTTTGGCTTGCTATGCAGGATGATTCAGATCTGATGGCAGTATTCTGCTCACGCCAGCTTCATATCTATCGTAATGGCAAGAAAGTCTTGGTGTTGACCGGAAAGGCTGCTCCCAAAATTATCAGGGAAGATAAACTCTGTGAAAAATGGGCGTATAGCTCCAACACAACACAGCAAAGTTCCGTCTTCCCTTCTGACGATTTCTGTGCTCTTTGAAGCGAACCTGTTGTGTCAGCGCAGTAGTTTCCTGCGACCACGGATGATAATCTGTCCGTTTCGCGGGGTGATGATTTTGCGGCCAGACAGGTCGAAGAGGTCATCGCTAAAGTCCCTGAGGTCTTTAAGGTCTTTAAGACCATCCGGGTCATCGGGAAGGAAGACGGCTGTAAAGTGCTGAGCGACGGAAGGATAGAGGTCGTTGCCGCTGACGATGCCGTCCTCTTCTTGTGCGCTATCTGTTGTTGTCCAGAGGCGTATCTCGTCGAGTGGAGTGTTTGGTGTCACCATCTGTCCATCGGCATCCATAAAGCCTGCAAAGTGGTAGCCTTCGTCGGCCTTCACCCAGGCATAGCACGAGGAACGTCCCTCTGTGCCTGCAATAACCCACTTGGCTTCGATGCGGTCGCCAAAGTCGGCATCGGAGAGGGGCAGTCGCCAGTCGCCAGTTGCATAGACGTGTCCTCCTGTGGTTGCGGTGATGATGACGTAGTACCAGTAGAAAAGAACTTCAGGTATCATAGTGAAAAGGTTTTCTTATTCTTTGTATCCTCCGAAGATGATTCTTGCGAAGAAATCGACACAGGCAACGAAGTGACGTACGCCGAGGGTAGTCTGGCGTGTCTCGAACTTGCCTTGGCACTTGTCCTGCAGTCCCTTTGTGGCAGAGACAAGGTTGAGGTGCGGCACCACTTCGTCATCGGGATAGTAGTAGAGGATGATGTCGGCCTTTGGCGACCAGTCTCGCGTGAGGTCACATTGTCCGAAAGCTTTCAAGAGTTTCTGCGAGAGGTCGGAGTTCATGTCTTGTGCCTCTGTGGAGAGGATGCTGTGCATATTTCCTCCGCAGGACTTGTTGATGGCGTTCGCAATATCCTCGCTTTCATACTGATGGGAGCGTATCATCTCCATAATGCCTGCTTCGAGGAAGGCATCGGAGAAGTATTCCTCTACCTTCGTTTCGCCAAAGATGTGGGGGAAGCCCGCCACCATTCCAACGATGAGCAAGGGGACGACGGATGGCACCGGGATTTCGTCCTGATAGAGGTATTGCGAGAGAGTGGCAAGCGGGTTGTAGGCTCCAGCACAGGCATTGGTGCGCACCCAGTTGATGACGGTTCGCTGTTCTTCTGTCAGCTTTGGCGAGGTCTCTACGTACTTTTGGCAAGCGAGGATGATGGATGCACCTTGCGAGCTGCCGATGCCATAGGTAGGCAGTTGTGCCTGTTGGCAGTCGGTTTGATGGAGGTCTTGCATCAGGTCGTGTGCGGCAAAGAGCATATCGATACTCTCTTCTGCCATGATGTCGGCTGCGATGTAAGGGTGATCCCTGTCGGCAGTAATGCCGTATCCCAGATAGTCTGGCTCCACCATGACGGGTTTGTTGGAGGAGAACTTGAAGGAGTATCCGTCGATGGGGTCGCTTGTTGTTGGCCATTGCGACTCCTTGCACAACGTGTAATGTGCCGAGAAAAGGAAGTGGTCGGCGGCAGATGCTCCGCCCTCGTTCGAGGTGGGCACAGCCATCCAGCCGGAGAGCCAGATTTCCTCGCCTTTAGGGTCGTGTGAGCGGTAGGCGATGCAGTAGCGGGAGTTGCCCGACGAACGGTTCATCGACCAGATGCGATAGCTGTAGTCCTTGGGGTGCGATGTTGGCACAAACACCCAGTCGCTGTATGGCGAAGGGTCGCGGACAGGGACAAGGCTTTCGTTGCCTTCCTCATCAACCTCCACACCCAGGTAACGGTTGCTGGCAAGCCAGCGGTAGTGGAAGTTGAAGGCTCCGGCTGTTGTCTCGCTTGGCCTCAAGTCTGTGGTGTTTGCCATTGTCGAGAAGTTCACCTTCCACGAGAAACTGCTGTAGTTCAGTTGCAGGATGGTTTCATCGGAATGTATGTAGCAGGTCTTTTCCGGCGAGGAAAGGAAGATGGTGTCGTTTGTTATGATGCGCCAGTTGGCAGCCTCCTGTTCATTGGCGGTAGTGCTGCCGTCCTTGGTAAGATAGGAGCCTGTCGCGACGTTTTGCAGAACGTATTGCATGCCAGGCAGTACGGCTATATCATCGTTGGCCCTTATGATGCAGGATAGAACAAGCAACAGGCCGGTGAGGAACTTCTTCATAATCCGTTATTCGATGAAGGATGGGTCAATCTTGGAGAAGGATTGCTGTTCTTCTTCGTAGTCGATGGCTTCTTTGTTCTTGGGGATGGCGAAGGTAAGCAGCAAGGCGATGAGGTACAGTACAGCAAGCACCACATAGAGCACCTCGTAGGACATCTGCCATTGGTTGATGATGAGGTTGGAGAGCTGGTTGCCGCTAAGACCTGCCCAGGCCCATGCGCTGAGGGCAAGGCCGTGGATGGTGCTTATCTTTTCCATTCCGAACTTGCTTTGCAGGAGTGTTGGCAGGGTGGAAAAGCCGCCTCCGTAACCGGCGTTGATGATGCAAAGCATCAGAATGACGACAGCGATACTGCTTCCGAACACAAAGCCAAGTAGCATAACGAGTACGGAAGAAGAGAGCAGAATCTTGTAAATCGTCTGCTTGTTCTCGGTATAGTCCGAAACCGTGGAATAGCCGAACCTGCCTGCCGTATTGAAGAAGGCTGTGAGCGAGGACAGCAGTCCGACGGCTCCAATGCCTACTGTAACGGCAATGTTCTTCTCGAAAGCAATGAGTGCAAGGCCGCAAGTGATGTTGATGTAGAACACGAACCATATCTTCATGAAGGTGGCATTCACCATAACGTGGTAATAGTCTTTTGGTTTCCACTTCACCACGGGTTCCACCCAGTCGGCAGGTTTCTTGATGAGATACGCGGCCGTCAGCATAGAAAAGATGCTGATGACGGACATCGTGACCAAAGTCGTGCAGACACCATATTTGGCGCTGCACCATTCAATATAAGGCGAGAACAGGACTTTCGAGAGGCCGAAGCCGCTGATGGCAATGCCTGTTGCCAGTCCCTTATGTTCCTTGAACCACAACATCAGCGTCTTGACAGGAGCCAGATAGCCGATTCCCAGGCCAATTCCCATCAGGCATCCGTAGCTCAGCATAATGCCCATAACCCATCCTGAATAGATAGAGAAGACGGTGAGCAGAAGGCCTGTGCTGAAGCAAAGACAGGAGACGACGGAGGCTGCCGTCACGTTCTTCTCCACGAAGCGTCCGCCAAAGGCCGCACTCATTCCGAGGAAGAAGATGGCGAGCGAGAAGGCAAACTCAATTTCCTTGACGGAGCAGCCCACTTCCGTGGCAATGTCGCCCTTGAGGAGCGACCAACAATAGACGCTGCCGATGCAGGCATGAATCAGCAAAGCCGGTATCGCTGCCCGCATCCACTTGTTGTTCAAATACGATTTTCCCATGATTAACAATCACATTACCTTTTTCGTGTGCAAAGATACAACAAATATTCTAATTCTTCAAACTTTTTTGTGCCTGATGTTTTGCTTTTCTTAAAATAGTCGTATCTTTGCAGCGTGTTCTTCGGAACGCATCATTTTATTTGCTCTTTCGCGGCTTGAATTAGGACCTCAGACATGTGAACGGGCAATATCTACAATCAAGAGGCTTGCACTAAGTGCAGGCTTCCCATAGATTGTAGAAGGTAGTCCTAAACCTAAGCCGCGTATGGTGAAGTTTGCACTTTTCTTGTGCCCGCAAGTCTGGTGTTGCTCCGCCTAAAGGAAGAGGAAGATTTGGTATTAACAACTTAATTGCAAGCAAAATGAAAAAGTTATTAGTTCTTTTGTTTGTCTTGTGCTCTATGAGCGCTTTTGCACAGGACGTGATTGTGAAGAAGGACGGCTCAACAATTGTCTGCCGTGTTGTAGAGGTCACATCTTCTTCGGTAACTTACAAGTTATGGAGCGACCTGAACGGTTCCAGCTTTATTATGGACAAGCAGCTCGTCTCGGCTATTAACTACGAGAACGGGAAAAAGGAAACATTCAGCGAGGCAGAAAGCCTGTTCAAGCCCAACAACCAGAATGCCGGTGTGCAAGCAATGAATAACAATGCTTCGATGAAGATGGATTGGGTAGCAAATAACCCTTATAAGAAAGTGAAAAGGCTTAAAACATGGGGATGGATAGGTGGCGGTGCTGTGGCTGCCGTAGGGATTGGTTGCATGGCGGTGGCATTTGCAGGAGATGTGGATCATAATGTTGCAACTGTGTTTTTTGCAGAAGGTGTAGGACAGATAGTTATAGGTGCAGGTGTTACAACCACATGTCTCATATTGGCTCATAAGCAGAAGAAAAAGATAGACGCAGCCCTTCAGACATCATCAATTTACCGTTACGACCTTCCCTTCTCCAACGGCTCTTCCCTTTCCGTCGGTGCTGATATGCTGAATGACCGCATTATGAACAAGAGAACTGTCGGGCTTGGACTGACCTATAACTTCTAACCCTAAACAGAAATCACAAGAACACACACATTATATTTATAGGATTAATCTAAAGCGCCAGCTTTAGAGACCTTAAGGTCGTTGGGCAACTATACGTGTCTCGTTGCCAAACTTAACGTGTGTCGTTGGCTGATTTAACGTGTGTCGTTGGGCAACGATACACGTGTCATTTTTTGTGTTGCTTCGGCAGGCTTGTTTCTTCTGTGTCGGTCTCTTTGATGATGAAGCGTCTGTAATAAGAGATGAGGAGGGTCGTAAGGGGCAAGGCGATGATGAGTCCGATGATACCCAGCAGGCTGCCCCAGACAGAGAGGCTCAGCAGAATGATTGCCGGGTTCAGCCCCATGACGTGACCCATGATGCGAGGCGTGAGATAAACATCCTGGATGGTCTGCACAACGGCAAAGACGGCGAGGGCACAAAGGATGATGACCCAGAAGCTCTGCCCTGTGTCGGCAGCCTTCACCAAAGCCAAAATGATGGTGGGAATAAAGCCGACCAATTGCAGGTAGGGAATGAGGTTGAGCAAGCCGATGAAAAGCCCCAGGCCGATAGCCATCGGAAAGTCGATGATGAGGAAGCCGATGCTGAAGAGAATGCCGACCAGCAGGGCAATGAGCGACTGCCCGCGGAAGTAGGCGTTCATTCCGTTCTTGACGTCCCCGACCACCATTCCTGCAAACTTTCGCTGGCCAGAAGGAATGAGGCGAATCCATCCTTCGGAAATCTTCTCATAGTCCATCAGAATGAAGAACAGATAGAGAATAACAACCAGACTTCCCAGCACGCCGATGGCAAAGTTTATGGTGCCGGAAAGGAAATTCCAAACTTCCAGAACAATGTTCTCTGCGACATCCATCACGCTGCTGTGCTGTATGAGCTTCAGCAGGGAATCGTCGTTGGCATAGCTTTGGAGCGTGTGCTGCACATCCACCAGGAACTTGGAGGACGCAAGGGTATCGTGGAAATAGACGGTAATAAGTCCTGCCATTCGAGTGCTCTCCTTGATGACGGGCGGAACAACAAGGAACGCAGTAAGAGCAAGTGCGGCAAGGACCACAAGCAAGGCCGCCGTGATACTCACGACACGATAGCGCAACCGGCACTTGTACTGTAGAAAGCGGACAAAGGGGTAAATCATGTAAGCCATTATCCACGCTATGAAGAAAGGCAGCAGGACGCTGGAGAGTCTGTTGATGAGCAGCACAATCGCAGTTGCCACAAGTGCCACAATGAGCCAGCGAATCACGCGGTCGAAGGTAATCTCACGGTCTAACATCTATATAATTTACAATTTTACAATTTACGATGTACAATTTATTTACAATTTAATCATTTCTCTCCCCCAAAGGGGGAGCCGGAGGGGGCCACTTGTTTGTAACACTCTCTGCAAAGCGGTTCGTACTCTTGCTTTTCGCCAAG
>JAEEGL017458655.1_pt1 | contig 14571 bp, 9 predicted proteins | sample 9134231 | NCBI WGS metagenome assembly JAEEGL01 (sample SAMN16246548, study PRJNA631951) | gut metagenome | biome: gut microbiome; feature: rumen; material: fiber-attached | host: Bos | place: Iran: Karaj | collected 2018-10
CTGTCTGAATCCTATACAGCCTCCGGTCAGGATATCACCAAAGCTTACTCCATCATCGATGTACTCGAAAATCTGCAGATCATTGATGAAAAAGTTCACATGACCGCTCTTTTTAACGATTCGCATACTGTACCAGTCTGAGTCTACCGATGCATCGGGAATTGGATCAGCTCCCTGCGCTACCAGGTGAAAGCCATAGCTCTTTCTGAGGTTACAGGTATGGAATGCTCTCTCATCAGGCTCTTTTCTCCTGAAATAAGAAATGTGATATGCATTTATATCTCCGCTGTGATATTGCGGATATTCACCGGTTCTTTTCATAAGACTCTCGTCCAGTACCGGCACTCCACTTTTCCCTTTTGCGGCAAAAAACATTATGGCAAGCCCCGGCTCCTTGATTGGACGAAACTCCCACTCGATGCTCACATCCGACGGAAATGACACCGGACACCAAAGCACGAAATTGGCCTTCTGTCCCTCCTTCGGATCCACCACACTCTTTAGCTTCATGGCTCCGCCGGCAAAAGAGATATTGGCCTGCCCCTCAAGAACGAAGCCTTCAATGTCTTCCTTTTTTGCCAAGTGATTTTCGTAAATTATCTTCCCCATTGTAACCCCTCGCGTTTTATATTGTTGATTCCCCATAAATACGTATTCGATTGAAGGTCTCTATCACTCGCCTGTGCCGCTCGAAGTAAAGTCGCTGAACTTGAACTCTTTACCGGTTCTGTCTGTGTAGATCTCATCAAAAGTCTTACCCTGATCTGCCGGATCAAAGTCCACATCCTTTAAGTGTGAAGCCCACTCGCTCTTTTCCCCAAGGAAAATGTAACCCATGTTGTGCTGCTGCCACTCGAAAGTCATGTCCTCTGCGGTTCTGTAGGATACCATATCGCTTCCGTGTACCGGATACAGGTCGATCAGCGCCTGACAGATTATCATCATGTCAGACTTACTGTTGATCTTGTAGGAATCAAATATGGCCCAGTGATCCGCCGTGTGCTTAGCTTTGAACGTCTCTCCGTTGTAGGTGAAAGTGTAGTTCTTGGTGCTACCATCTGCACTGGTGAGGTTAATGTCCGCAGTGCCGGTCAGAATCCCGCCACTAGAGCTGCCTGCCGTGGCCGAACTATCATCGAATTTTGTATTATCATCCTTTTTTGATTCACCCTCCGAAGATTCTCCTGCCCCAGTCGCCTTTTTTAGTTCATCAATAACACCCTTTGCATCGACGTCTTCTGCCATCTGGCTCACAAACTCAGTTGCTCCATCGGCTAGCTCGTTGATGTCCTCCGCCGTCTCCTTGAAGGTACTGATTCCCTCGCTGGAATTTGAAATAATCTCTTTTCCCTTTTCGATGACATCCGAGTCAATTCCTATACTCTCAGGATCAATTCCTATGTTTGATGCATCTATACCGGTAATGTCTGATATAGTCGATGCGCCCGGTATTCCACATGCAGTCAGCTGACTGCCAACGATAATTGCTGTGATAGCAGCTGTCGCTATAATTCTATTCTTTTTCATAATAATCCCCTCTTTCTGACTATTACAGTATACCAAAAAAAGGCTACCTGGAATACTTCCCCAGATAGCCTCTGTTATATAGCTTATAATTTGGCGATGTCTACCATTGTGAGGTTCTCTTCGGTGCTCTCATTCTCAAGGCTGGTTACCAGCGCTCTTGCAGTGTCGAGGGCTGTAATGACGTTGACACCGGTCTCGATGGCTGTACGACGGATAAGGAAGCCGTCACGGCTCTTGTCGCGGCCCTGAGTAGGAGTATCGATGACAAGGTCAATCTTGTGACCAAGGATAAGGTCGATGACCGTAGGCGACTCCTGGCTGATACGGTTGATCTTACGGGCAGATACGCCGTTTTCATTGAGAGTATCAGCAGTTGATCTTGTGGCATAAATTATGTAGCCAAGCTTCTTGTAACGCCTTGCGATATCGATGATCTCGCCCTTGTCGGAATCCTTAACGGTGATGATCATCTGCTTGTACTTGGGAAGATTGAGTCCTGCGCCAAGGAATGCCTTATATAGAGCTTCGTTGAAGTTCTTACTGATTCCGAGGCACTCTCCGGTACTCTTCATCTCTGGTCCAAGGCTTATCTCGGCTCCTCTGATCTTCTCAAAAGAGAATACCGGCATCTTGATGGCAACATATCCGGCCTCAGGCTGAAGTCCAGGTGTATAGCCGAGATCCTTGAGCTTCTTGCCAAGCATTACCTGAGCTGCAAGGTCAACGATAGGAATACCTGTAACCTTACTGATATATGGAACAGTACGTGATGACCGAGGGTTGGCCTCGATGATATAAACCTCGTCACCAACAGCGATGAACTGTACGTTTATAAGTCCGATTACATGAAGTGCCTTCGCAAGTCTTCTTGTGTACTCTGCAATTGTCTCTTTTACCTTGTCAGAAAGAGACTGGGCAGGATAAACAGAGATTGAATCGCCGGAGTGAATACCTGATCTCTCGATATGCTCCATGATACCCGGAATTACAATATCCTCGCCGTCGCACACCGCATCAACTTCTGTCTCGATTCCCTGCAAGTACTTATCTACAAGGATTGGGTGATCCTGTGCGTAGCGGTTAATGATATTCATGAACTCTTCGATCTCTTCATCTGAAAGAGCTATCTGCATGCCCTGTCCGCCAAGAACGTAGGAAGGTCTTACGAGAACAGGATAGCCGAGGCGGTTAGCAACCTCTTTTGCCTCCTCTGCAGTGTAGACCGTAGCACCCTGAGCACGCTTGATCTGGGTCTGCTCAAGAATCTGATCAAAGATTTCTCTGTCTTCCGCAGCATCTACGTCCTTTGCATCGGTTCCGTAGATCTTTACTCCCATCTCCATAAGGTCCTGAGTAAGCTTGATGGCTGTCTGTCCACCGAACTGAACAACAGCTCCATCGGGCTTTTCGAGACGGACAATATTCTCAACATCTTCTCTTGTCAGAGGCTCAAAATAGAGCTTGTCAGCGATATCAAAGTCAGTACTTACAGTCTCCGGGTTATTGTTTATGATGATTGTTTCATAACCGGCCTTCTTAAATGCCCATGTGGCATGAACCGAGCAATAGTCAAACTCGATACCCTGGCCGATTCTGATAGGGCCTGAGCCGAGAACAAGGATTTTCTTTTTGGCATCAGAGCCCTCCTGAGCACCGGCTGCGTCATACAAAGCAGCTTCATCCTCTGAATCCGGACCATTGTAAACCGAGTAATAATATGGTGTCTGGGCTTCAAACTCAGCAGCGCAGGTATCAACAATCTTGAAGGTAGCATGAATGTTATATGCATCACGGAGCTGTCTGAGCACATCCACTGAAAATCTGGTAAGTCTTGAAATAACCGTATCCGGGAACTCAAGACGCTTAGCTTCCAAAAGAGTGTCAAAAGTGATGACCTTCTTGGCATCTTCCAAAGTTCCGGTCTTTCCAGCGCTGTTCTTCTCACCGGCGCGAAGGAGCTTCAGTTCCATCTTTACAAGAGTGTGGAGCTTGTCGATGAACCAGAGGTCTATCATGGTGATGTCGTGAATCTCTTCGTGGCTTATACCGCGGCGAAGGGCTTCAGCGATAACCCAGATTCGCTGGTCATCTACTATTTTAAGTCTGTCTAAAAGCTCATCGTCATCAAGGTCTGAAAAATCATAGCTTGTAAGGCAGTCAACGTGCTGTTCAAGAGAACGAATTGCCTTCATCATAGCACCTTCAAAGTTGGTGCAGATACTCATTACTTCTCCGGTGGCCTTCATCTGAGTGGTGAGGGTTCTCTTAGCAGTAATGAATTTATCGAAAGGAAGCCTTGGGAACTTAACTACGCAGTAGTCAAGGGCCGGCTCAAAGCTGGCGTAGGTCTTTCCTGTAATCGCATTCTTGATCTCATCAAGGGTGTAGCCCAGCGCTATCTTGGCAGCAACCTTGGCAATAGGATAACCTGTTGCCTTTGAAGCCAGAGCTGAAGAACGGCTTACACGAGGGTTAACCTCGATTACGCAGTACTCAAAGCTTGTTGGATGCAGGGCGAACTGAACGTTACAGCCACCTGTGATCTTAAGCTCATCGATAATGTTAAGGGCTGCGCTACGAAGCATCTGGTATTCCTTGTCAGAAAGAGTCTGAGAAGGAGCAACAACTATGGAGTCACCGGTGTGAACGCCGACCGGGTCAATATTTTCCATGTTGCAGACAGTGATGCAGTTGCCTGCACTGTCCCTCATTACCTCATACTCGATTTCCTTCCAGCCTGCGATGCAGCGCTCAACAAGAACCTCATTTGCTCTTGAAAGTCTGAGACCGTTTTCCAGGATCTCTTCGCACTGAACCTGATTGTAGGCAATACCACCACCTGAACCGCCAAGGGTAAAGGCCGGGCGAAGTACAACCGGATATCCGATCTTATTGGCAAAAGCTACTCCATCGGTAACATTATGTACGACCAGTGAAGCCGCGCAGGGCTCACCGATTTTTTCCATGGTATCCTTGAACTCCTGTCTGTCCTCAGCCTTTCTGATAGTCTCAGCTGTGGTTCCAAGAAGCTTTACATTGTGCTCCTTAAGGAATCCTGACTCATCCAGCTCCATACCAAGGTTAAGACCAGCCTGTCCACCAAGGGTGGGGAGGATTGAATCCGGTTTTTCTTTTTCTATGATCTGTTCAAGGACTTTCACGGTAAGGGGCTCAATATAGACCTCATCAGCGATATCCCTGTCAGTCATAATTGTTGCCGGGTTTGAGTTTACCAGCACAACCTCTATTCCCTCTTCTTTAAGGGATCGGCAGGCCTGAGTTCCGGCGTAGTCAAACTCCGCCGCCTGTCCGATTACTATAGGTCCCGAACCGATTACGAGAACCTTTTTAACGTCTTTATTCTTGGGCATTCTTGTATCCTTCCTATATCTCTATCGCCATGCTCGCAACTCGGAATTGCTTAAGCTTTCTTCATCATATTTATGAATCTATCGAACAGATAGCTGGAATCCTGAGGGCCGGGGCATGCCTCCGGGTGGAACTGAACTGTGAAGATGTTCTTGCCCACGTAGGAAAGTCCCTCATTTGTTCCATCATTAACATTTATGAATGCAGGCTCAGCGATCGTTTTATCCAGCTTATCCATGTCAACTACATAGCCATGGTTCTGTGAAGAAATGTACACTCGGCCATTCGCAATGTCTTTTACCGGGTGGTTACCACCTCTGTGACCGTACTTGAGCTTAAATGTGTCTGCGCCGGTAGCCAGAGCCATCAGCTGATGTCCAAGGCAGATAGCAAAAATTGGTGTGTCTGAAGCATAAAGCTTCTTGATCTCCTCGATTACTCCTCTGCAGTCCTTGGGATCTCCGGGGCCGTTGGAAAGCATGATTCCGTCAGGCGCATCGCGAAGGATTTCCTCAGCGCTTGTATCAAAAGGATAGATGGTAACATCGCAACCACGTGCAGCCAGAGAATCCGCAATATTCTTCTTGGCACCAAGGTCAAGAAGGGCTACCTTAAGGGGTCTGGTTTCTGCAGCTTCGCCGCCCTGTGCCACTCTTCCGTTCAGTTCTTTTACAATTGCAGGTCTCTTCTCTCTCTTGGATAAGTCGCCTTTAAGAGAAGCCTCGTAGTCTTCCTTGTTAAAAGAAGCACTTCCGGAAAGAGGGCCGTTCTCAGACAGATCAGCTACACCCTTCTGGAACTTCTTCTCCTTGCAGGATACTCTGCTTACCACATCGCCTGTAGTGTAGGCGTGGAGCTTGTCCTTGACCGCATCATAGGTCAGGTTCTCATTTGTGGTTATGTAGCCATTCATCGTACCCTTATCTCTAAGGTGCCTTACAAGCGCTCTTGTATCGATTCCTTCAATTCCGGGAATCTCGTACTTATCCATAAAATCCTGGAGAGTCATGTCGCATCTGAAGTTTGATGCAACGTGAGACAGTTCTCTTACGATGATTGCATCAACCCAGGGTTTCTCTGATTCCATATCATCAAGGCAGACGCCGTAATTACCGATCAGAGGATATGTCATGCACACAGCCTGTCCCGCATAGGACGGGTCTGTGAACACCTCTGTATAGCCGGCCATGGATGTGTTGAAAACGATCTCGCTGACCACATCCTTGTCCGCACCTATATGCTTTCCCGTGAAGACCGTTCCGTCTTCTAGTATCAATCTAGCTTTCATTCTTTTTCCTCACAATTACTTGAAGTATGAGACACCACTCTCGAAGATGCGCAGATCCTGCTCTCCGTAGATGTTGATGGCAACACCGTCGCCGCGACGCTCTGAGTGAGCCATCTTACCAAGGCAGCGTCCATCCGGTGAAAGAATACCCTCAACAGCGCGGTAGGAGCCGTTGATGTTCCACTCGTCATCCATTGTTACATTGCCCTGAAGGTCACAGTACTGTGTTGCAATCTGGCCGTTCTTAAAGAGCTCATCAAGTACATTCTCAGGAGCAACGAATCTTCCTTCTCCGTGGGATGCAGGGTTCGTGTAAACTCCGCCAAGCTTTGCCTGTGAAAGCCATGGTGAATTATTTGAAACAACCTTAATAGTAGCCATCTTGGAGATATGTCTTCCGATGGTGTTAAAGGTAAGTGTAGGTGAATTCTCATTCTGTCCTGTAATCTTACCGTATGGTACAAGGCCCAGCTTGATCATAGCCTGGAAGCCGTTACAGATACCCAAGGCAAGACCGTCTCTGTTCTGAAGAAGGTCTTCTACTGCCTCCTTGATTGCAGCATTCTGGAAGGCTGTAGCAAAGAATTTTGCACTTCCGTCAGGCTCATCACCTGCTGAGAAGCCGCCCGGGAACATGATAATCTGTGCCTGCTCAATTCCCTTCTTGAATTCAGCAACAGACTCCTCGATGTCCTGTGCATTTCTGTTTCTGAAAATTCTGATATCTACATCAGCTCCGGCTCTTCTGAAAGCCTCTGCGCTGTCATACTCACAGTTTGTTCCAGGGAATACCGGGATAAATACTGTAGGCTTAGCCACTTTATTCTTGCAGATATGGATGCTGTCTGCCTTAAAGAGTTCTGTCTTAACTGCAGTCTTTTCTGCGTTTACTGTTGAGTGGAATACCTTCTCGAGCTTGCTCTTCCAAGCATCAAGAGCCTCATCCATAGTCACTGTCGTTCCGCAGAATACAAACTCCGCAGCCTCAGTAACTTCACCGATCTCTCTGCTTCCTGAAACCTTAAGTGCCTCAGCAAGCTTATCGGCAGGAACTTCTGCAATGATATCCGCAATGTCGTTAGTAAAGAGCTCCTCCGCCTTAACTGCATCAGAGATCTTGACACCAAGCTTATTACCAAATGCCATCTTTGCTACTGCAGCAGCAATTCCGTAACAGTCCTCGGCGTATGCAGATACAATAGCTCCCTTTCTCATAAGGCCTGTGATCTCGCCATAAAGAGCCATTACTTTCTCATAATCAGGAAGTCCGAACTCATCCTTTGCAATCTTAAACTGAACCAGCTTATTGCCTGCCTTCTTAAGCTCAGGTGTTACAACATCCGAAAGCTTTGCCACATCTACTGCAAAAGAAACAAGTGTCGGAGGTACGTTTATCTCATTGAATGATCCGGACATGGAGTCCTTACCACCTATTGAAGCAATTCCAAATCTGAGCTGTGCTTCAAATGCTCCGAGAAGTGCTGTAAGAGGCTGGCTCCAGCGCTGTGGATCCTCAGTCATTCTCTTGAAGTACTCCTGGAAAGTGAAGTGAAGGTTCTTGTAATCACCACCGTTTGCCACAATCCTTGCAACAGACTCTGTAACAGCATAAGCTGCACCGTGATATGGACTCCAGCTTGAAAGATATGGATCAAAGCCGTAGCTCATCATTGTTACTGTATCTGTCTTTCCTGAAAGAACAGGAAGCTTGGCAACCATGGCCTGTGTCTCTGTAAGCTGATACTTACCGCCGTAAGGCATGAGAACTGATCCGGCACCGATTGAGGAGTCGAACATCTCAACTAGGCCTTTCTGTGAGCATACATTAAGATCCTCAAGTTCTGCCAGGAAAGCCTTCTTTGCATCGCCGGCTTTAAGTGCATCCGCAGCCTTTTCGCTGGCAATCTTTTCAAAGTAATTATCTTTTTCTGATGGAATCTCAACCTTAACAGTTGTCTCCTGGTGAGCTCCGTTGGTATCAAGGAAAGCTCGCTTGATATCTACTATCTTCTTTCCTCTCCAGTTAAGGACAAGTCTTGGCTCCTGCGTAACTACAGCAACCTTAACAGCCTCAAGGTTTTCCTCTGCAGCGTAGTCAAGGAACTTCTCTGCATCCTTAGGAGCTACAACTACCGCCATTCTCTCCTGTGACTCTGAGATTGCAAGCTCTGTTCCGTCAAGACCTGCGTACTTCTTGGGAACAAGGTCCAGGTTAATATCAAGACCCGGAGCCAGCTCACCGATAGCAACGGAAACTCCGCCGGCACCAAAGTCGTTACACTTCTTAATAAGTTCACTTACTTCAGGTCTTCTGAAGAGTCTCTGAAGCTTTCTTTCTGTAGGAGCGTTACCCTTCTGAACTTCAGCTCCACAGCTTGTAAGGGATTCGCTGTTGTGAGCCTTGGAAGAGCCTGTAGCTCCGCCGCATCCATCTCTTCCTGTTCTTCCGCCAAGGAGGATGATGATATCTCCCGGATCAGCACTCTCTCTGATAACATGTTCCTGAGGAGCTGCACCCATTACCGCGCCAATCTCCATTCTCTTTGCAACATAGCCCGGATGATAAACCTCTTTTACATAACCTGTTGCAAGACCGATCTGGTTACCGTAAGATGAATACCCGCTTGCAGCACCTCTAACAAGCTTTTTCTGTGAGAGCTTATCCTTAAGTGTCTCAGATACAGGAACTGTAGGATCAGCTGCACCTGTAACACGCATAGCCTGATAAACATAGCCTCTTCCTGAAAGCGGATCTCTTATAGCACCACCAAGACAGGTAGCAGCTCCACCGAAAGGCTCGATCTCTGTAGGATGGTTGTGAGTCTCGTTCTTAAAGAATACAAGCCAGTTCTCAGTTACAGGTCCCTTGCCGTAGTCAACTTCAACAGGAACCACAACTGTGCAGGCATTGTTCTCCTCAGACTCCTCCATATCTGTAAGCTTACCGTCTTTCTTGAGCTTCTTCATGCCCATAAGAGCAATATCCATAAGGGATATGAACTTCTCTTTTTTCTTGTCATCTGTAGTATAAAGAGCTTCTCTGGCGGCAAGATACTCGTCATAGGTCTTCTGTATCGGAGTCTTGTAAAAGCCTTCGCCGAACTCAATTTCTTTAAGCTCTGTACCAAAGGTTGTGTGACGGCAGTGATCAGACCAGTAGGTATCAAGAACCCTGATCTCTGTCATAGAAGGATCACGCTTCTCGTCTGTCTGGAAGTACTGCTGTATCCACTTAAAATCATTAAAAGTCATGGCAAGGCCAAGGGACTCGTAAAGGTCCTTAAGGCTCTTTTCATCCATGTCCTTAAAGCCATCGAAAATCTTAACATCTTCCGGCTCATCGTAGTTCTCAACCAGAGTCTCTGGTTTTTTGCCGTCAGCGACTCTGCTGTCCACAGGGTTCATGGTGTAATCCTTGATCTTCTCCACCTCTTCGTCAGACATGGTTCCGATCAGCATATATGTAACGGCAGTCTTGATAACCGGTTCCTCGTCACCCTTAATAAAACGAACGCACTGCACTGCGGAATCTGCTCTCTGGTCGAACTGACCGGGAAGCGCCTCTATGCTAAAGACCTTGGCATTTGCCGGAATCTCGATCTCTTCTCTATAAAGAATGTCTACCGGAGGCTCTGAAAATACAGTCGTGCAGGCTTTTTCAAAAACATCATCAGACACGTTCTGAACGTCATAACGGATAAAGATCCTGACCTCCTCAACGCTGCTGATACCAAGGTATCCCTTGATCTCGTGTCTGAGCTCCCTTGCCTTTCCTGCGAATGGGGCTTTCTTTTCAACATAGATTCGTCTTACAGTGCTCATAACTTCTCCTCTTACCTTTTAAATATTTATATATGAAGAAAGTGCCTAATAAAAACATTAAGCACTTTACTCTTCGGGCACTAATCCCTCTAAAACATACATTAATTCTTTATCAATAGCCTCTTCGGTAACGCCAATAGTCTTGGACATTATCTTGAGCCCTTCCACCACGTACATTAGATTGCGAGCACAGCCAAGAGGGTTCTCGCAATAGAATTCTTCGTTCTCCACACCATTTTCGATAAGCTTTTCAACTATCCTTACGGCAGTATCAAATTCATTTTTAAGTGGATTATCCTTAGAAGACACCTTGTGTTCAGAAAAGAACTCATAAGTAGCGACAGTGAGATTATTCTTCTTCCTGAGAATATCTTTCTTCTGCTCCTTGAGAAAAAGAGCTAACATATCACCGGCAGATGCATCACCGGAAAGTGCCGCATCAACTGCCTCTTCATCATCTTCTTCATGGGTATCGGAAAGAACTTCCAGGAATAACTCTTCAGTACTTGAGAAATAGAGATAAAGACCCCCACGACTGATGTCACAGGCATCTACAATGTCCTTCATGGTTACGTTCTTGTAACCTTTTTCGGAAAAAACAGCCCTTGCTTTATCAAGGATGTATTTCTTTTTCTGTGTGGACTTCTCTCCCATCGCTCCTCCGTTTAACTTGTTTCATAAGGTAGTTCCGCTCTCGCTACGCTCGCCGGAACACGCGCAGGCTAGACTCGAAAAAACCTCGTCAAGCCTTTGCAGCCCAGAACCTGCAAAGCTCATCCATCTTCTCAACAACCTTGTACAATACCCCGTTGCGGACTCCCTCAGCCCAAACGGTTCCTTTGGTCATACCGGATAATATATATTTGGAAAGAATACCTGCCAGATCATCCATATTGGTAATGTTGGCTTCGTTGATGAACATAAGCTCATCCTTGACGGTATTCAGGTGGTTCCTTGTATAAACATAGACATAGTTGCGATCAAGCAGCTCGGTAGTCTGACATGCCTTAACAAAAGCAAGCAAATTTGAATCATAAATTGGGAAAGGCATAGATTTGAGATCATTACTGGAATAGCTCTGGGCAATGTCCGCATTTTGCGCATTATCCTTGAGCCATCTAACATATGGAACTATCTTCTGAAGCTGAGGACGATATCTTGAAACGATGTCCTCGACGCTATTCTCATTGACATTGTTGTCATTTTCCATACTCATTGAAAGCCGCTCCTTATCTGGCTTGCAGCCATTTTAAACACGTTTTCGTTAGCGTTACCATCTCATTTTCGAACTCTCACACATTATAACAAGGGTTCTTTCAAATGTACAGATGGAATAAAAAATATTTGTCAAAAGTTCTCACTTATCTTTGATCAGTTCAAGAAGCTTTGAAGCTGCGATAGACAGTGGCCTCGTGTTGTCAGTAATAACGCAGATCTGTCTCTTTGGAAGGACAGAATTAAAACGTAGCTCAAACAATACTCCACTGTCCAGATACTCCTGGGCGAAGTTCTTCACAACGCATCCCACACCAAGGTTTCTAAGGGCGAACTGAACGATCATATCACTGGTAGAAAGTTCAAACTCAGGCTGAATGCTGACCCCATGATCACTTAAGAAATCATCAATATAGCTTCTGGTACTGGAATTTCCCTCTAGAAGAATCAACGGAACCTTTTCAAGATCAGAGAAGTCCATCATCCTGTTCTTGTACTGAATAAAGCGGCGCCCTGCCACAAAAATATCTTCTATCTCAGCAACCGGAAAATAAGTCAGGTCCTCTTTTCCCGCAAACGCAGTAGCTGCACCCTCGCCGTTTTGATTCCCGACCGGCGCAAAAGGTGTGGAAATAACGCCGAAGTCAATCCTGTCTTCAGCCAGGTATTCCAGTGTTTCCGGCGTAGGGCCGTTGGTTACCGTAACCTTGATCCCCGGAAATTGTTCGTGGAATTTCTCAAGATAGGGCAAAAGAAAGAATCTCAGAGTCATATCACTGGCTCCGATCCTGACTTCGCCAACTTCAAGATGCTGCAGCTGTTTAAGACGCTGCTGCCCCAGATCTATAGAATCAATACCTCTTTCTACATATCTAAAAAGAAGGTCTCCCTCAGTGGTAAATTTCATACCACGGGAAGTGCGTTGAAAAAGGCTGCAGCCCAAGGCCTTCTCCAGCTGGTGAATCGACTGACTCACCGCAGGCTGGGAAATCATCAGCTCTTTTGCCGCAGCAGTTATGCTCTTGTTCTTGCCTACATAATAAAAGACCTTATAATACTCAAGGTTCTCAATCATCTCAACCCCCGATAATCGATAAAACACAACATGGTCCCTGTTATGATCAATACTTCACCCCGATTGCTGCAAGTGCTCTCTGTGTCTGCTCGTAGTCCTTGTATACAATACCGTCCCAGCCAAGCCTTAAGCATGTATCGATATTGGCCTTGGTATCATCGATAAAGACAGTTCTTTCAGGGACCAGATCATATCTCTCTTCCAAAAGATGATAAATCTCATCCCCCGGCTTTACCACATGATCTCTATAGCTCAAGATTCCGCCGTCGGTCTCCTCAAGGAAAGCCATCGCATCCGGGCATCCTTCAAGAGCCTGTTTGGAAAAATTGGAAAGATACAGAACTCTGTAGCCTGCTGCCTTAAGAGCTCTGATCCACGGAATTGTCTTTTCTCTCTTTAATATAATGCCATCAATATTGATGAAGACCTTGCGAAGTTCATCAGCGATCTCAGGATCATTCTCCACAAAGCACTCAATAATCTCGTCATTGGTAAGATTCCCCTTGTCATACTCGACCCAGTCCTCACTTTCAACGGAGGCCTTTGCGATTCTGGCAACCATCTCCTCGTCATAACCCTTAGAGGCAATGAATTCCTTATAGGCAAAATCAGTAAGCACGTTTCCGATATCGAAGACTACTGTATCAATCTTCCCATCAGGGATCACATTACCGTACTTGTCGTGTCTCTTATTGCTGCTGCCCGCATCCAGTGAAGCAATCGTATGTCTTCCAAATACAGCACCTGCAGACCACAAAAGCAGCCAGAACAGAATCGGAACTGCAACAATTGCTCCTGCAAGGCCCACAAATACATTCTTGGTCTCTGGCCCCCCAAACAGAGCAACCAGTAAAAATGCAATTATTAACCCTGCTATAAGCGTTAATGCCACAAAAGCCAGAACACGCTTGTAACCTGGTGTTGCCACATTAGCGTTCTTCTCTTTGCTGCTTCCTGTCACTGTTTCCATATCTTCTCTGTTACTGCTCATTATTACTACTCCTGTGTATTTTATTGATTCTATTATCTTTTGCTCTAGGGAGCGAACTCTATTATCTATGTATTATAGATAATATTCAATGATTTTGTATATAGCATCATCGCTCAGTATGGTTTTTTCCGTTTCAAAAGTCAGAATGAGCCTCTCACCAGGAATTATATCATTTCTGATATAAGAATTGATTTTTCTAACTGCTTTTTCCGCGTATTTGGGATCATCCATTCTTCCATCATGTTCCCAATAGATTGTCTTTCCCTTCTTTCTACTTAATATAGTAAAATCAGGATATATCTTGCCGTAACCACGTAGTTCCAGCGGACACTCATACTTATACTCTATCCCATTTTCGTTCAAAGTATCTGCAATTAGCTTCTCAGATTTTGATCTTACGCGTTCACCTTTTCTAGTGTATATCTCAGGAATATCCTTTGCAAATTCTTTTCCAATATAAGGAATTGCCTTCCATCCAAGTACTTTCTGCTGCCATGGCTTGTCGTACGGCACCACGAGTTGCTTTCTGATTGGGTGCATATCATCAAACACTCTTTCAATCTCCTGATCGCTATACTCAGTACTGAACTTTTGGATTTGCCTGAGTCTTCTGTCTACAATTCTCTTAACTTTTTGATCATATCCTTTTTGAGCTAGTCTTCTTATCAATTCTTCATTTTCTTTTTTAATATATTTTCCCTGCATCATTGACTTTCTATCATCTCTGGTGCAGTGCATAAATTGAACCTGCTTCCCGGATGAAGTTATTCTGAGGTTCCCTTCAGGCGCATTTGATAGACTTATGTCTACTAATTCTTTTATTTGGCTTAGCTTTTTCTCCTCGTTCTTTATTAGGTTTTCTAATCCATACATATACTTCTCATTTCCTCTTTCTTTGTTTATGTTGGTGCGATTTCTTCATTTAACTACTGGCAGGTATTTTATAATCATCAGACATCGGTATATCTCTCCATATGTCTACTGCTTATCCTTGACTTTTTCGCATTTCAGCAGTTGTTTTTTGAGTGGTATGTCTGCCTACATCTTACTTTTTCTGTATATAAGCAGTGATTTATACCACATTACAACTGTCAAACAAGCCAACACTTAATTTTTTGGCAGATGTATTTTATCCTCTCCTATGGTCAAGTCCTTAATTGTGTGTAAATTCCTTTAGGTACCGTGTATATTTCATTTATGCTATCAGCAACTGATCTTGTTCTTGTGCCAGCTTTGCTAGTTGGTCACTAAGACTAATTACTTCATGATAAATAGGACCATAGA
>JAEEGL010418630.1_pt1 | contig 14570 bp, 6 predicted proteins | sample 9134231 | NCBI WGS metagenome assembly JAEEGL01 (sample SAMN16246548, study PRJNA631951) | gut metagenome | biome: gut microbiome; feature: rumen; material: fiber-attached | host: Bos | place: Iran: Karaj | collected 2018-10
CCTGAATGCCATCTTCTGGATTTTCAATCTGCTTTTCGGTTCCGAAACCATGCCTCCGGTTCGTTTTGGAATGTTATGTGTCTGGACGGCTCTGGCCATGATGCTGGTTCCTTCTAAGGTTTATGGTAACGCCAACCTTTCGCGTGAGGGTGTGGGTTTCGCCATGATGCCCGCTTCCTCTTTGGAGAAGTTCGTCAGTATGTTTCTCTATTGCGCCATAGTGACTCCCGTCATCGTCTTCTTTGGTGGTTACCTGGTTGATGCCTTCTTGTCGATTTTCCCCTTTGGCGGTTTTGATGGACCTATACGTCTCTATTCAATGAATGAAATCATCCAAAGGTTTAACGACACGGAAGGTGCGGTTCGTGCAGCAGAAATGGATCTTCCTATCGAAAAGGTGTTTCCTATCGGCGTGATGCGTACTTCACTCTATTTTGGCATCATCCAGTGGGCAGCCATCTTCATGTTAGGCAACATGCTCTTCAAGAAGCACAAGGCCGGCAAGACCTTCGCCTGCTATCTCGGTATTGGCTATCTGCTTTCCACGGTTTTTGGCGCGACAATGGTTGCCAATTCCAAACGCATCGAGCTTTGGATGGAAAGCTTTAACGATTATACCACCGAAGAAATGGTTCAACTTTGGCATAATGCAACCATCTGGGGCATGATTATTGGAATTATCATCACCTGCGTGTTGCTTTACTTCACCTATCGTAAAATCAAGACCCAAAAATACTAAACCATGGAATTTAACGCACACAAACCCATATACTTGCAGATTTGCTCGCAGCTTTATGAGCAAATCCTGCGTGGCGACCTGAAGGCCGACGACCGCATCCCGTCGGTGCGCGACTACGGCATCCAACTCGGTGTGAACCCCAACACCATCATGCGCTCCTATGAGACCATGACGGCAGCGGGTATCATCTACAACAAACGCGGCATCGGCTATTTCATCTCCGCCGAGGCCAAGGACATCGTCCTCAAGCAGATGCGCGAGGAGTTCCTCGAAAAGGAGCTTCCCGAAGTAGTCAAGAAGATGAAGCTCTTGGGCATCGGACTCGACGAGATCAAAAAATTGTATGAACTGTAACTTTTACGATCATACTTCGTCTTACTAGAAATCACTTTAATCCTATACAATGAAAAGACACATCATAATCATCGCAGCCGTCATCATCGGCATGATATTCAATGCCTGTACTATCAATATTGATGGCGAATCGTTTGGCGGCAAGACCATCAAAGGCGACGGTAACATCGTAACTCGTCCTATTGACGTAAGCGCATTTGACATTGTCTCTACTTCACTTTCCGCAACGGTTAATTTCACCCTTGCGGACAATTACTCCTGCACCGTCAGCGTGGACGAAAACCTTTTCGACTGCCTCGACATTAAAGTGGAGGATAACGAACTGCTTATGGGCAAACAAAAGGAACACAAAAACGTCGGTCTGGATGCCACAAAGTTTGTCATTGAGGTGACGGCACCAAGTTTGAAAGCCGTCAATCTTGCGGGCAGTGGTACGTTCAATGCGCTCAGCCCATTGCAAGGGGAGGGCATGGAAGTCAATTTGGCCGGCTCGGGCGACGTCGTTTTCCACCAACCGGTCCGTGCCCATGAAGTCGAGTTGAATGTGGCCGGCTCGGGCGATTTGTTATGCAAGGAATTGGTTGCTGACGTATTAGACAGCAACATTGCAGGTTCGGGCGACTTGAAAGTTGACAACGGAATGGTGAAAGAAGCTACGGCCAGCGTGGCTGGCTCTGGCGACATCGTTCTCACCTGTGCCATCGATACCCTTGATGCCAACGTGGCCGGTTCGGGCGATATCAAGGCTCGGGTCAATGGCAAACTCACCTATGGCATCTTCGGCTCAGGCGACATTGGTTACTACGGCAACCCTGTAGTGGAAGGCGACAAGGTGGGAGGCAGGGTCAAGCGCCTTGGAGATTAACAGAAAGTAAATTTCTTTTTCATACCTATGTAAAGAACGAGGCGACCGTGATGGCCGCCTCGTTTGTATTGTATCTATAGTGTCGAAATCAATCGTATTCTCCCCAGTTCATGCAGGCGTCCTTCAAGGGCTTCTTGATTGGGAAGAGCAATGTGAACTTCACTGCGGCATCCGTGTTGAAACGCTTTTGCAACAGATAGGGATCGATGTACGATGCGCCAATGACGATTTCTGAATCACCGTTGTTCTCTTCTTTCGTGAACGAATTGATGAGGACGGTATGTGCCGAAGCATCGAGCTTCATGAGAATATAATAGTTGCCCATTTTCACCTTGAATCTAACACCCGCTCCCAACACAAGGCCTGCATTGGCAGAGCGCATGTTTTGGGCGGTCATCGAAATGGTGTCAAGAGTGGCTGTGGACTCATCGTAGTGCTCGTTCTCGGTGCCGTATTCGAGGATTTCCATCTTCTGCCATTTAATGTGGCCTGACAAGGGGAGTGAGAAACGGGGGGCGACAAAGACATAAGGACGGATGTTGCCTTCGCCGAAATAATAAGTCAGGGGCACTTGCACATCCACTTCCATGTAGTCAGCGTCATATTGGCGGTAGAAATCCTTGTTGACATTGATGGCAACGGGGAAGTTAAGCACATTATAGTCCATGTGGACGTTGCGCATGGCAAACAGGCCTTCAACGGCGATAGATGCGTCTTTGTTGAACATGCGTTCTACAACGATGCCACCGATGGGACCGAAGTTGAAAGGCTCATGGTATTTTGTCCCTGTTCCGGCAAAGTGCACCCAATAGGTGGAGGTAAGGCCTCCCGTCAAACCGACGTTGTATCGGGCCTCGTTGAGCTTTGCACCATGCGATTGCAAGGGCTTTTTGAATTGTGCATTGGCTGCGTTGCCTATTAGTAATAAGGAAAGGAGCAATATTAAGCTTGACTTTTTCATTCTGCAATAGGTTGTAGGTTATTCTGGAAGTTCACTGCTGTGTGTGTCTCCGTTGTTGCGGAGCATCATCAGGTCGCCTGGCGTAGGCAGGAAGCCCAAACGGATGATCTGGTTGATGCTGGAGCTTTCTTGGCCGTACTTCATGGTTTGAATACCCCATCTCAAGTCTTTGATGACAGGCTTGGAAATGGTGTCGATGGTGTGGTTGACCGTGTCGTTCACCACCGTGATTTCCTCATCCATCTTGCCGGAGAAGATGACGGCATTGAGCGGAGCGCCTTTTGCCTTGATGTCGCGAATCTCGTAGAAGAACACGGTGAAATAGGGGTCTTGACCCATGATGTAGACAGTATTGAAATCTCTTGACTCGAGTTTGCCATCTTTGAAGTAAATGGGGGAGATGGTGTCGTCGACAAACCAACTCGTGTTTGCAGTCATGTATCTATGCGTTTCGTCTGTGCTGGACTGTTCAAGGAAGTAGTCATATTGCCCAACATGGCCTTTGGGGCTTTGGAATATCATCTTGGCAATGCCCTTGTGCTGTTCGTAGAACTTGAAATACTGCGGATTGGGAATGGAGTTGTTGGCAGGCTGAAGCCATGGGCTTGAAGGGACCTTTTCGACATAGGTTACCCATACATCTTCCGCAACGAAACAACCTTCGATTTTGGGCGGCTCGTCACCGAAATGAAGGTGTTCATTGCCAAAGGCATACAAGAGACGCTGTGGCATGAACTCGTTGATGTTCGGAATTTCCTGGTAAGCATAGTAAACCGTTGGATTGTGCTCCGGGTCATTTTTTAGACATGAACCCAACAGCAATGTGCCGCATAAGAAAAGGACGGTCCTGTATAAGTGCTTCTTCATCTGTCGTTGTTTTTGAAGAGGTGCTATTTTTATTCGGTTTAAAGAATATTCCGCAAATGTAAGTAATTTAGTTTATTGTTTCGCTAATTGCCCACGATTTTTTTTCAACAATTTTCTTAATACATTGATAATTAGTTTGTTGTATTGCTTAATAAGTGGGCTTTTTAGCGGGCGATGATGACTTTCTTGGTCAAAATGCCCTCTTTTCCAGTGATGACAAAGTAATAAATCCCGTTCCCGACGGCTTTCATCGTGTACGGGTAGGTGCTTGAATCCGTGCCGTTGTAGGTTTGGAAGTGGTCAATCAGCGAGCCTCTCATGTCATACACTTTCACGTCGGCTTTGCCCTCCAGATGCTTGAAGAGGAGGTCCATCTGGCCGTTGTTGGGGTTGGGGACGATGTCAAATTGAGCCTTGGCAAAGTTTTCCTCAAGATCATAGAACGAGCAAAGGAACCAATAGCGGCGTTCGACGCCTTGCAGGTTACATTCGTTGTATGCCGTGGCATGTATCCAAATCGTGTCGGGCAGCGAGTTTCGGACAATCATCGTACAGACCTTCCCCGGAGGTTGCGTCGTCATGTCGGGTTCTAGAATCCAAAGGGCTTCGGGCGTGTCGATGGCCCACTCGATGGAGTCCCAATGGCAGTTGGGGTTGTGGTCTTCGAAGATAAAGTCGTAGGAGTGGATCTCGAATTCCGATGCGGTGATGACCCAGTGTGGCGCTGGGTTATCGAAATCGGCTGGAATGATTTCCTTTGGGTCGGGGGTGAAGTTCAAGTCTAGGTCGAGATAAAGGATGCTATCGCAGCCTAAAGAGGTTTGGAATACCTTGGTGTATATGCCTGACTCAGTGTATTCAACGTCGTACCAAGTGTAGGAGTTACATTCGGATGCCGTGGTGGTGGCGCCATCGACGGGGGCGCTGACGAGCAGATGGCACAACACTGTGCTGTCGCAACCATCATACGTGGTCAGAACTTGTGTGTAGTCGCCCGACATCTCGTATTCTTGCCCGTTCCAATAGAAGGTTCCGCAGGAGATGGTGTCGAACGACGATTCTTGGTTGGTGCCCATGGTGAGGTGTAGTGTGACGATGCTGTCGCATCCGTCGAGCGTGGTGTATAGTTTCTCGTAGGTACCAGGAGTGGTATAGGTGTCACCGTCCCAAGTGTAGCTCCCGTTACATTCGTGATGATCGATTTCAGTGGTGATGCGGTCGGCCACAATGAGATGCAGGAAGATAATGCTGTCGCAGCCATCAACGGATTGAAGCTCAAGCTGTCGGTCGTATTCTCCTGGCGCGTTGTATTCGAAGCTGAAGCCGTGACCGTAATATACGCCAGGCTCACCTTGCCAGCAGCGGCTGTCGCTGATAGGGATGTGATAGCTAGGGCGTGCTGTGAGGTAAAGCAACAGACTGTCCTTACATTCTGGGTGGTCAACGTTGTCGACCATTCTTACCAGTATGGTGTCGTTGTTGATCAACACGTTGTTGAAGCCGTGTCCTGAATAGAACTCTCCCGTACAACTTTCATCGCTTTCCGTAATGTAATGTTGCGTCAAGTCTACATAGTAGGTGAATGTATGCGCCGCTGTGGCATCACATCCACTGCCGTCGGAGTTGACGGTCAACGTGACAGTATAAACGAGGTTGTCGTGGTAGGTATGCACGGCGGGGTTGTCGGTGCTGGTGCTGCCATCGCCAAAATCCCATTGGAGTGAATAGTTTGAAGAGTTGATGTCGGCAAGGAAAGTCATGCCTTGTTCGGAACAGTAGGCATAGCTTTCGTTAGGATTGACGCTGACCTCGTTGATGCTGACGCTGGTGCTGAGGTCTATGGCATTGGAGCCAACCAAATAGGCGTAACCCTTGGCGCGACCGAATCCGTAGACATGGGCATTGAAGCCATTGCTGCATGAGAGGTGATGTGAGCCATGCGTGATGTTCTTTCGGGTATAACTGAACTCATGGTTGCCCTCGATGGGTTCAAAGTCGTAGGACGAAATGAGTTGGTCGTCCAAGTACACATTATTAATATCATCGGTGTTGACGATGATGTTGACGTAATGGACATTGATGCCCGTCGTGGCATTGTCGAAGGTGGAGAAGGTCACCTCGTCGATGACTTGCTCTACAGGAGCAATCCACACCATGGAGGGGTCGCCCAATTCCGAGTTTGTGTCGTCATAGCAGGAGGTGTTGTAAAGGTAAACGGCACAAGGATGAGTCGACTCAATGAAACAGGAACCTTCGTATGAATTAAGCTCAAAGATGTAGGATTGGTTGGCGTTTAACGAGGTTAAGCGGTCGCCATTTCTGTAGATCTGGTTGTAGTCGACACTTGAAGTGACTTTGACGAAGTCACGGTTGCGGTTCGCGGAACCAGTGACCGCAAAACGTTTTCCCCAAGAACGTATGGGCATGGCTTGCTCAAACACATGGTCGAAGCCGTCGCCTTGGTTGGTGGGGATACAGGTGAGGGTGTTGCCATTGAAGACGGCGTTTTTCTTGCAGTCGCTTGCGGTAACCCGAGTGCCGCTAAGGTCACGGTTGGTTTCATAGTTGTTCGACCTTACCTGGTAGGTCTCTCCTGCGTTCAGAGTAATCTGAAATGTTTCGCCGGCATGCATCCCGTCAAGAGTGGTACAAGAAGGGGTGATGTCGATAGAGGTGTTGTCCTCGGTGGCAACGATGGCAAAGGCACTGGTTTGGTTGACATTGACGACATCCTCCAAAAACATCCTCGATTGGTTGAAGCTTTGGATGATATAGTCGTCGCCAAGGCTCTCTGTGGGGAGCACAAACGAGGCATCGAAAGAGACGTAGGCGATGTTGGTGCAATAGGCAGAGATGGTGTCAGTCGACACAATATGGATGGCCTTCTTGGAAACCGTGCTATAATTGGAGCGGCCGTGATAGCCTTGCTCAATAGGGATGTCGACAGTAGTGATGCTGTTGGCATTCACATTGAATTGTACGCTCCATCCTGTCTTTGGGTTGGAAATTGTGCCCGAACAGTCACGTTTGGCACTGAGGAGCACTTGGTTGGTGATCCATCCACCAAGTGGGTGCTCCTTGAACCCGTTGTGCATGAAGGTAAGCCAAAATTCCTTGCCTTGTGTGGAGGTGTTTTGGGCTAATGTATGGGTGGGTAAAACCATACACATCACCACAACAAGCAGTAATGTCTTGAAGAATTTCATAAGTTGATATGTTGGGTTTGAGCTGTTGTTGTTGTTATCTTCTGATAATCACTTTCTTTGCAATTGTACCTTCCTTGCCCGAGGCTACGAAGAAGTAGATGCCGTCGGATCGGTTCTTCATCTGGTAGGTGTAGGAGCCGGCAGTGGTATTGTTGTAGGTCTCAAAATCGTCGATGAGGGCGCCCTTCATGTCGTAGACCTTGACGTTGATTTTGCCGGTGAGGTTGTCGAAGCTGAGCTTCATCTGTCCGTTGTTGGGGTTGGGGACGACGGAGAAGTCGGCGTAGGTCTGTTCGTCAAGACCATAGTAGGAGCAGACCAACCAGTACTTCTGCATGACGCCGTCATCAGGGGCGCAGCGGTTGAAGGCATGTGCGGTGAGCCACACGGTGTCTTCAACGCGGTCGAGGACGTAGACCTTGCAGCACTGTCCCTTGTTACCGAAAGGCTCAATGAACCAATTGGGCGCGCCCTCGAATTGCCATGTGACAGTGTCCCAGTGGCAGTTGGGGTTGATGTCCCAGAGGTTGAAGTCATAGGTGTTGATTTGGAACTCGGCGGCCGTGATGACCCAGTGAGGTGCGGTGTTGTTGGCGTCCATGGGGTAGATGGGAGTGGGATGCGGCGTGTACTCGAGCTGTATGTGCATGGTGACGAGGCTATCGCATTCCGCCTGGTTTTGATAGGTGCGGTGGTAGGTACCCGACATATCATAGGTTAGGCCGTCGTGGTCAGTGTAAACAATCTCGTGTCCGCGAGGATCCCAGAAGTATTCGTCGCAGGCCTCGTCTTCGGGCACGGTGAAGTCGAGTTCGTCGTGGTTGCTGATGGTGAGGTAGAGCGTGGCCTCGCTGGGGCAGCCAAAGGCATTGGTGTATTGGTGGGTGTAGACGGTGCTTTCGGTAAAGGTCATGTCGACGTTAAAGTTGTCGTCTTTCCAACGGTACTCGTCGCAGCTTGAGGTGACCACCTCGTCGTAGTAGTTAGGCCTGATTTCGAGGTTGAGGATGAGGGTGCTGTCGCAGGTGCCCAAAAATTGAAGTGTGTCGTAGTAGATACCGCTTTCATAGTAGGTCACTCCGTTGGAGGGCCATGTGTATTCTGTTCCGCAGAGGGAGATGTTGTAGCTCTTGGAGTTGTACATGCTCTCTTCGACGTGGAGGTAGATGATGCTGTCGCAGTTTTGGTAGGTGTTGTGAGCAAAGACGTAGGGATTGGCGCTGGGCTGCCAGTATTGTCCTTCGAAGTAATAGCCATCGCTACCTTGGCAGGTCGACTCCCAGAGGTCGAATTCGTAGCTGGGATTCTGCAGCAGGTTGAGCCTGATGACGCTGTCGCAGCCGTGGGCGGAGGTCAGCGTATGGTAGTATGTGCCAGGGGAGCTGATGGATTCTCCGTGGAAGTCGTACTGGTCGCCTTGGCAGAAGCGGTCGGTGACGGGCGTCTCGTAGGTCAGCCAGTTGTCGAGGTGAAGGTGGACGATGGAGTCGCAGCCGAATTGCGTGTTCAGGGTGTGGTCGTAGATGCCCGGGGTGTGAACGTCATCGCCGAAGAAAGAATAGGTGTCGTTGTCACAAATGGTCTGGTAGATGTCATGCTCGACGTTGGGATGCACATGCAGCGTGATGCTGACGTCGATGTCAGTGAAGCCGTCGCTGACGTGGCAGGTGTAGGTGGTGTTGCCAAGTGCGGGCGAGGCTATAGGGTTCTGAGAGTTAGGGTTGGAGAGAGAGCCAGCGGGCGACCACGAGAAGGTGTAGGCATCAATGGCGCCACCTGAAGGGATGGCATGCAGCGTGGTGGACTCGCCATCGCAGAGGTCGGTCTTGTCGGCAGTGGCCATGGCGAGCAGGCTGGAGCCGTCGATGCTGACGATGACCTGTGCGGTGCTGGTGCAGCCGCCTTGCGGGTTGGTGATGGTGACGGTGAAAGTCTGCGTCTCCTGCAGCGGCACGGTCTGTGTGGTTTGGGCGTCAGGGTTGACGACCATGTCGGCGGGTTCCCAGTGGAAGTTGAAGACGCCTTGCGTGCCAGCGTTGGCGGTCAGGGAGGTGTTGGCACCGTAGATGACGGTGGAAGGCGTTGCTGTGGCTGAGGCCACGGGCATGGCATAAACTTCCACGGTCTGAGTGATTTGGTCGGTGCAACCATTAGCGGTCTGAATGGTAAGGGTTGCTTGGTAGGTGCCCGCCTGGGTATAGGTGTGAGTGGCGGTCTGTCCCGTGCCGGTGCTGCCATCGCCATAGTTCCACTGGTAGCTGCTGATGGTCTGTCCCGTGGAGGTGCTGGTGAACTGAGTGGCGGTGCCTTGACAGACGGTGGTGGCGTCGAAGTTGGCGGTGGGTAGGGCCTCAACGGTAACGGTCTTGGTGATTTGGTCGGTGCAGTGGCCGTTACCCGTGCTCACTGTCAGCGTGGCTTGGTAGGTGCCAGGCTGTGAATAGGTATGGGTGGTGTTTGCGCCAGTGCCAGTGCTGCCGTCGCCGAAGTTCCATTGATAGCTGCCGATGCTTTGTCCTGAGGGGTTGGTGGTAGAGGTGCTGGTAAACTGCGTGGCGCTGCCGACACATGCCGTGGTGGCATTGAAGTTGGCAGTGGGCTGGGCATAGATGACGACTTCGGTGGAGGCTGACGAGGTCTGAGTGCCCACATGGGTCACGCAGGTGTAGGTGCCAGCCATATTCAAGGTGCAGTTGGGACGGCTGGGGTTAACACCCGTGGCGGTGTAGCCGTTGGGACCAGTCCAGGTATAGGTGGCGCCTGCTTGTTGGTTCACGGTAAGGTTGATGGTCTCACCCACGCAGTAGGGGCCGTCGTTGTTCACGATGCCGGGCAAGATGCCGCAGTCGGTGGTGCCAGGGCCTGAGCCTGGGGTCTTGGTGAAGGAGATGGAGCAAGGCTGCTGCGAGAAGTTGGTAATCATCAGGATGTAATACTCACCCTGTACCGGCACGTGGTAGTTGATGGTGCCGTGGCTGGTGTTGTGGACGTGGTCTCCATCGACATAGCCCAAATAGATGTCTTCGACATAGCTTGCCGAATAGCAGCAGTCGATGATGTTGCTGGTGGTCAAACCTGCCACACAAGCCGAGGTGGGGTCGGTGAAAGGTCCCCAAATACAGAAGTCGATGTCTCTGGTGGTGCCTGTTGACGGGTCGTGGCCTTCCATGTGGATGACGAAAGGACCGCTATCTTGTATTCTCATGTGATACCATGAGGGGTTGTATGACGAACCGATGCAACCGTCTTGTACGGTGGTGCCTTCCAACTGATCGGCTGTTTGTGATGTGGCGGCGGCGTCAAAGGTGTAGGATTCCGAGGTGCAGAAGGGGTCGGAGTCGGCACAGTGGTTGTTGCTGGGCCTGCTATTACGCAAGGCAATATCTAAGGTCAGCGAGATGTAATGCTTCGACGGGATGCTGCTTTTCCAAATCGACATAAGGTCGTCGATCTCCGGCTTGGTGTAGAGGCTGTAGTTCGCATGAGCGCTTTGGTAGGCTGACTCAAAAGCATCCCAGAAATTCGCGATGTTTTCATCATGGCCCGGGACGATGCTGAATTGTCCAGGCTCTTCATCGGCGATGACATCGAACCTGTCGTCTTGATGGAGGTTGTAGAGCAGGAATACCCTAAAACCGACATTGTCGATTTCGTAGGCGTTCAACAAGATGCCTTCGTCGGCATATTGTCTGTAAGGTGTTTGCGCCCAATTCTTTAAAGGCATTGCAGCCAACAACAAGGCGAACAATAAGAACTTCGTGAATGCTTTCATAATCAGATTATTTGTTGATGCTTCTTAGTTAATTATGTTTAGGTTTATCTCCGAATGATTACCTTCTTGGCGATGGTGCCTTCCTTACCCGAGGCGACGAAGAAGTAGATGCCGTCGGATCGGTTCTTCATTTGGTAGGTGTAGGAGCCTGCGGTGGTATTGTTGTAGGTCTCGAAGTCGTCGATGAGGGCGCCTTTCATGTCGTAGACCTTGACGTTGATTTTGCCAGTGAGTTTGTCGAAGTTGAGCTTCATCTGTCCGTTGTTGGGGTTGGGCACGACGGAGAAGTCGGCGTTAGTCAATTCATCAAGCCCGTAGTAGGAGCAGACCATCCAGTATTTTTGGACGACACCGTCATCGGGAGCACAGCGGTTGAAGGCGTGTGCGGTGAGCCAGATGGTGTCATCGACGTGGTTGAGGACATATACCTTGCAGCATTGGCCTTTGTTGCCGAAAGGTTCGATAATCCAGTCGGGTGCGCCTTCAAACTGCCAGGTGACGGTGTCCCAATGACAGTTGGGGTTGATGTCCCAAAGGTTGAAGTCGTAGGTGTTGATTTGGAACTCGGAAGCGGTGATGACCCAGTGAGGCGCGGTGTTGTTGGCGTCCATGGGGTAGATGGGAGTGGGATGCGGCGTGTACTCGAGCTGTATGTGCATGGTGACGAGGCTGTCGCATTCCGCCTGGTTGCTGTAGGTTCTGTGGTAGGTGCCTGACATGTCGTAGACGAGACCATCGTGGTCGGTGTATAGGATTTCGTGTCCGCGAGGATCCCAGAAGTATTCGTCGCAGGCCTCGTCTTCGGGCACGGTGAAGTCAAGTTCGTCGTGGCTGCTGATGGTGAGGTAGAGGGTGGCCTCGCTGCTGCAGCCGTAGGCGTTGGTGTAGTAGTGGGTGTAGACGGTACTTTCGGTGAAGGTCATGTCGACGCCGATGTTGTCATCCCTCCAGCGGTAGTCGTCGCAGCTTGAGGCGACCACCTCGTCGTAGTAGTTCGGCCTTATCTCGAGGTTGAGGATGAGGGTGCTGTCGCAGGTGCCTTCAAATTGGAGGGTGTCGTAGTAGATACCGCTTTCATAGTAGGTCACTCCGTTAGAGGGCCAGGTGTATTCTGTTCCGCAGAGGGAGATGTTGTAGTTCTTGGAGTTGTACATGCTCTCCTCGATGTGGATGATGATGGTGCTGTCGCACTGCTTGACGGTGGGGTAGTGGTAGATATAAGGCTCAACACGAGGCTGCAGGAAGTCGCCGTTGTAGTTGAAGCCGGGACCTCCTTCGCAGGTCGACTCCCACATCTCGAATTCGTAGGTCGGGTCTTGCTGTAGGTTGAGCCTGATGACGCTGTCGCAGCCGTGGGCGGAGGTCAGGGTGTGGTAGTACGTGCCCGCGGCATCGATAGCCTCGCCAAGGAAGTCGTACTGGTCGCCTTGGCAGAAACGGTCAGAGATGGGGGTCTCGTAGGTCAGCCAGTTGTCAAGGTGGAGGTGGACGATGGAGTCGCAGCCATATTGTGTATGGAGGGTGTGGTCGTAAACGCCCGGGGTGTTGACATCCTCTCCAAAGTAGGAATAGGTGTCGTTGTCGCAGATGGTTTGGTAAATGTCATGCTCGACGTTGGGATGGACGTGGAGGGTCACGCTGACGTCAATGTCGGTGAAGCCGTCGCTGACGTGGCAGGTGTAGGTGGTGTTGCCTAGAGCGGGCGAGGCTACAGGGTTCTGCGAGGTGGCATTATTGAGTGAGCCGGCGGGCGACCATAGGTAGGTGTAGTTTTCAGGTGCGCCGCCTGAGGGGATGGCATGCAGCGTGGTGGACTCACCATCGCAGAGGTCGGTCTTGTCGGCGGTGGCCATGGCGAGCAGGCTGGAGCCGTCGATGCTGACGATGACCTGAGCGGTGCTGCTGCAGCCGCCCTGCGGGTTGGTGATGGTGACGGTGAAGGTCTGCGTCTCCTGGAGCGGCACGGTCTGCGTGGTCTGCGCGTCAGGGTTGACGACGAGGTTGGCGGGCTCCCAGTGGAAGTTGAAGACGCCCTGCGTGCCTGCGTTGGCGGTCAGCGTGGCATTGGCACCGTAGATGACGGTGGAAGGCGTCGCCGTGGCTGAGGCCACGGGCATGGCGTAGACTTCGACATTCTGTGTGTAGGTATCGGTGCATCCTCCTGCGGTCTGCACGGTGAGGGTGACGGGATAGCTGCCTGCCGAGGTGTAGTTGTGGCTTACGGATTGTCCCGTGCCGTTCTGTCCGTCACCGAAGGTCCATTGGTAACTGTTGATCTGGTCGCCGGTGGAGGTGCTGTTGAACTGTATGGGAGTACCTTGGCAAACGTTGTTGGCAGTGAAGTTGGCGGTCGGCAAAGCGTTCACGATCACCGTTTGTGTGATTTGGTCAGTGCATCCGCCATCGGATTGCACGGTGAGGGTTGCCTGGTAAGTGCCGGCATGTGCATAGGTGTGGTTGGCACTTTGTCCTGTGCCTGTGCTGTTGTCGCCGAAGTTCCACTGGAAGCTGTTGCCTCCGGTGGAGGTGCTGGTGAACTGGGTGGCTTCGCCTTCGCATACCGTCGTGGCGTTGAAGCTGGCGGTGGGCTGGGCGTTGACGGTGACGGTCTGTGTGATTTGGTCGGTGCATCCTCCTGCGGTCTGCACGGTGAGGGTCACCTGATGGGTGCCTGGCGTAGTATAGACGTGCGTTGTGTTCTGTCCCATGCCATTCTGTCCGTCACCGAAGTTCCACTGATAGCTGTTGATGCTCTGTCCCGTTGAGGTGCTGGTGAACTGCGTGGCCTCGCCTTGGCAGACGGTGGTGGCAGTGAAGCCGGCTGTGGGGTTAGGCTCCACGGTGACCGTCTTGGTGACCTCGTCGGCACAGTGGCCGTTGCCGGTGCTCACCGACAACGTGACTTGGTAGGTGCCCGGTGTGGCATAGGTATGGCTTTGGCTGGCTCCAGTGCCGGTGCTGCCGTCACCGAAGTTCCATTGGTAGCTGCCTATGCTTTGCCCGGAGGGGTTGGTGGTGGAGGTGTTGGTGAACACGGTGGCGTTGCCCGCACACACGGTGGTGTTGGTGAAGTTGGCCGTAGGCTGGGGATATACCACAATGTCGGTGGTGGCACTATTGCTTTGGTTGCCCACAGTGATGGTGCAGGTGTAGGTGCCCGACATAGCCATGGTGCAGTTGACACGGCTGGGGTTTTGCAGGTTAGAAGTGAAGCCGCCAGGACCGCTCCAGCTATAAGAAGCGCCAGATTGTCCGTTGGCCGTCAGGTGGATGGTCTCGCCGACGCAATATGGGCCGTCGTTGTCGACCAAGGGAGGCAGGATGCTGCAGTCGGTGGTGCCGGTGCCGGTATTTGAGAAGGAGATGTTACAAGCCGAGTTGGAGTAGTTGGTGATCAGCAGGATATAATACTGACCTGTCTGGGCATTGTTGATATGGCAGTTCTCCGTGGCCGAGGTACTGTAGCCGCAGTCCACAATGTTGCTACACGACAACTGGCTGCATGCGGTTTCAATGTTGCTGAATGGGCCCCAGCAGTCGAAGTCGATGTCGACCAACGGGTTGCTCTGCATATGGATGTTCAGGTTGCCAGGGTCAGCGATACGCATGAAATAGAAAGCGGGGTTGGGTGCGGTGTAAAGGCAGTTAGTGGATTGTCCCGGAGTGCCAGAACACATATAAGGGTCTGAACATAAGGCGTTGTACGCATCACCGCAAGGCGAGCCTGAGTTGGTGCCGGCAGGGAAGGAGTACATTCCGTTGTCGGTGCAGAACGGGAAAGCGCCATCGCAGGTTGCGTTGTCGTC
>JAEEGL011763378.1_pt1 | contig 14570 bp, 15 predicted proteins | sample 9134231 | NCBI WGS metagenome assembly JAEEGL01 (sample SAMN16246548, study PRJNA631951) | gut metagenome | biome: gut microbiome; feature: rumen; material: fiber-attached | host: Bos | place: Iran: Karaj | collected 2018-10
CTTTGTCATTTTTTTTAGTATCTTTGTCATCGAAAAGTGTAAAGACTATGACAAACTACATGAAGACAATTGTTGCCTCTCTGATGCTGGCAACAGGTACGCTGGCCATGGCTCAGCAAGTGAATGACTCCAATACACCGCTGCATCTGATGCGTCCAGCCTATAAGATAGGCTATGGTGTCTCTTCCGTGGAACAAGTGAAGCAGACCATGGACCGCGTGCTGAAGTATATTGACGGGGAGACTCCTGCAAAACTGATCAATGGCAAGACGGGAGAAGAGGTTACCCAATGGAAGCAGATAGATGCCGACACGAAACTGAAGCCGGGTGGTTTCCGTTTGACCAGCTATGAATGGGGCGTCACTTATTCAGCTGTTTTGGCTGCTTATGAGGCAACGGGTGATGAGGCTTATCGTGACTATGCTTATAACCGTATGCAATTGTTGGCTTCGATAGCCCCCTATTATAATAAGGTGTATAAAAAGACTAATAAGATTGACCCTAACGTGCGTCGTGTCATAGAACCCCATGCTTTGGATGATGCAGGGGCCATCTGTTCGGCTATGATCAAGGCGATGATGAAGGATAAGGGTTTGGGTCTCGAGAACCTGATAGCCAACTATTCTGATTATATACTGAACAAGGAGTATCGTTTGGCTGACGGGACGTTTGCCCGTATCCGTCCACAGAAGAACACGTTGTGGCTTGATGATATGTTTATGGGTATTCCAACGGTGGCCTATATGGGAAAATATACGGGTGACGGGAAATATTATGACGAGGCTGCACGTCAGGTGCTGCAGTTTGCCCAGCGCATGTTCGTCAAGGAAAAGGGACTCTTCCGCCATGGTTGGGTAGAGTCGATGAGTGATCATCCTGCTTTCCATTGGGGAAGAGCCAACGGATGGGCTATTCTGACCATGTGCGAGGTGTTGGATGTTTTACCCGAGAATCACCCAAAGCGTAGTGATATACTGGAATTGCTCCGTGCTCACGTCAGAGGATTGGCAGCCTTACAGCATCACGACGGTTTCTGGCATCAGTTGCTTGATCGGAATGATACTTATCTGGAGACATCAGCAACGGCTATTTATGCCTATTGTTTTGCCCATGCCATAAACAAAGGATGGATTGATGCTAAAGCCTATGGTCCCGTAGTGCAATTGGCCTGGCATGCTATAGAGTCAGCGGTGAATGAAAAAGGCCAGGTGGAGAATGTCTGCGTAGGAACGGGCATGGGCTTCGATCCTTCGTTCTATGCCTATCGTCCGGTTCATGTGATGGCAGCCCATGGTTATGGTCCCGTCATCTGGGCAGGTGCGGAAATGATCAATCTGCTGAAACAACAGCATCCCAAGTCGAACGACAGCGCTGTACAGTTCTATGATGAAGAAGTGCCTACCAACGAGCCCATCTTCAATTACGACGGAAGTATAAAATTTTAAAGGGAGAGAATTTCTTATTTGTAGAAATTCTTTTCAAAGGCTTGGAACTCGTCTTTCTTCAGCACGCATCGTTTCCACCAGGATTCGATGAAGCCGAAGCCGTATCCCATCAGTTGTACAAAGGCTGCGGGGATGCTGAGCAGTCCCACTTTCAAGCTCTTGTTCTTGATGCTGGAGTCGATGAAAATGATGAGACTGTAGAAAAAGACGGGTGCAAGCGCTGCCAGGCAAATCCAATACCAAGTGTGCCAGTTGGGTGCATCGTAGTGAATCATGGCGCGAGCGACGGCAGCCAGAAGAATCAATGCTATCACACCTACTGTGAATACTGTTGGCAGCAAGTGAACTAGTTTGAGCGTGCCGGGATGACGTTTTTCCAAATTGATGCGGGCTATACCACTATTATAAACCTGACGGAAGAATTTGCGGAAATCCGTACGTCGCTTGTGCCATACCCAAGCATCGGGGAATAGTTGCGGATTGTAACCAGCTTCCACTATCCGGTAGGAGAAGTCAATATCCTCACCGAAGCGCATCTTGGAGAATCCTCCAAGTTTCAGATAGACATCACGGTGGATGCCCATGTTGAAAGAGCGGGGATAGAATTTATCGAGTTTCTTCTTACCTCCACGGATACCGCCCGTGGTAAAGAAAGAGGTCATCGAATAGGAGATAGCCTTTTGTATGGGAGTAAATGACGGATGAGAAGCATCGGGGCCGCCGAAGGCGGCGAGTGTAGAGTGTAGAGTGTAGAGTGTAGAGTTATGATTACTATCATCGGATGATGCTTCCGCTTTGTTTTTGGCGGCAGCAAACTCTACACTCTCAACTCTACACTCTACACTCAAGCCGTTTTCAACGGCTTGCAGATAGCCTTTGGGTAGGACTACATCGGAATCCAGGATGATGAGCCATTCGCCCTTTGCACGTTCTGCTCCATAGTTGCGTGCCTGTCCAGGACCACCGTTTTCTTTGACGTAATAATGCAAGTCAAGGATGTCTGCGAACTTGTCGCAAACATCCTTGCAGGGTTTTTGTGAACCATCTTCCACGATAACCACCTCAAAGTCTTTCAGTTCTTGTTCCGTAAGGCTTTGCAGGAGTTCGTCCACTTCATCGGGACGATTGTAAACGGGAACGATGATACTGTATTTCATTATTCCTTCACGCGCTGCAGGTAAGAACCGTCGCGAGTGTCAACCTGGACGAGGTCACCTTCGTCAATGAACAGGGGCACGCGAATTTCCACGCCAGTCTCCAGTGTTGCAGGCTTCGTGCTGTTGGTTGCAGTGTCACCCTTGATACCAGGCTCTGAATGAGTCACGCGAAGAATGGTCTTCACGGGCATCTCGGCGAAGAGGACGGTAGCCGTGTCTGCATCGCTCACCACTTCCACGATATCACTCTCCTTCATGAAGTCAACACCTGTTACGAGGTCCTTAGCGATAGGAGCCTGGTCGTAAGTTTCCTGATTCATGAAGATGTAGTCGTCACCGTCTTTATAGAGGAACTGGTAGGGACGACGCTCCAGACGAACGTCATCAAGCTTGAAGCCAACCTGGAAGGTGCGCTCCAATACACGACCATCGGTCACGTTCTTCAGCTTAGTGTTCATAACGGTGTTACCCTTGCCCGGCTTACGGTGCTGGAACTCAATGCAAACCCAGATGCCGCCGTCCATGCGGATGGCAGTACCCTTCTTGATGTCTTGTGAATTAATCATATATACCTTATTATATTATGTATTGTTCTCAAAAGCGCTGCAAAGGTACGATAATTTTCGAAAAAATCATAAAACTTTCGATTAAATTTAGCATATTTCTTTGGTATTTCGAAAAATATGAGTAATTTTGCACCCCAAATCGGTAGATAATAAATAAAATTAAATAGATAAAGCAATGAAAAGAACATTTCAGCCCCACAATCGCCGTCGCGTGAACAAACATGGCTTCCGTGAGAGAATGGCAACCAAGAATGGCCGTCGCGTTTTGGCATCTCGCCGCGCTAAGGGTCGCAAGAAGTTAACTGTTTCTGACGAGAACCACGGCAAGTAAGCCTCGGCGTTCGCAAGAAATCTTAAGGAAAACAGAAAGAAGTAAGGTGAAAACTTTGCTTCTTTCTGTTTTTTTTATACCTTTGCAAACAAAAGTACGGTTAGAACTTAGATATGAAGGTTTCACAATTCTTCGGGAAGTTTCTCAGTAAATATCTTTGGGGAAATTTGTTGGCGATGATGCTGTTCGTGGTTGCAGTTTGCTTTGCAGTCAAGTACGGCATTGACGTCTATACTCATCATGGAGAGAAGATAACGGTTCCGAACGTGGTTCATAAATCGTATGCCGATGCTGAGCATATCTTGGAAAGTCTGGGACTCGAAGTGCAAATCAGTGATACGGGCTATGTGAAGACGCTGCCGCCGGATTGTATTTTGGAACAGTCTGTCAAAGCTGGAAGCATTGTGAAGTCCGGCCGTATTGTCTATCTCGTGATTAATGCTTCAAGTACACCGACGATAGCCATTCCGGATGTCATCGATAACAGTTCCTATCGAGAGGCACGGGCCAAACTCTCTGCCATGGGATTCCGGGTCAGTGAGCCTCAGATGGTACCTGGTGAAAAAGACTGGGTTTATGGAATCAAGGTGCGTGGAAGAAATGTCACCAACGGCCAGCGTGTTTCTGTAGAGGATATACTGACCTTGCAGGTGGGTGACGGTATGATTGACGCAGCTGATTCAGTGGCTTTCGCTGATCCTGTATATGAAGAAGAGGAGGACGTCTTTGAAGAGATTGTTGAAGAACCTGCAGAAGAATCTACTGGCGGTACTACAACCACTGAACCTGCTAAGCCGGCCACACCCGCTAAGCCTGCTGCTCCTAAGGCTCCCGCTACAGAGGAGAAGGATGAGTTTGAGGTGGTGACGGGTCCTTGAACTTAGGAAGTGCGTTTTTTGAAATAATGCTCAAAGACTGATGGACGCTGAAATCAACGAGATAGAAGAGCAGGAACTCTATGAGCGGTTGCGCATAGAAGTGGATGCGGGACAGGTGCCACTCAGAGTCGATAAGTTTCTGGTGGAACACATGCCGCATTCCAGTCGTAACCGCATACAGACGGTGGCAGATGCAGGAATGCTCTTTGTGAATGAGCGTCCTGTAAAAAGCAACTATAAAGTGCGTCCGGGCGATATCGTCACCATGATGATTGATCATGCCCCTTACGATGATAAGATTGAGCCTGAAGAGATTCCATTGGAGGTGGTCTATGAGGACGACCAACTGCTGGTGATTAACAAACCGGCAGGAATGGTGGTTCATCCGGGATGCGGCAACTACCACGGAACATTAGTGAACGCCATTGCCTGGCATCTGCGCAATAATCCCGATTACGACCCTAATGACCCCGAAGTGGGACTCGTTCACCGTATTGACAAGGATACAAGCGGATTGCTGGTGGCAGCTAAGACACCGATGGCGAAGACATCTCTGGCGGCGCAGTTTTTCAAACATGAGACCCACCGGTCCTATAATGCTCTGGTATGGGCTAACTTCACAGAAGATGAAGGTACGATAGAGGGCAATATCGCCCGTGATCCCCGGGACCGTCTCCGTATGTGTGTCTTCCCGCCGGAATCTGAGATTGGAAAACCTGCCGTCACGCATTGGCGTGTTTTGGAAAGATTTGGTTATACCACGTTGGTGGAATGTGTACTGGAGACAGGCCGCACCCATCAAATCAGGGCTCACATGAAACACATCGGACATCCGCTTTTCAGTGACGATCGGTACGGTGGTGACCAGATACTGCGCGGTGAGCGTTCCGCGTCTTACAAGGCTTTCATACAGAACTGTTTCAGTCTCTGTCCCCGACAGGCCCTTCATGCTAAGACTTTAGGATTTGTTCATCCGGTAACCCGGGAACAGATGGATTTCAATAGTGAATGGCCTTCCGACTTACAGGCAGTCGTGGATAAATGGCGGATCTTCATTAAGGGAACGACCCGCGATACATTTGAATCATAAAGATAACAACATAAATATGAAAAATTTGAAAAGAAACATAGCCATCGTCTGCGGTGGCGATTCTTCGGAGCACGATGTTTCTATGCGCTCCGCACAAGGTCTTTACTCCTTTTTCGACAAAGAGCGTTACAACGTCTATATCGTGGACGTAAAGGGTATGGACTGGCGCGTTAACCTTTCCGACGGCACAACGACTCCCATTGACCGTAATGACTTTTCTTTCCAGGAGAATGGTAAACTGGTCATGTTTGATTATGCTTACATCACCATCCACGGAACTCCGGGAGAGAACGGTATCATGCAGGGCTATTTTGAGCTGATTCATCTGCCTTATAACACCAGTGGCGTGCTGGTGGAGGCCATGACTTTTGATAAATTCGTTCTGAACAACTACCTGAAGGGATTCGGCGTTTCTGTTGCGGAAAGTCTGCTGATTCGTAAGGGTTATGAGGAACTGGTCACTGACGATGAGATAGAGGAGCGTATCGGTATGCCATGTTTCGTAAAACCAGCTGCTGACGGCAGTAGCTTTGGCGTGTCGAAAGTGAAGAATAAGGACCAGTTGGCTCCAGCTATCCGTAAGGCTATGATGGAAAGCGACGATGTGATGGTGGAGAGTTTTCTCGAGGGAACTGAAATCACGGTGGGCTGCTATAAGACAAAGGAGAAGTCGGTGGTATTCCCCATTACGGAGGTGGTTACAAAGAATGAGTTCTTTGACTACGATGCCAAGTATAACGGTCAGGTAGAAGAAATCACACCCGCCCGTATCCCGGAGGAGACGGCAGAACGTGCACGTCAGATCACTTCTTACATTTATGATATCCTTCATTGCAACGGCATCATCCGTATCGACTATATTATCTCGAAGGATCAGAAAATCTCAATGCTGGAAATCAACACGACTCCTGGTATGACTGCCACGAGTTTTATTCCGCAGCAAATCCGTGCAGCAGGACTGAATATCAAAGATGTGCTGACTGAAATCGTAGAGAATCAATTCATTTAAGAATGAATAAGGAGGAGCTTAAACGATTTGATGAAATCAGGCCGTACGAGCCGGAAGAAATGCAGCAAGCCTTTGAAGATTTGCTCAACGACCGGCAGTTCTCCCTGGTGCTTAAGGGCTTTGTTCCTTGGTTGCCTAAGGGAGTGCGTAATGGCTTGTTGCGACTGGCCTTCAAGGGTGTCAAAACTCCGCTGGATTTCCAGAAGCGGTTTATGAAGCGTATCGTACAATATATTATTAAAAGAAAAACCGACGGCGCCACTTTTGACGATACTGAACTACCTCGTGACAAGTCGTTGCGCTATACTTTCGTGAGCAACCATCGCGATATTGTGCTTGACTCCGCTTTCCTTGACCTCTTTCTGGTGGAGGCTGATTATCCCACGACAGTGGAGATTGGCATTGGCGACAACCTGCTCATCTATCCCTGGATTAAGCGGCTGGTGCGTATGAACAAGGCATTCACCGTTCGCCGTGGACTTACACCGAAGGAAATGCTGCGTTCCAGTCAGTTGATGAGCAGTTACATCCATTTCGCAGTTAATGAGAAAAAGGAAAATATCTGGATAGCCCAGCGTGAAGGACGTGCCAAGGACAGTGACGACCGCACCCAGGATTCCGTTCTGAAGATGCTGGCTATGGGCGGTGACTTACAGAATCTGAACATTGTACCACTGACCATCAGCTATGAATACGATCCCTGCGATTACCTGAAAGCACAGGAGTTCCAGCAGAAACGTGATGACCCGAAGTTTAAGAAGAGTCGTCAGGATGACCTCGTCAATATGCGGACAGGCATCTTCGGCTATAAGGGGCATGTACATTACCATTGCGCCAAACCTATCAACAGCTGGTTAGATGATCTGAAAGATCTTCCTAAAAAGGATTACTTCAATCAGCTCAGTGAGCGTATCGACACCCAGATTCATGCCAACTACCGACTTTTCCCATGCAATTATATTGCCATGGATGAACTGGAAGGCACACAGGCTTTCACATCCGAATACACGGATGCTGATAAGAAGCGCTTTCATGACTATTTGGAAAAACAGTTGGCAAAGATCCAGTTACCTGACAAAGATGAGACTTTCCTTCGTGAACGGATGCTTACAATGTATGCCAATCCGCTGCGTAACTATTTGAAAAGCCATCAATGAAGATTCGTCATACTATAGCAGATACGAACGGGTTAAGGGCAGCTTTGCTTTTAATCTCTTGTTTATTCATACTGTTTCTCTCCTCCTGCAATCAGGAATCCTATGAGTCAGGTGATGGGGAGTATTCCTATATGAAGGCTGAGTTCGTGGATGCTTACACGAATGGCGATGCCAAATTGGTGAATGTGATGACCGATGACGGCGACTCGTTAGCACTTTCGAAACCCGTGGAACTTAAATGGGCTACGAAAGCCGACTCCACTTATCGGGCTCTTCTATATTATAATAAGGTGGAAGGAAAAGCCGAACCAGTCTCTTTGTCCAATGTTCCTACACCCAATATCCGCATGACGTCGGAACTCAAGGAAGAAGTGAAAACGGATCCGGTGAAGTTCGTATCGAGTTGGAAGAGTAGGAATAGGCGTTATCTGAATCTTGGCATCACGCTGCTTACCGGTGCTGCCAAAGAAGAACTGAATCATAAGATCGGAATGCTATGCGACTCTGTGGTGACAACTGCGGAAGGACGCCAGCAAGTCTATCTCCGTCTGTATCATGATCAGGGCGGTATACCTGAATATTACAGTATGGAAGGATATGTAAGCATCAAAGTGTCGCGGCTTCCTTGTAAACTAAATGATGGCGACATCGTTCATGTCGCCATCAATACCTATGACGGTTGGATAACCCGTCAGTTTGAATATTAAATCTTTCTTTAGAGGCTTTCCAGCATCCGCTTGATTACTACCGAAGCGGAAATCTCACGATTGGCAGCTTCTGGAATCACCAGCGAATTCTTGCTTTCAATGACGTCGTCGGTCACTATCAGACCACGCCGAACGGGCAGACAATGCATAAACTTGCCGTTGTTTGTCCACGACATATGCTCTTCATCCACGGTCCACGACATATCCTTTGACGTGATTTTTCCGTAGTCTGCTGGATTGGTAACGCCAGGATTTGACCAGTTTTTCGCATAGATAAAGTCAGCGCCTTCAAAGGCTTCGCGCTGGTTGAAAGTCACTTTAGCGTTTCCAATGAATTTCGGATCGAGTTCATAGCCTTCAGGATGGGTAATCCAAAGATCCACGTCTTCCGCCGCATTCATCCATTGGGCGAAAGAATTAGGAACAGCCTGCGGCAAAGCGCGGCAGTGGGGAGCCCAGGTGAGAACGACTTTCGGACGTTCCACGGTCTTATGTTCCTCAATGGTAATCAAGTCAGCAAAGGCCTGCAGCGGATGAACGGTTGCCGTTTCCATGGCGAATACCGGACGGCCGGAGTATTTGATAAATTGATTCACGATAGTTTCCGCATAGTCGAATTCGCGGTCCGTGAGACCCGCAAAGGAACGGACACCAATCAAATCACAATAGCATCCCATCACGGGAATGGCTTCCAGCAGATGCTCGCTCTTATCACCATCCATGATCACACCACGCTCGGTCTCCAGTTTCCAGGCTCCGGCATTCACATCGAGTACGATGACGTTCATTCCCAAGTTCATGGCTGCCTTCTGTGTGCTGAGACGCGTACGTAGACTATTGTTGAAGAAAATCATCATCAGCGTCTTGTTCTTGCCCAGATGCTGATATTTAAAACGCTCGTTCTTAATCTCTTGTGCTTCAGCTAATGCCTGATTCAGATCGCCGATATCTTCTACGTTGATAAATGTATGCATATTTAATATCAATAATTACTAATATAAAATTCTTAATTCTTAACTCTTAATTCTTAATTCTTAATTTCGTCCTATGGACGAATCTGTCCGTTCCCTTCAATCAGCCACTTATAGGTACACATTTCTTCGAGTGCCATAGGACCACGGGGACCGAGCTTCTGTGTGGAAATGCCAATCTCAGCACCTAATCCGAACTGAGCACCATCGGTGAAGCTCGTGGGCGCATTCACATAGACGCAGGCAGCGTCCACTTCCTGCTGGAAACGGCGGGCGTTTTCCGCGTTATCCGTGATAATGCTTTCACTATGACCACTGCCGTAACGGTCGATATGCTGCAGCGCTTCATCTAGGGAAGCAACGGTCTTGATAGCCATCTTATAGTCCATAAACTCTGTTCCGAAACTCTCTTCCGTTGCATGCTGAATAAGTGAAGAGTGGAGAGCGAAGAGTGAAGAATCATTCTTTAGGGCTTCAAAGGATGCTTCATCGCAATATAGTGTTACGGCAGGATTATGCTCCAGTAGGGACTCAATTAGTTTGGACAGATCCTGAAGACGCTTCTCATGGATAATCAGACAGTCGAGGGCGTTGCAGACAGAGACACGGCGCGTTTTGGCATTATGGATAACGGGCACTCCAATCTCCAAAGAACCAAACTCATCGAAATAGGTGTTGACTACACCGGCACCCGTTTCAATTACCGGCACCTTGGCGGTGTCGCGAACGAACTGTATCAGTTTCTTGCCGCCACGAGGGATGCATACATCAATATAGCCCACGGCATTGAGCATCTCGCCGGTAGCCTCGTGGGTAGCTGGAAGCAGTTCCACAACGGCAGGGTTCACGCCTTCGCGTTCCAGAACCTCATGAATGAGGGAGATGATGGCACGATTAGAGTCATCGGCATCTCTTCCGCCTTTCAACACGCAGGCATTGCCGCTCTTGAAGCAAAGGGAAAACACGTCGAACGACACATTCGGACGGGCTTCGTAAATAACGCCGATAACACCGAAAGGTACGGAAATACGAGTCAACACCAGACCGTTTTCGAGTGTCCGGTGCTTCAAGACCTTACCCAAAGGATTCTCCAAAGTAGCCACGTGGCGCATGTCCGAGGCTATTCCTTCCAGACGGGCATCGGTCAGTTGCAGACGGTCGTAGAGTGGATTCGACTGCTCCATGCGAGCCAGATCCTTGGCATTTTCCCTGAGCAGCATGTCCTTTTGTGCGATAATAGCATCTGCCACTTGCAGCAAGATGGCGTTTTTCCGCTCATCGCTGATCAGCGCCAGTTCTTTGCTGGCAGCCTTTACGCGTTGAAATGTTTCTTTCAGCTCCATTTTCGCTGTTCTTATTTTATAAAATCGTTGTTGTTTCAGTTTGCAAAAGTACGAATAAAAACCGAAAAACTTACATTTAGGAGCCGATTTTTCACTTTTGCTTCCAATCCGTTTACAGAATATGAATTACAATATTAAATAACAATCCTATTAATATCGTTGAACAATCCTATTAATTTTGTTCATCAATCTTATTAATATTGATGAACTATCTTATTAACTTTGTTCTTGACTATTTAAACTTTAGAATGATAAGAATTCAGGAAATCAATGATAAGAGATCAATGAATGTATGATAATACATCAAGGGCAGGTATGAGAAAATTCGTTGAAAACCTGTCGGTTTTCGTTGAAATTATTTGGAAATTGACTCTTTTTATTCTTAATTTTGCAGCAGATTCATACATAAAAAAGAATAATTTATGAGAAAAAAAGGATTGATTTTGCTCTTGATAATGATAGCTACGACGGTCAAAGCCGGCGACTATGACTATCTGATTATAGAGAAAAATGGCGGTGAGACCACTGCTTTCGTCAGCGATGGACTGACGCTGACTTATTCCTCTTCAACATTGACGGTACAGCCAACTTCCGGTTCTGAAACTACATTTGATTTGACAACGCTTTCGAAAATGTATTTCAGCAGCACGGGTAGTGCAACAGGTATTGAGGCTTTGGATGCGACGACTGGTCAGAGTAGCGTGGAGGCGTTTGACATGGGTGGTCGTTCCTGTGGTTCTTTCCCCTCAGTTTCCGATGCCGTCAAGCAACTTCCGAAGGGCATATATTTAATGAAAGGTCAGAAGAAAACCGTAAAAATGATTGTACAATGAAAAAGATACTGATGACACTCTTTGTTGTGCTGACGGCTTTAGGCGTTCAGGCGCAGACGCTTGATGTAAATATGTCGGGTGTAACTTACCGTTTCAATGCTGCTGATTGTGGAGATATGACTTATGGCAGCAATGGAACGACATTGACCATCAATGAAAAAACTTTCACCGTGAGTAATAATAGCATTACGATTGATACAGACGGCACACCCATGGATGACCACTGCGTGGAGGTCGTCTACAACGGAATGTCTGCCAAAGTGGTAGCTTCCGGCGATTTGATGGATAGTCTGACGGTTTCTGTTGATAATGCGAAGGTGAACATTACTCAGCATGATGCCGTGGCTGAGGAGATAACCTATACGCTTTCAGGCACTTCTACCGATGGCCAGTTCTACATGACGGGTTCCTATAAGGCAACCGTAGAGTTGAATGGTCTTACTCTGACCAACACCACAGGTGCACCTGTTTATATCAATAACGGCAAGCGCATCGACATCAGCGTGAAGAAAGGTACGGAAAATACGCTGAAGGATACTTCTGCCAGCACCGATAAAGGCTGTCTCTATTGTAAAGGACACCTGGAAATGAAAGGCAAGGGAACTCTGAACATTTATGCCTATGGAAGCAAGGCGCATGGCATTAATGCAGGAGAATACTTTGAAATGAAGAACTGTATGGTTAATATTCTGGCGGCAACGAAGGACGGAGTCAACTGCAATGAATATTTCCTGATGGAAAGCGGAACACTGAAAATCAGCGGAACAGGCGACGATGGTATTCAGGTTTCTTTGGATGGCGAAACTTCTACAGGTGAGACCATCGACCATGAAGATGAGGATACTGGAAACTTCTATATGATTGATGGAACCATCATCGTGGATGTAACAGCAACTGCAGCAAAGGGTATTAAGGCAGATGGAAGTATCACGGTTACGGCTGGAACCATTACGGTAACGACGAGTGGAAATGGAGAATGGGACAGTGATGAGCTCAAGACGAAGGCCTCGAGTTGCATGAGTGCCGACGGAGATATGACGGTCAATGGCGGAACGCTGACGTTGACGAGTACGGGTGCTGGAGGTAAGGGACTCAATGTAGATGGTTTGCTGACGGTTAACGATGGCACGATTACGGTGAATACTTCTGGAAACGCCTGCGTCTATACGGGTAGCGCGATCAATAATAATTATACAGGAAACTTGGACCGGTATGATAGCGACTATAAGTCTGTTGCTAAAGGTATTAAGGCAGGAACAAAGACATTGAAGTCTGCCTATTCTTCCTCAACACTCAGTGGCAACCAAAAGACCAATCCCAACTACTATGACTTCACCGGCGGTCTGGTCATTACAGGAGGAACCGTTCATGTGAAGACTAGTGGAAATGGCGCTGAAGGCATTGAGAGCAAGAGTAACATCAGTATATCGGGCGGTGAGGTGGCTGTCGTTGCCTACGATGATGCCATCAATTCCGGCAATGACTTTACAGTCAGCGGCGGTACCGTTCTCGCTTATGCTACCAATAACGATGGAATGGATTCAAACGGAAACATGACAATCAGAGGGGGAACGGTTTACGCCATTGGGGCTTCTTCTCCTGAAGTGGCCATCGATGCCAACTCTGAAGCCCAGAAGAAACTGACTTTCAGTGGCGGCAATCTGGTAGCTGTCGGCGGTCTGGAATCGGGTTCCACTCTTTCACAAGCTTGTAAGGCTACTTCCTCATGGAGTTCCAACACTTGGTATGGCCTTTACAGCAATGGCACATTGGTTTTTGCTTTTAAAACTCCTAATGCCAGCCGTAATTCGCAAATGGTCGTTTCCACATCGGGAACTACTACGCTCTTCCCCCTGAGCATCTCTGGTGGTACTAATTATCTGCTGGATTATGCCAACACAGGTGGCAGCTACACGAAGGGAACACAAATATCACTTACTTCCTATAGTGGCGGCAACAGTGGTGGTGGCCCCGGTGGCGGCGGCGGTCCATGGGGCTGGTAAATATACATCACGAAGAAGGCAGCGTAACAATAACCGCTGCCTTCTTCATTTCTGAATCATACGTTGAATTCAGTATGTGGCGTCGTATTTGGATTCACGACCAAATCTATGAGGATGTTATCCCGTTCACCATTGGCAATAATAACTTGAATACCGGCAGACTGAATCTTACTGGCTGTAGTGTATTTCGAATGCATACCTCCACGGCCGAAGGCACTCCTCTCGGGTTGTATATACTGAGAAAGGTCTGTCCCGGGTGCCACGTGACCGATAAGTTTCGACTTCGGATCATCAGGATTACCCGTGTAAATGCCGTCGATATTACTCAGCAGAATAAGCGTTTCGGCTTGCATCATGCGGGCGATGAGACCTGAGAGTTCATCGTTATCGGTGAACATCAGCTCTGTGACGCTTACCGTGTCGTTCTCATTGACAATGGGAATGACATCGTTCTCGAGCATCACGGTCATACAAGCCTTCTGGTTCTCGTACTGTTCACCAGGCTGAAAGTTCTCCTTCATGGTAAGCACTTGTCCGACATGCATGCCATATTCGCGAAACAAGTCGTAGTAAAGTCCGATGAGTTTTGCCTGACCCAGAGCTGAGAACAACTGTCGCTGTTCAACAGAGTCGAGGTCATGATCCACCTTCAGTTCCCCACGACCACTGGCCATAGCGCCTGAACTGACGAGAATTACTTCGTAGCCATTGTTGTGTAGCCATGCTATCTGGTCAACAATCGCCGATACTCGTGTCCTGTCAAGTTTGCCGTCCTTTCTTGTCAGTACGTTAGAACCTACTTTTACTACGATTCTTTTCATGATTTTATTTCTTGCTGTCCTTATTCCGGATTTCCACACGGCGAATCTTTCCGCTGATGGTCTTAGGCAGTTCGTCCACAAACTCCACGATACGCGGATATTTGTAAGGAGCTGTCTCGCGCTTCACATGATTCTGAAGCTCTTTCACCAAATCATCACCAGCTTTGTCTTTCCATTCCTTGCCAAGAACGACTGTCGCTTTCACAACCATTCCGCGTATGTCATCAGCAACACCCCTGATAGCACATTCCACCACGGC
>JAEEGL012354245.1_pt1 | contig 14570 bp, 12 predicted proteins | sample 9134231 | NCBI WGS metagenome assembly JAEEGL01 (sample SAMN16246548, study PRJNA631951) | gut metagenome | biome: gut microbiome; feature: rumen; material: fiber-attached | host: Bos | place: Iran: Karaj | collected 2018-10
AAGTAGCTGCAAGAACTGAACAAGAAGCTGCTAAGACAGCATATAAGACAGCAGCTGAAGAAGCTAATGCCTTAAGAAATCCATATGCGGAAGCTGCTAAGAATGCAACAGATGCTGCAGACGATTTAGCTAAAGTTAAAAATGCTAAGTTATCTGACTTCCAAGGATATAATGATCCTATTAGTAAACAAGCTAGAAAATCTGGTGAAGTATTCGGAGAAAGATTAGGAAATAATATTGGAACAGAAGCAGTAACTGGTGGCGGAGTAAGAGGATTCTTAAAGAATACTGCTAATACTACAAAAGCAGTTGTTAAAACAGATGCTCAAACTGTAAAAGAAGGATTAAAGGATGCTTTTACAAAAACTACAGAAGATGGTGCAAGAAAATTTGCTCCAACTAAGGTAGTAACTACACCACTAAAAACAGCAGTGGATGTTACAGTAAAACAACCTCTTTCATTAATAAAAGATGGAACAAGAGGTTTAACTACATCAGGTGGTACTACAGTACTAAGAGATGTTGTTGGAGCTGGAGCTGGAACGGCTGTTACTCTACATAACACACGTGCTACAGAAACATTCCAATCTAGACAATTACTTGAAGAACAAGCTGGTGGTAAACTAAAAGATCAAACACCAGTTACTGATACAGATGGTGATGATAAAGGCTATCGTAGACCTAATAAGGGCGGTGACGATGAAAAAGCTGAAGGTCAATTCAATGATGATGATGGTAAGAAAGATGATGACACTGGAGAAACTCCTAAAGATCCAGGTGGAAATCCAGGAGGACCAAGTGGCCCAGGTGGACCAAGTGGCGGACCAAGTGGAAACGATGGTGGAGGTCCTGGAAATTACCGTAAAACAGATGATTCAAAACCTGATACTAAGACTCCAGACACTACAACACCTGATACAACAACACCTGATTATCAAACTCCAGACACAACAACACCTGATCCAACAAATCCAAGTACAACAAATCCTGATACACCAGGAACAACACCAGGTACAACTCCAGGAACTACTCCAGGAACAACACCTGATACACCAAAACCAAATGCTGTAATTAACAACCCAGGAAGTACTAATAACGGTGGAACAGTTCATACTGGTGGAGGATATACTGGAGGAGGTAACTATACCGCAACAGATTCAGTTGGTACTGATACAACTGATGGAGTAGCAGGAATTGATGATATAGATGGTCTTCTAGATGGTACTGAGGACTCAATTGATGATATTATCAAGAAGGGAAGTAATTATACTAAGATTCCTACAAGCCCAGGACCAATTAATACTAAATCATCTAGCGGAAGCGCAGTAATACCAATTGCTGCTGGACTTACAGCTGCAGCTGCTGCAGGAATTGGAGCTAAAGCTTACCTAGATAGAAAGAATAATAATGACGTAGGAGAAGAAGATTTCTACGGTGATGAATGGGACGGAGACGAAAATCTAGAAATAGATTACGGAGATTCTGGAGAAGAACAATATCTTGATGACGATGACTATGGATATCAAGCAACAGAAAATACAGAAAGCTATAGTGCTAGAACAAACGATGAACTAGCCGATATACAATAAGGAGGTATTAATATGAAGATAAAAGAAAAATATTTACCAATTGGTACAGTAGTACTACTAAAAGGTGGTAAAAAAGAATTAATGATTACTAGTTATTGTATTTTCCCTACAGGAAAGCTTATGGTTGATGGTAAGGAAAAAGATCCTAAGGGAGTTATGTATGAGTATGGAGCTTGTACATATCCAGAAGGAATGATAGATGGTAACACAATTCTTGGATTTAATCATGAACAAATCGAAAAAGTTTGCTACATGGGTTATGAAACTGAAGATCAAGAAGGATTCTCAGCTGCCTTAACACAAACTCTAGATGAGTTACAAGAAAAAATCGCAAGTGGTGAATTACAAATGCAAAGTGAAGGTCAATAGACCTTCCTTTTTTTGTTCACTTTTTAATAAAAGTATTATATAATGTAATTGGTGATAATTTATGTTAGATAATATAATTCAATATGCAATAATAGCGATAGTAATGCTTGTTATCCTTTTAGCAATCTTAAAAGCAACTAGAAAAGGTGCTCAATTAGATTTTAATAAGTTAGTTGAATTACTTGGTGGTAAAGATAATATTATTGATACAGAAACCAATTTATCACGTTTTAAAGTAACATTAAAAGATGTGTCTAAAGCGAATAAAGAGGGAATTCAAAAACTAGGAGCTAAAGGAATAGTAGAAATAGATAATACTCTAAAAATTATCTTAGGTCCAGAATCTAAACAATTAAAAAAATATATTGATGAAATTAAGTAATAACTTTAGTTATTACTTTTTTTATGTTATAATCTACAAGAAGAGGTGATACTATGGAAAGATTACAAAAGGTTATAGCGGAATCAGGTATTGCATCACGTAGAAAAGCTGAAGAACTAATTACTAAAGGATTAGTAAAAGTAAATGGTGAAGTAATAACTGAATTAGGTACTAAAGTATCAGATAAAGATGAAATACAAGTAAATAATGAAATAATAGAAAAAGAAGAAAAAGAATATTACTTATTAAATAAACCTAGAGGCGTAGTAACAACTACATCTGATGATAAAGGTAGAAAGACAGTAATAGATATAATCCCAACTAAAGTAAGACTATATCCAGTTGGAAGACTAGATTATGATACTACTGGAGTATTATTATTAACTAATGATGGAGAATTTACTAATATACTAACTCATCCAAATAATGAAATAGATAAAGTCTATATAGCTAAATTAAAAGGAATAATTAAAGGAGAACAAATAAAACAACTAGAAAATGGTGTAAAACTAGATGATACAGTAGTAAAAGCAAGCCGAGTAAAATTAAAAAGAGTAGATCAAAAATCAAATACTTGTATGGTCCAAATAACTATTCATGAAGGTAAAAATCACCAAGTAAAAAGAATGTTTGAAAGTGTAGGATACGAAGTATTAAAACTAAAAAGAGAAAAAGTAGCTTTCTTTGATTTAAAGAATCTTCAATCAGGAGAATTTAGAAAACTAACTCCAAAAGAAGTACAAAAAGTATATAGCCTAAAATAAAAAAGACTAATAATTAGTCTTTTTTTTATTCTTCTACGATTGCTCCAGTAGGACAAGATTCAATTGCTTCTTTAGCAGCTTCTTCTTGTTCAGCTTTAACTGCACCTTTAACTTGTGAAAGTCCTTCATCGTTGATTTCAAATACTCCATCAGCAATTGAAGCGCAAGCTCCACATCCGATACAAGCTTCTTGATTTACTTTTACTTTCATTTAATGTCCCTCCATTTCTATTATTATTATACCAAGAAAAATATCTTTACGTAAAGAAAAATATAATAACTTTAATCTAGATATTATATATGGTAAAATTAAGATAAGAAGGTGAATAGTATGAGGCGAATGGATCGTTATAAAGAAGACGATGTAAAAGAACAATCTCGTAGTGATAAAAATCAAGACCTATATCAAAATATAACTACAAACTCTCGTTATGCAAGTTTTACTGATGTCACAAATGCTAATGCTTATGATATATCTAATACTGATGCTAATAATAATACGAGAGAGTCATATCACCGCTTAAAAGAATATCAAAACATAGAAGAACCAAAAGAAGAAAAGGCACCAAAAGAGGAAGTAAAAGAGGAGCAACAAGAAAAGAAAATATATGATATAAATAGTTTTATAGAAGAAGCCAGAAAGAATAAAAAAGGTCAAGATGAATTAGAAGGAAAAAGAAAGCTAGCAAATACTTCATATAATATACTAGCTGATTTAAATAAAGAAGAATTAGAAAAGTATCGTAAAGAAAAACAAGAAAGAATTAATTCATATCAAGAATCAGAAATAAGAGAATTAATTGATACTATAGCTTCTAAAACTTTAGCTGGAGAAATAGATAAGGAAACATCAGTAGATTTATTAAGTGATTTAATGGCTACTTCAGTAATGGACAGAGTAGAAGGTGTTCCAGAAGACGAAGTTACAAAACAAGAAGAAGTAGTTGAGGAAGAAAAAGAACCTACTGATAAACTAGATTATTCAAAAGAAATACTAGATAAAGAAGTAGAAGAAATAAAAGAAGAAGATAATCAAAAATCTAAAAAAGAAAAGAAAAAGAAGAGAAAAGATAAGAAGAATATTGAAACAATAACTGGAGAAGTAAGAACAGTACATGACGCTGATGAAGACTTCTACACACGTAGTATGGATCTATCTGATAAAGACTTAGATATGTCATTAGAATTCAATGATTCAGGTATGTCTATCATAGTAAAATTATTATTAACCATCCTAATCTTAGGAGTTATCGCAGTAGCAGGTTACTTTGGTTATTTATATTTCTTTAAATAATATAAAAAGTTGGTATTTTATTCCAACTTTTTTTATTTTATGTTAAGATAGAAATATAGAAAAATGAGTAAGGTGTATAAAATGAATTTAAAGTTTATGTTAAATGATTATATTCTAATATGGAACTTATTATTTCAAGCTTCTATATCAGAAACTTTATATAAATTAAAACAAAAATTATGGTTAAATTATAAGAATGAATATAATGATACTTATAAAGAAAAAGTGACTATGTTAAAAGATCCTAAGAATTTTATTCCTTCTAATGATTTAATCTATAATATTATGTTAGATGACAAAGAATATGAAAAATTAAAAAAACAAGCAGAAAAATATCGTTTAGAAATAATGAAAGTATGGGATAAGAATAAAAAAGCAACATCTAATCTAATGACTAATATTATCAGAAAAGATATTGGTGATATTAATGTCTATGTAGTAAATAAAGAAACAAATACTATTGATACAACTGGTTTATCTAGTGATAGTAATTCTCTAATAATTGGTAAAGAAATATGTAAAGATCAAACAGAAATATTACTATTACTATTAATGAGTATTCTAAATAAGAAATTAAAGAATTATACTATCGAGACAGAAGTATTTAAACAAGCTATCTTAGAGTTAGCTGTTCTAAATGAACATGCTTCTAACTTATCAGGAAGAAGTTGCTATTTAACTGGTACTCCATCATTAAGTAGTATGAAAAGGAATATCTATCCATATTGGTTAATGTACTTAGGAATACCAAAAGAAGAATTCTTAAATCGTATGATGAATGATAATATTGCCTTTGAGGCTAACAAATATCCATATGAAAAAGAATTAAAGAAAATGAATATTGAAGAGTTTATTGATTTTTGTATACGTAATAAAAATCATATGATAAAAATAGATAAATAATATAATTACTTGGGGGTAATACTATGGATGACAAAATAAAAATATTACTAGATAAAATAGGTATAGATGAAAATCATTATACCTATTTTAATGACGCCAAAATTACCAAAATAAAAGTAAATTCTAAATCTAATTCATGGAATATATTTATAGATAAAGATGAGTTATTACCAATAGATATATATGAAGAATTAGAAGAAAAGAAGTTTAATTTAGACTCTAATGTCAAGAAAATAGAAATAGTCTTTAATATAAAGAATATTAATCTAAATACTTATTTAAGTTACTATAAATACTTATTAAACTTACTAAAGAAAGATTTAAAAGTATTAGAAATATATGAAGATTGTTTAAGAATAGAAGAAGATAAATTACTCTTAGTAGTAACAACAGAAGTAGAAAAAGAAAGACTAGAGAAAGTCTTAAATAAAATAAATAAGTTTTATAAAAAACTTAGTTATGATAATTCTATAGATATTGTATTAAGACATGAAAATAATGTTATTGATGAAATAAGAGAAGAATTAAATCACATAGAGATACCTAAAATTGAGAAAAAAGAGACTAAAGAATCTTCTACTGATAAAAAGACATATCGAAGAGAACCAAAAGATGAAAATAGTGTCTTAGGACGTGGTATTAAAGAAGAACCAATAAAGATTAAGACTTTAATTGGTGAAGATAATAATGTCGTTGTAGAAGGACAAATATTTGGAGTAGATTTATTTGAATCAGCTAAGACTGATTTTAAAATTATTACTTTAAAAATAACTGATAATTCAGATAGTATTTATTGTAAAGTCTTTGTTAGAGAAGATGAAGAATATCAAAGATTAGCTAAAGAATTTAAAGTAGGCAATTGGTATAAGTTTAGAGGTTATACTAAAAATGATCAATTTGCTAGAGAATTAGTACTTAATGCTAGAGATATTTTAAAAATAGAGAAAAAAGAAGAAGAGATAATAGATACAGAAGAAGTAAAAAGAGTAGAATTACATGCTCATAGTAAGATGAGTCAGATGGATGGCGTAGCCGATGAAACAGATTTAGTAAAAACAGCTATGAAGTTTGATATGAATGCTGTTGCAATTACTGATCATAATGGTGTTCAAGGATTTCCACATGTCTTTAATATGGTAACTTCTCATAATAAAAATCTAAAAGAAGGAGAGAAGCCATTTAAAGCTATTTATGGAGCTGAATTAACGATGATCGATGATTCAGTAGATATTGTTACTCGTCCTAATGATAAAAACATGCTAGAACAAACTTATGTTGTATTTGACTTTGAAACAACTGGTTTTAATGCTGGTGGAGCTGATTCTATAATAGAAGTAGGAGCTGTAAAAATAAAAGATGGTGTAATCCTAGAAAAATATGATGAGTTAATTAATCCAGGTAAACCATTACCAAGTAAGATTACTGAAATAACCAATATTACTGATGATATGTTAAAAGATAAAGATAATGAAGAAAATGCTATCAAAAGATTTATTGATTGGTTTGGCGATTTACCTATGGTAGCTCATAATGCTAAGTTTGATGTATCATTCTTGGAAATGGCCTATAAAAAATATAATTTTGGTGAATTTAAAAATCCTGTTATCGACACACTAGAGTTATCGAGAACACTAGATAATACCTATGCCAGACATAGCTTATCAGCCTTAGTTAAAAGATATGAAGTACCTTGGGATGAAACATCACACCATAGAGGAGATTATGATGCTGAAGGAACAGCACTAGTCTTCCATAAAATGTTAAAAAAATTATCTAATCGTAATATAGATATAATGACAGATTTAAATAAACTAGTTAGTAAAGATGAAATACATAAATATGGTCGAAGTCATCATATTAATCTTTTAGTAAAGAACAAAACTGGTCTTAAAAACTTATTTAAGATAGTTTCATTAGCAAACACTACTTATCTATATAAAACACCAAGAATCTTAAGAAGTGTAGTAGAAGAATTAAGAGAAGGACTATTAATAGGTAGTGGCTGCTACGAAAGTGAAGTATTTAATGAAGCAAAATCTAAAAGTGATGATGAATTATCTAATATTATTAGATTCTATGATTATGTAGAAGTTCAACCAATCGAGTGTTATGATCACTTAATACAAACAAGTGATTTTGGTACTAAAGTAGAGTTAGCAGCTCATTTAGAAAAAATAATTAGAGTAACTGAAGAAGCTGGAAAGATAATAGTCGCAACTGGAGATGTTCATCATATAAAAAGAGAAGATAAAATATATAGAGAGATTATTGTTAATCAAAAAGTACCTGGTGGTGGACGTCATCCACTAGCTAGAGCTAATATAAAAGAAATACCATCTAATCATTTTAGAACTACTCAAGAAATGTTAAAAGATTTTGATTTCTTAGGTGCTGATAAAGCCTATGAAATAGTTGTAACTAACACTAATAAAATAGCTGATTTATGTGATATCGTCGAAGTTATTATTGATACTAAAGGAATACCTTTTTCACCAAGAGTTAAATCAGATGATGGAAAAGAATATCTAGATTGTCCAGTTGTCGTAACAGATTTAGTATATTCCAAAGCAGCGGCTTGGTATGGTAATCCCTTACCATATATGATAGAAGAGCGTATCGCAACTGAATTATATGGAGATATTGTCTTTAAGATAATATCTGAAGAAGAACAAGATGAAGTAAAAAAACATAAAAAGTTACATGATTTATTACTTCAAGGAAAAGATAAAGTATTTGAATTTGTTGGAGAATATTTAAATAAAAATAGTGAAGAAAAGTTAACAGGAAACGACTTAGAAAAAGCCACTAAAAAGGCTCTTGGAGGCGTAATTGGTGGAGGCTTTGATCCAATATACTTAATTGCTCAAAGACTTGTTAAACACTCAAATGATGAAGGATACTTAGTAGGTTCTCGTGGATCTGTAGGTTCATCATTTGTCGCAACTATGATGGGAATAACAGAAGTAAATCCACTTCCTGCTCACTATAGATGTGAAACATGTAAGCTATCAATCTTTGAAGATGATGAAGGTAATGCTTTAGGAGCAACTTATTCATCTGGATATGATTTACCAGATAAAGAATGCCCTAACTGTCATACTAAGATGATAAAAGATGGTCAAGATATGCCATTCGCTACATTCTTAGGCTTTAATGCTGATAAAGTACCAGATATTGATTTAAATTTCTCAGATCTAAATCAAGCATCTGCTCATGCTTATACTAAAGTATTGTTTGGTGAAGATAATGTTTATCGTGCTGGAACAATAGGTACAGTTGCTGATAAAACAGCCTTTGGTTTTGTAAAAGGTTATATAGAAGAAAAAGAATTAGGTGAAATGCGTACTGCTGAAGTAGAACGTTTAGCAATGGGTTGTACTGGTGTAAAAAGAACAACTGGTCAACATCCAGGTGGTATTGTAGTTATACCAGATTATATGGAAGTATCAGACTTTACTCCATATCAATATCCAGCCGAAGATGCAACTGCTGAATGGCGTACAACACACTTTGATTACCACTCAATAGATCAATGTTTATTAAAACTAGATATCTTAGGTCATTCAGATCCAACTCAATTAAGATTAATTCAAAATCAATCACATACTGATATTTTAAAAGTACCATTAGATGATAAAGATACTATGTCTATATTTACATCAACAAAAGCCTTAGGAGTAACAACAGATGAAATAATGTGTAATACTGGTACTTTAGGAATACCAGAATTTGGTACACCATTTACAATAAAACTAGTAGAAGATACTAAACCAACTACCTTTGGTGAATTAGTTAAAATATCTGGTCTATCACATGGTACTGACGTTTGGTTAGGTAATGCCCAAGAATTAATAGAAAAAAACATTGTACCATTTAAAGATACAATTGGCTGTCGTGATGATATTATGGTCTATCTAATGTACAATGGAGTTAAACCAATTAAAGCTTTTAAGATAATGGAATTTGTCCGTAAAGGTAAAGCCTCTAAAGAACCAGAAGAATGGAAAGAACATGTAAAAACTATGCAAGAAGCAAATATTCCTGATTGGTTTATTAATTCCTGTCAAAAGATTAAATACATGTTCCCAAAAGCTCATGCAGCTGCTTATGTAATATCTGCCTTTAGAATAGCTTGGTATAAAGTTCATATGCCTGTATATTTCTATGCCTCTTGGTATTCATCAAAAGCAACTGATGTTGATGTCATTAATATGATAGAAGGATATAACTCAATAAAACAAAGAATAGAAGATATTCAAGTAAAAGGATATGAAGCTACAAATAAAGAAAATGGTCAATTAGAATCTTTAAAAGTAGCTTTAGAAGCTACTGCTCGCGGTATTAAATTCTTACCAATAGATTTATATAAGTCCGATGCCACAACATGGGTAGTAAATTCCGATAATGAAATATATCCACCATTCTCATCAATAGAAGGATTAGGTGATACTGTTGCTAAAAAGATTGTCGAAGAAAGAGAAAAAGGATCTTTCTTAAGTATTGAAGATGTTCAAAAACGTGGAAAAGTATCACAAACATTAATTGATAAAATGAAAGCAATGGGTATATTAAAAGACTTACCAGATTCTAATCAATTAACATTGTTTTAAAACGTAAATATTATTTATTTACGTTTTATTTATAGTATAATATAATTAAGATTAGGAGGATCATATGGAAGAATTAGTAAAAAAAAGAAGAATAACTTTAATAATAATAGTAATCCTTTTATTAGGAAGTTTTTTAACAACTATACTATATATTAAATATGGGACAGAACGTATTATGTCTAAAGGAACCCCTAAAGTTGAAGAAAAAGAAAAAGTACCAAAAGAAGAAATAAAAGACCCAGAAGAAACACCAAAAGAAGAAATGACACTAGATGATAGAATAAAAGAAATTAGTAATAATTTTTCTAAATACTTTCCAATAACTGATATATCAAAAATACATAATCAAGATTTATTACTATATGGCTTAAGTAAAGTTGGTTGGGAAGAATCTATTCCTGAAATAGAAATAGAAAATGCTGTAAAGAAAATATTTGGTAATAAAATAAAAGGAAAACATGAAAATATTGAATGTCCAACTAGTGATCCTGAACCATTATATTTATATCGAAATGGAGTATATACACCTAATCCTAAACATGGTGGACATGGTGGAAGTGGAAGACCAGATGTTTATCCATATGAAGTAAATGTTACTGAAAAAGACAATGTTATAACAGCTAACTATAAACTTCTATATTCAAATTATTGTAGTGATACATGTATAATTAATAGTTACTTTAAATCATATCAAGATAGTATTAATAATACTAATCCAGTACTATCAAGTAATGACAATCAAGGATTATTATTAACAGATGAATTATATAAATCAGTAGAGTCTAAACTACCTACAACAACATTTATCTTTGAGAAAGGAAATGATACATATAACTTAGTATCAGTAACAATAAAGTAATATGAAAATAACAAGAGATAATAAAGAAATAGAAATAATAACTATTTTAGAAGACAAAGACAACGCAACAACATTTCATCATTTTAAAGGTAATGATTATAAGATAATAACTATCGCAAAAGATTCAGATACTCTAAATGATATAGTAGTATATCTTGGTCTATATGATAATAATCCAATATGGACAAGAGAATATAATGAATTTTTCTCTAAAGTAGATAAAAAGAAATATCCAGATATTAAACAAGAATATAGATTTGAAATAGAAATGATAAAAAAATAATAGGTGATAAAATGACAAGACAAGTTGTTAGCTTTGAAGACTATGACATAATAATAGATTACTACAAATCAGCATTGAATCATTGGTCTAAAAGTGGAAATAAAAAGTACAATGGTAATAATTGGACAAACAGTATATCAATTACTGATAATCTTCCATTACTCATTTTTATGAATGAAATATCTTCAACAATAGTAAAAAGTGATAATTTCATAAAAGAATTAATTAAAACGTCTCCATCTAAAGAAACCTATATTAGCAACATGTTAAAAGAAATCAATATAAACAGATCAATAAGACGTAAAAAAGAAATGAGTGATATAGAGTTTCATCACCAAATAAGAAATGCTATAGCGCATCATAATTATCAAAGCTATATAGATATAAAATCACATAAAAATGATTACATAGTTATAGAAAATGAATTTATAAAAGGAAAAATTAAAGTTACTGAATTATATGATTATGCCTGTGGTTTAGAAGCAATTGGCAAAGAAATGGACAAAGAGGATGATTTAATTGCTAATTTTGATAATCTATTTAGAAAAGAACTAAAAAATGAATATGATTTAGATAAAGCTTTATTAGATCTTAAACTAGTATCGATTAAAGGAATAGATAATAGTAAAGCTGTAACTTATTTGGTCCCAAATTTGGATGTTAAAAGAATTTTTAGTAAAATTGTTCCACTAAAAAAAGAAGAAAGAAATTTGATAAAAAACTATATTAATTATTATGGACCCAATAGACTTAAACTAGATAATGCTGAAAAGTATAGAATGTTATCGTATTTACATTTTTATGCTAATAAGAATAAAGTTGCATCACAAATAAATTTTGGAACAATAACATTAAAAACTCTATTAGGTGAAATTGATCAAAATACCAGTATCCTTGCACCATTTTTTTTTAACTATGAAGTTATGCAATATTCATATTTTTGCTTAAATCTTATAAAAGAAACAGCTAAAAATGATAATTTAGAAAAAGAAATATTTGAAAATACCGATTTTTCTGATATTACCATTAAAGAATATAGAGATGATGTTCAAGAGCCAATAATAAATAATAGAAAAAATCAACTAAGAAGATTAATAGAACAAAAGCAAGAAAAAATCGAAAGAAATCAAGAACAAGTAAATAAGATAATTATTAATACTAAAATGACAAATGAAAAAAAAGAGGAGTTGTTAAATCAAAAAAGAGAACAACTTATAAATGACGCTAGAGAAAAAGAGAAATTAGAAGAAGAATTAAACTTACTTAATAAACCAAATTATTATTTAAATACAATCGATTTCTATAATAAATTACGAAACAGTATAAGTCATGATAATATATCTATTGACTATAATAGTGGCTTAAAAAACTTTGATTTATATAATACTAAAATTACTTTTAGAGATGAAAATGTAAATGGAAAAGTATTTAAATTTACACTAACAGTTAGAGAATTATTAAAAATGTATGATAAAATTATTAAGTCAATTAAACAAAATGCACATTTTTATCAAGATGAACAGATTATTAGAGTAGGATCACTAGCTAATAAATCAAAATTAGTATCTGATACTGAAGCTAGAGAAAACTTTGAGAATAAATTTAAAGAGTTACTTGAAGATACTAAACATCAATCTGAATATGCAGAATACTCAGACAATAAAAGGAGATAATTCTCCTTTTTATGTTATAATATACATGGTGATTAGATGTATAAGACAATTCTAATAAATAAAAATAATATATATAAAGATTCTTATAATAAAAGACTTGATTTAGTAAAAGCAAATAATTATTTAAACAAAGAAGTCTTTATAGATAAAGAAGCTTATGAACACTATAAAGAATTAAAAAAAGAATTATTAACTAAAAACATAAAAATAGAAATAGATGATGCTTATAGAACAGTAGAATATCAAGAAGAATTACTTAAAGAATTATTAGAATCTAATGGAGAAGACTATATAAAGAACTTTGTTGCTACTCCTAAGTATAGTGAACATCATACTGGTTTAGCAATCGATTTAGAACTACCAGATGTAGAAGATGATGATAAAGACAAAGTTTATCAAGAAGTACATAAATATTTATCAAAACATGGTTTTATTCTAAGATATCCCCATAATAAAGAGTCTATAACTGGCTATAATTATGAACCATGGCATATAAGATATGTAGGATTAATACCAGCTACTATTATTATGGATAATAATCTAACTTTAGAAGAGTATTTATCTAATTTCTCTGGAGTATTATATATAAATAAACCAATAGGAGTAACATCATATGATGTAGTAAATGAAATAAGTCATATCTTTGGTATAAAGAAAGTAGGACATACTGGTACCCTAGATCCAATAGCTGAAGGTGTATTGATAGTATGTCTAGGTAAAGCAACTAAAATAGTAGAATTATTAACAGCTAAAGATAAAGAATATATTGCTGGAGTATTACTAGGTATAAAAACAGATACTTATGACTTAGATGGTAAAGTAATAGAAAGTAAACCAATACCAAATAATTTAAACATTGAAGAAGTATTAAATAGTTATAAAAAGACTTATCTCCAAGAAGTACCAATCTATTCAGCCGTAAAAGTAAATGGTAAAAAACTATATGAATATGCAAGAAATAATATAGAAGTAGAATTACCAAAAAAAGAAGTAACGATAAAAGAAATAGAATTACTAAGTAGTGAAAAGACAACTTTTATGTTTAGAGCTTTAGTAACTAAAGGATGTTACATAAGAAGTTTAATTAATGATATATGTAATTCATTAAATGTTCTAGGGACTATGTCTATTTTAAAAAGAACTAAACAAGGTAATATTTCTCTAGATATGACTAATACAATAGAAGAAGTAAAGAAAAATAATTACACACTTCATACAATCGAAGAAGTATTAGACTATCAAGTAATAAAAGTAGATGAAGAATTATCTAAAAAAATAGCAAATGGTGTAAAAATAGATAATATATATAATGTAAAAGATAAAGTAATATTTAAATATAATAATAAAGTATTAGGTATTTATGAAAGAGATAATAATTATTTAAGAGTATGGAAAAACTTTATTTAGTAAATACTTGTAAAATAATAAAATTGTGTTATAATATAGACAAGAAAGGAGTGGAAGTATTTTCCACTCCTTATTATTTAGGAGGTGCTTATGAAAGAAAAGATTGCTAAATTAGTAAATTCAAGTATCGAAGAATTAAATGTTTTTGTCGATGATGCATTTACAGAAATAGTTGAAGGAAAGAAAGTATTTAATATTGTTCTTGATAGTGAAGAAGTTATTGACTTAAACAGAATTACAGAAGCCTCAAGAATAATAAATAAAATAATAGATGCTAATTCAGAAGTATTAGAAGATGCTGATGAGTTAGATATCTACTCTAAAGAGAAAGGAGAAGATTAAAATGCCAAGAAAAAAAGAAGAACAATTTGTTGGAATGGATGGAAAAGCATTTAAAAAAGCTTTAGATAACATAGTAGCTGAAAAAGATATTGATC
>JAEEGL012732264.1_pt1 | contig 14570 bp, 13 predicted proteins | sample 9134231 | NCBI WGS metagenome assembly JAEEGL01 (sample SAMN16246548, study PRJNA631951) | gut metagenome | biome: gut microbiome; feature: rumen; material: fiber-attached | host: Bos | place: Iran: Karaj | collected 2018-10
GGGGCGTTCTCTCGGCCCTTGAGGTAGGCGAAAGTAGTCTCGTCAGGAGCGATGAATCCGCCTCGGGCTCCCATCTCGATCGAGAGGTTGCAGAGGGTAAGGCGGCCTTCCATAGTGAGGCTGCGCACCGCTGAACCTGCATATTCGACGAAATATCCCGTAGCGCCGCTGGTGGTCAGCTTCTCCATCAGGAAGAGGGCGACGTCCTTTGCAGTAACGCATGGCCCGAGCTGTCCCTCGACGCGTATCCTCATCGACTTAGGCTTCTGCTGGAGTATGCACTGCGAGGCCATGACCATCTCGACCTCGCTGGTTCCGATACCGAATGCGAGGGCTCCTACGGCTCCGTGGGTCGAGGTATGCGAGTCGCCGCAGACTATCGTCATTCCCGGCAGCGAGAGACCTCTCTCAGGGCCGACGACATGGATGATACCGTTCCGGGGGTCCATCATCCCGAAGTGGGTGAGGCCGAATTCTGCGGTGTTCGCGGCCAGCGTGTCCACCTGTTTCTTTGAGATCGGATCTTCGATTGGCTTATCCTGGTCGTGGGTCGGAGTATTATGGTCCGGCATGCAGTAGATCTTCTCAGGTCTGAGGCAGCGGATTCCGCGGCGGCGGAGACCCTCGAAGGCCTGCGGGCTTGTCACCTCGTGGCAGTAGAGGCGGTCTATATAGAGCTGGGTCGGGCCGTCCTTGATGAGGTCAACGACGTGCGAGTCCCAGATTTTATCGAATAGTGTGTTCATTTACTATTTAGTGAATTTGTTGATGCAGTCCACGTAGGCCTCGATCGAGGCTGTGACTATGTCCGTGCTGGTTCCGAATCCGTAGTAGAGCCTGCCTTCATGCTCGACCTGCATATGTACCTTGCAGCAGTCGTCGGCGCCTTTGGTGACTCCCTGGATAGTGAACTCGTTGATCGTGATCTGGCGCTTGATTATCTTGCGGAGAGCATTGATGGCTGCGTCCACAGGACCGTTTCCGGTAGCTGCGGCCTCGAATTTCTCTCCCGCAATGTCCAGTCCGATCGACGCTACCGGCTTCATGCCGATGCCGCTGGTGGCCTGGAGCCAGTCGACTTTTATATGACGGCTGCGGGTCCAGTCGGTGCCTGCGAGCATCAGGATGTCGTCATCGTGGATTTCCTTCTTCTTGTCGGCGAGTTTCAGGAATTCTTTATATACTTTGTCCAGTTTCTCTTCTTCCAGATGTACACCGAGAGCCTCGAGACGATATTTCAGGGCAGCATGGCCGCTGCGTGCGGTGAGCACTATCGAGTTGGTGTCGAGTCCGATGTCGACAGGGTCGATGATCTCATATGTATCCGCATTCTTGAGCACGCCGTCCTGGTGGATGCCGGAAGAGTGCGCGAATGCGTTCTTTCCGACGATGGCCTTGTTGGCCTGGACCGGCATGTTCATCAGACTTGAAACCTGCCTGCTCAGAGGATAGATCCTCTTTGTGTTGATATTGGTGTCGAGTCCGATTTCCTTGTGCGATTTCAGGATCATGGCGATTTCCTCGAGGGCAGTGTTGCCGGCCCTTTCTCCGATGCCGTTGATGGTTACTTCGCACTGGCGCGCTCCGTTCATCAGGCCGGCCATGGTGTTGGCCGTAGCCATGCCCAGGTCGTTGTGGCAGTGGGTGGAGATGATGGCGTTCTCGATTCCGGCGACATGGTCGCAGAGATACTTGATCTTGGCTCCGTATTCGGCAGGGAGGCAGTAGCCGGTGGTGTCCGGAATGTTCACCACGGTGGCTCCGGCCTTGATGACGGCCTCGACCACCCTGGCGAGAAATTCATTGTCGGTACGTCCGGCGTCCTCGGCGTAGAATTCCACATCTTCGACATACTTCTTTGCGTACTTGACTGCGCGTACCGCCCTTTCGAGGATCTCCTCCCGGGTGGAGTTGAATTTGTACCGGATGTGGGAGTCGGAAGTGCCGATGCCGGTGTGGATACGGCCCCTCTTTGCATATTTAAGGGCCTCGGCGGCTACGTCGATGTCCTTTTCCACGGCTCTGGTAAGGGCGCAGATCGTAGGCCAGGTGACTGCCTTGGAGATCTCTACCACTGAGTTGAAATCTCCCGGGCTGGATATCGGGAAGCCGGCTTCAATCACATCCACGCCGAGCGTCTCCAGGGATTTTGCAACCTGGATCTTTTCGACGGTGTTGAGCTGGCAGCCCGGCACCTGTTCCCCGTCACGCAGGGTTGTATCGAAGATATAGACTCTATCGCTCATAAGAAAAACTGTTATTTACCTGGACGAAGTGCGCGTACGGCTGCTCCGGCTCTCCAGAGCTCGCTTTCACGGAGGGCCTTGAGCTCTTTCTCGAGACCTTCGCGGTAGCCCGGCTTGGAGTTGGCGTCGATTGATATCTGGGCCTCGTTGCCGCTTGCCACGCTCTGGTAGAGCTTCTCGAATACAGGCTTGGTGGCATCGTGGAATGGTCCCATCCAGTCGAGGGCGCCTCTCTGTGCCGTGGTAGAGCAGTTGGCGTACATCCAGTCCATTCCTTTCTCTGCGAAGAGAGGCATGAGGGACTGGGTGAGCTCCTCGACGGTCTCGTTGAAGGCCTCGGACGGAGAGTGGCCGTGCTCGCGGAGGGTCTCGTACTGGGCGAGGAGGATACCCTGGATCGCACCCATGAGGGTTCCGCGCTCACCGGTAAGGTCAGAGTAAACCTCGCGCTTGAAGTCGGTCTCGAAGAGGTAGCCTGAGCCGACGCCGATACCGAGGGCGAGAGTGCGCTCGAGTGCGCGGCCTGTAGCGTCCTGATATACTGCGAATGAGGAGTTGATGCCCTTGCCCTGGAGGAAGAGGCGGCGAAGGGATGTACCTGAGCCCTTAGGGGCGACCATGATTACGTCCACGTCCTTCGGAGGAACGATGCCTGTGCGGTCGCTGTAGGTGATTCCGAAGCCGTGTGAGAAGTAGAGTGCCTTGCCTGCGGTAAGGTGCTTCTTGACTGTAGGCCATACTGCGATCTGGGCAGCATCGGAAACGAGGTACTGAATGATTGTAGCGCGCTCGCATGCTTCCTCGATCTCGAAGAGGGTCTCTCCCGGTACCCAGCCGTCGGCGACTGCCTTGTCATAGGTCTTGCCCTTGCGCTGTCCTACGATCACGTTGAAACCGTTGTCCCTGAGGTTCATGGACTGTCCAGGGCCCTGTACGCCGTATCCGATGACGGCGATTACTTCGTCCTTGAGTACTTCACGTGCATGTTCGAGTGTGAACTCTTCGCGAGTGACTACGTTCTCGTCAACTCCGCCAAAATTGATTTTTGCCATAATTGATTTTATGATTTATTGATTTTTTCTTTTTCTCTTTCTCTTTTCTGCAGGAATTTGAATACCGGCTCCTGCATGGTGCGCGAGATTGCCACCCGGCCGGAACGTACGAACTGCAGGACTCCGATGTTCTTGAGCTCGTCGTGGAGGGCCTGGGTCTCGTCGGTGTAGCCTGTCTTCTGGATTACGGTGAAGGTCTTGTTCATCTCGACTATCCTGGCGTTGTACTTGGAAAGGAGCGACTCAAGCTCTCCCGAATCCAGCAGCTTGCCGGTAGGTACCTTGTACATCGCAAGCTCGCGATATACGAGCTGATCCTCTACATAGAAGAAGGCCTTGATCACGTCCACCCTTTTCTCGATCTGGCGCACGGCCTCGCGGATCCTTCTTTCGGTCGCATCCGTGGTGATCGTGATGTTGTGGATGCCGTCGATCGATGACGGACCGGCCGAGAGGCTCCAGATGCTCATGCTGCGCCTGGTGAATATGTTCGAGATCTGCGCGAGCAGACCGATCTGGTTCTCAGTGTATATGATGACCGTATAGTTCTTAATCTCTTCCATGGCCGCTTATTTTTGATACCATTCTTTCTCGTTCAACATTATCTGGTCGATGCCTTTTCCCGGAGGTATCATAGGCATTACGTTGCTTTCTTCGAGCACATGAACGTCCAGGAGGAACGGCTCGTCGTCGGAAAGCATCTCCGTCACGGCCTTCCTGAGGTCTTTCTTGTCCTCCACTGCGCGGTAGCGGATGCCGTACGCTTCGGCTATGAGCTTGTAGTCCGGATTGAGCATCCTGGTCTGCGAGTATCTGCGGTCGAAGAACATCTCCTGCCACTGGCGGACGTTGCCGAGCCAGTTGTTGTTGAGGAGGACGATCTTGACTCCCACATGCTCCTGCATTATGGTTCCGAGCTCCTGTATGGTCATCTGGATGCCGCCGTCGCCGACGAAGAGGCAGACCTGCTTCTTCGGAGTGGCGATCTTGGCTCCGATCGCGGCCGGAAGGCCGAAGCCCATGGTCCCGAGACCTCCGGAAGTGATGAAGCTGCGTCCTTTGGTGAAGCGGGAGTAGCGTGCTGCCGAGAGCTGGTTCTGGCCGACGTCGGTCACGATAACCGCCTTGTCTCCGGATACGTCCGCAACCATCGCTACGGCCTCTCCCATCCTGATAGGGCCTTCACCGCCGCTGATTTCCTTGTCGATGACTTTCTTGCGCTCGACTTCGCGGCAGTGGTCGAAACTCTTCACCCATGCCTCATGGCTGTTCTTCTGGATCTTCTCCGTGAGGATGGAGAGCACTTTCTTTGCGTCTCCGCAGATTGCGACCTCCGGGGTGATGATCTTTCCGAGTTCGGCGTTGTCTATGTCTATATGTATGATCTTTGCCTGTTTGGCGTATGTGCTTACGGTGCCGGTGACTCTGTCGCTGAAGCGCATGCCGACTGCGATCAGCACGTCGCATTCATTCGTCTTGATGTTCGGGGCCACGTTGCCGTGCATTCCGATCATTCCCTGGTAGAGAGGAAAATCCGAAGGCAGGGCGCTCAGGCCGAGCATCGTCGAGCCGGCGGGGATGTCGGCTTTCTCGAGGAAGGCCTGGAGCTCTTTTCCGGCTCCGCTGATGGTCACTCCCTGGCCGAAGACCACGAGTGGCTTCTTGGCATTGTCGATGAGGGCGACAGCCTTGTCGATTGCCTGGTCCGACGGTTTAGGGTTTGGGATATAGCTGCGGATGAACTTGCATTTCTCGTAGCTGAACTCCGTCGTGCCGTTCTGGGCATCTTTGGTGAAGTCCAGGACTACCGGGCCCGGACGGCCGGTGCGAGCGATATAGAATGCCCTGGAGATGGCCCATGCTATCTCTTCCGGACGGCGGATCTGGTAGTTCCACTTTGTGATGGGACCTGTCAGACCGGTGACGTCGGCCTCCTGGAAGGCGTCGGTGCCGAGGGCCGCAGAAGGAACCTGGCCGGTGATGACCACCAGAGGGGTAGAGTCCGTCATTGCATCCACGACTCCCGTGATGACGTTGGTGGCTCCCGGGCCTGAGGTCACGATGACCACTCCCGGTTCTCCGGTGCTGCGGGCATATCCCTGGGCAGCATGGATGGCACCCTGCTCATGACGCACCAGAATGTGCCTGATGCGGTCTTCGAAGTCGCAGAGCGTGTCATATACGGGTATGATCTGTCCTCCCGGATATCCGAATACTGTGTCAACCCCTTCGGCTATGAGGGAAAGCCACATCGCTTCTGATCCTGTGATAGTTTTATTCATGTCTGACGAAGTTTTATCCTTTGATTATTCTTACGGCGCCTTTGTCTGCGGAACTTACTGCCGCTGCGTAGGCCTTGAGACTCTTCGATACAGTCCTCTGCCTTCTCGGAGGGGTGAATGCCCTGTCTCCGCGGGCCATTTCCTCAGCCCTGCGGGTCTCCAGCTGGCTGTCGTCGAGACGGACGCTGATGGCCCTGGCCGGGATGTCGATGTCGATGATGTCCCCGTCGCGCACGAGTCCGATGTTGCCGCCGGCTGCGGCTTCAGGGGAAATGTGCCCGATGCTCAGTCCGGATGTGCCTCCGCTGAAACGGCCGTCAGTGATAAGGGCGCAGGCCTTTCCGAGATGGCGGGATTTGATGTAGGATGTCGGATAGAGCATTTCCTGCATTCCCGGGCCGCCCTTAGGGCCTTCGTACGTGATGACCACCACGTCGCCGGCCTGTACCTTGCCGCCGAGGATGCCGTCGCAGGCCTCCTCCTGGGAGTCGAATACTTTCGCGGTGCCTGAGAACTTGAGGGAGGATTCATCGACTCCTGCAGTCTTGACAACGCAGCCGTCGAGGGCGATGTTGCCCCTGAGCACTGCCAGTCCGCCGTCTTTCGAATATGCGTGGGCGAGGTCGCGGATGCAGCCTCCTGCCCTGTCCGTATCGAGAGTCTTGTAATAGGATTCCTGCGAGCCCATCTTGATGCTGAACTTGTCGGCAGGGCCGCTGAGGTAGATTTTCTTTGCTTCGTCCGTGAGATTGCCGCTGAGCACGCAGTAGATGTCGATTGCTTCTCCGAGCGTCAGTCCGTCAACCCTGCGCAGGGATGTGTCGACGAGGCCACCCTTTGCGAGTTCGTTCATGATTGAAATCACGCCTCCCGCCCTGTTGACGTCCTGGACATGAAATTTGTTGGTGTTCGGGGCGACCTTGCACAGGCAAGGCACTTTGCGGGAAAGCATGTCTATATCCCCCATCTTGAAGTCGGCTCCGGCTTCGTCGGCAACTGCGAGCAGATGCAGCACGGTGTTGGTCGAACCGCCCATCGCTATGTCCAGCGCCATTGCGTTGAGGAAGGCCTGGCGGCTTGCGATGCTCCTCGGCAGCACGCTCTCGTCGCCGTCGCGATAGTACTTCCATGCATTGTCCACGATCAGCCTCGCGGCCTTGCGGAACAGCTCCTTTCGGTTGGCATGGGTGGCTACGATCGTGCCGTTTCCCGGCAGTGAGAGGCCGATCGCCTCGGTCAGGCAGTTCATCGAGTTAGCCGTGAACATGCCGGAGCAGCATCCGCATCCGGGGCAGGCGCAGGCTTCGATCTCGGCTACTTCCTCATCGCTGAGGGAGGTGTCGGCCGACTTGACCATGGCGTCGATCAGGTCGAGTCTCTCGCTGCCGCGGACTCCCGCTTCCATCGGGCCGCCGGAGACGAAAACAGTGGGGATGTTCAGTCTCATGGCTGCCATGAGCATGCCCGGGGTCACTTTGTCGCAGTTGCTTATACAGACCATGGCGTCGGCCTTGTGGGCGTTGACCATGTACTCTACGCTGTCTGCGATGATGTCTCTTGAAGGAAGGGAGTAGAGCATTCCGTCGTGGCCCATCGCGATGCCGTCGTCTACGGCTATCGTGTTGAACTCGGCGGCATAGCATCCAAGCTTGGCGATTTCTTCCTTGACGAGCTGACCCACCTCATGGAGATGCGTGTGTCCGGGTACGAATTGGGTGAAGGAGTTTACCACTGCGATCACCGGCTTTCCGACCTGTTCCTTTTTCATGCCGGCTGCGATCCAGAGGGCGCGGGCGCCGGCCATTCTCCGACCGTCGAAGGTTACGGAGCTTCTGAAGGGGTGTTTCATGTCTTTTTTGTTGTTCGTTTTATAAAAAAACCTCCCCAGCGTTCGGGCTGAGAAGGTTTTTTATATTAGTTGCATCTTAGTCAACGCCTTCCCAGCCCGCGCGATCTAAGGACGAGGACGTTAAGGACGACGATAATAATGCTTGACCAGAAATGCATAATGCTCTTACACTTTCTAACGGTGACAAAAGTACTTTTCTTTTTTCTTAAAAGCAAGAGTTTTTGCCAATATTTTAATGTAAATCAGCGTCTTGTAGCACTGGGAAGGCCTTTCTAAAAGAAACCAGAAGTGCTGGGTCTATTTCACAAGTAACCGAATCCACTTCGTTTTCCTTACAGATTGAAACTATTTTACCGTAAGGATCTATAAAAGTAGAATGTCCGCAATATTTGTTGCCGGGGTCTTCTCCGACCCTGTTTACGCCCGCCACATAGCACTGGTTCTCGATTGCACGGGCCCTGAGCAGGGTGTCCCAGGCTTCGATCCGCTGCACCGGCCAGCTTGCCACATATAATATAAGGTCATAGTCGGCGCCTTCACCGACGGCCTTGTTGCGGGCGAATACCGGGAACCGCAGGTCGTAGCATACCTGCAGCAGGATCCGTATACCTTTGTATTCTACGATGACCCTTTCTTTACCCGGGGAATAGCGGAGGTGCTCCCCGCTGTGGGTGAAGAGGTGGTGCTTGTCGTAGTACTGCACGCTTCCGTCAGGCTTTACAAAGTAAAACCTGTTCCTATATGCGCCTGTGGCCGTTTCCCTTATTGCAAGACTGCCCGCTACCGCACAGTTGCGCGCGGCCGCGAGCTTCTTCATGAGGCCCAGGCTTTCGCTGTCATCGCTTTCGGCGACGCCTTCCGGCTCGGTCACGAAACCGGTTGCGAACATTTCGGGGAGGACTATGAGGTCGGTCTCATCCTGGCTCATGACCAGTCTTTCGACACGGCTTCTGTTGGCGGCCGGATCCTTCCAGACCTGGTCCGCCTGAATAAGCGTCAATTTCATTTTTTAAGAGTCGCTTGCGTATTCCAAAATATCCCCTGGCTGGCAGTCGAGGGCTTTGCATATTGATTCTAAGGTACTGAACCGTACGGCTTTAGCCTTACCGGTCTTAAGAATTGAAAGGTTAGCCGCCGAGATACCTATTTTCTCGGCGAGCTCCCCTGAATGCATCTTACGCCTCGCCAGCATTACATCTATGTTGACAATTATAGGCATAATCTATTCGTTTTCTTCCTTTTTCTCTTCTTCTGCAGGCTTGGCGTCTGCACCTTTAAGATAATTAGGCAGATTCATTCCGGCCATCTTGAACAGGTCCTCGAGCGGAGGTACTGACTTCATCATGCCGGAGATGAAGTTTGAGGTTGCGGTCTTGCCGTCGGCGCCGTTGCCGGTGTCCCAAACGGTTACCTTGTCGATGTTGATGCCCTTGACAGCCTCGACCTGAGTCTTGACGAGCTCAGGCAGCTTGTCTGCTATGAGCATCAGTACAGCCTTCTGCGGATCTCCTGCAGCTGCGTTTACGAGCTGGTTGAAACCCTCTGCCTGCTTTGAGAGTACTTCGAGAGTACCGCGGGCCTGGGCGTCCATCTTTGCGAAGATGGCGTCTGCCTGACCCTTTGCCATGCGGCGGATCTTCTCGGCCTCGGCTTCTGCCTCGATGATGGCCTTCTCCTTGTCGATCTGGGCAGGAACGACGATGTTGGCCTGCTGGGTGGCTTTCTCCCTTTCAGCACGGGCGATTTCGGCGTCGCGCTCAGACTTGTAAGCCTCCTCGAGGGCCCTTGCGGCCTGGACTTTCTCGGCGGCGACTGCTATGCGGGCAGCCTCAGCCTCTTTCTCCCTGCGGAGGGCGTCGGAGTTGGCGATGGTGATCTTGGAGTTGTTCTCTCCTTCGACTGCGAGGGCGTTGGCCTCCGCCGTCTTGATACGGGTGTCTCTTGATGTCTCGGCGATACGGATGTCCTTGTCCCTGTCAGCCTCGGCCTTACCGATCTCACCATGTCGGTTCTGCTCGGCCACGCTCTTCTTGGCGTCGTTGATTGCCTTTGCTGCAGCTTCCTTACCGAGAGCCTCGATGTAGCCGGACTCGTCGCGGATATCGGTTACGTTTACGTTGATGAGCTTGAGACCGATCTTGCGGAGCTCAGCCTCCACGTTGGCGCTGACGTTTGCGAGGAACTTGTCACGGTCGGCGTTGATTTCCTCGATGTCCATGGTGGCGATGACCAGACGGAGCTGACCGAAGAGAATATCGGTGGCGATGTTCTGGATGCTGTCGATGGTCAGTCCGAGGAGACGCTCGGCAGCGTTGGTCATACTGTCAGCCTCGGTGGAGATACCGACTGTGAATCGGCAAGGAACGTCCACGCGGATGTTCTGCTTTGAGAGCGCGTTGGTAAGGTTGCACTCGATAGATATAGGAGTGAGGTCGAGGAAAGCGTAGCTCTGGAACACAGGCCATACGAACGAGGCGCCTCCGTGGATACATTTTGCGGAGGAAACGCCGCCGCTCTTGTTCTTTCCGGTCTTACCGTAGATTACGAGGATCTTGTCCGAAGGACAACGTTTGTAGCGGTGCAGTATTGCAGTCAGTGTTACGAACAATACGGCAACAATGAAGAAAATCAATGTTACTTCCATGTTATTATACTATTAATGAGGTTAATTCTTCTACGAGTACGGTGCTGTCGTTGATGGCTTCGACGACCTTGACAGGGGTGCCTGTCTTGATCTCGTCTTCGTCAGTCATCGCATGATATTCGCGGACGGCCCCGTTGATGCTTATCTGGACGATGCCTTCTCCCTTGCGCTCTCCCGGAACCGTGAGATATACGGTTCCCTGGCAGCCGGGAGCGCTCTTGTATATGTCTATGTTCCCGCTCTGCTGCATTCCGCTCAGCCATTTGAAAAGGTACATGACTGCGAGGACGAGGAACATGCCCACGAGGAAGGCTACCAGAAGCAGTACTGCGTTGGACTCTATCTTGTCCTTGAGGAGTATCGTCGTCCACCCGAAGCCGAGGAAGAAGTTGATGAAGTTCCTGAAGGTCAGGAGGTTCATTCCGGGATCGATATCTCCCGGAACGTCGGTGTCAAAGTCCGTGTCCACGTCCATGTCAGCCCCGATGAAGGTTGCAATCGTCTGAATGATGAATATCAGAGATGCTGCAAGGGTGATTCCCCAGATTACTTTCATTGCCAGGCTCAGCCCGGCCCACCATGCTGTTATCATATCAAGCGTTCATTTGTTTATTGCAAATTTATAAATATTTATCGAAAAACAATATATTTTTTGATTTTTTTAATTGGTTTTTAATGTATATATTTGTGAAATATGTTCTTGAACATCTCATTATCAATTCTTTTCGCACTGCTGATGCTAGGAGTCGTGCTCGTCATCGTGTATGACAATGGCGACAGCGGCAGGAAACTTGCCTGGCTCATAGTCATAGCCGTGCTGCCAATCCTGGGACTGGCGCTCTATCTTCTGGTCGGCATCAACTGGAGGTCACATTACTTCTACAACTTCCGCCACCGCCGTACGGCCGCCATAATAGAAAAGGAGACCACACCGACCCTGGAGGCCTTCTTCAATTCCAGGACCCCTCTCTCCGGCATCAGGGAAGAATACAGGTCGTTCTCCGACTTGCTTTCCCGAAGTTTCGCCAGGCTCACCTCCGGCAATTCTTTCGAGATCATAACCAGCGGCCGCAGAAAACTGGAGCTGCTCCTCGAGGACTTGGTCGGAGCCAAGGAATATATCCACATGGAATATTTCCATTTCGGCAACGACGAGGGCAGCCGCGCCATCCGCGAGGTGCTCATGCGAAAGGCCCGCGAAGGCGTCAAGGTGCGTTTCCTCTACGAGCATATCGGCAACTTCCCGATACCGGGCCGCTATTACTATGAGATGCGAAAGGCCGGAGTGGAGGTCGTCCGCTTCCGCCAGCCTCTGATGCACATACTGGGCTTCATCTCGACCATCAACTCCCGGAATCACCGTAAGATCGTCGTAATCGACGGCAGGATCGGATATACCGGGGGCATGAACATAAACAACCATTATTTCTTCAAGTGGAGGGATACCCATCTGAGACTGATGGGAGACGCCGTGGCCATGCTGCAAAGCATCTTCCTGGACTCATGGCTGACATCCGGCGGAGAACTCGACCGGAAGTATCCGGAGTATTTCCCGCAGAGGGAGACTTCCGTGGCGCCTGCGTTCCCGGATGGAGGAAGGGTGTTCTCCGACAAGGCCGTGCAGATCGTCGCGGATGAGCCTGACGGCGTATGGCCTATAATCAAGATGAGCTACGAATGGGTATTTACCAACGCCCGCAAGTATATCTATCTCCAGACTCCTTATTTCGTGCCACCGGAACCGGTGCTCGAAGCCATGAAGATGGCGGCCCTCAGCGGAGTGGACGTGCGTCTCATGGTCCCTGCCAAGGTGGACACGATACTGATGGGGCCGGCCAACCGTTCCTTCTTCGGGGAGTGCCTCGATGCCGGAATCAGGATATATGAGCGCGAAGGCGAGTTCAACCATAGCAAGACCTTCGTGCTGGACGACTACATCTCCCAGATCGGCTCGGCCAACATGGACATGAGGAGCTTTGACATCAATTACGAAGTGAATTCATATATCTTCGACGAGGAGACCGCGATCTACAACAAGGAGATCTTCCTCAAGGAGCTCGAGAACTGCCGCGAGGTGACTCTGGAAATATGGTCGAAACGCCATTGGTACAATCTCCTCGCAGAGAAGGTAATGCGTCTTTTCGCTCCGGTACTGTAATTTCAGACTTTTTGCACGATGACAGAATCCCTAGTAAAATATATTGAAGACGAGATCATTCCGCGATATCGGAATTTCGACGGCGCCCATCGGGAGGACCATGCCAGGGTTGTGATCGAGAACAGCCTGGCGCTCGCCAGGAATTATGATGTCGACGAGGACATGGTCTATGCTATCGCGGCCTATCATGATACCGGACTTGCGGTGGACCGCAAGACCCACCATCTGGAATCGGGCCGGATCATCAGGGAGGACCGCCGTCTCCGCGACTGGTTCGACGAGGAGAGTATCGAGGTCATGGCCCAGGCCGCCGAGGACCACAGGGCTTCATCGGATCATGAACCCCGCAGCATCTATGGCAAGATCGTCGCCGAGGCCGACCGCCAGATAGATCCTGAGACGATAGTCCGCAGGACGGTGCAGTTCGGCCTGTCCCATTATCCGGGACTGGACAAGGAGGAGCACTGGGCCCGTACTCTGGAGCATTTGAAGGAGAAATATGATTACGGCGGATATCTGAAACTGTGGCTCCCGGAGTCGCCTTCTGCCGCTCGTCTTGAGGATCTACGCCAGAAAATGAAAGACCGCGGATGGATCCGCGGCCTGTTCGAAGAGTCTTATGGTTCCGGTGCCTAGTATCTTGGCAGGAAACCTTTTTCGATGAGCACCTCTGCAATCTGGATCGCATTGGTTGCTGCGCCTTTTCTGATATTGTCAGATACGCACCAGAAGTTGAGTCCGTTCTTGACGGAATTGTCTCGACGGAGTCGTCCTACGAACACGTCGTCCTTGCCGAGGGAGTAGAGCGGCATCGGATACTCGTTCTTTGCAGGGTTGTCTATGACGGTCACTCCTGTGGTATGCTCCCAGATGCGACGGATGTCAGCGAGGTCGAACTCTTTCTCAAGCTCGATGTTGACAGACTCGGAGTGGCCTCCGATCACCGGTACGCGGGCCGTGGTGGCAGATACGCCGATCTTGTCGTCGCCGAGGATCTTGTGCGTCTCGTCCATCATCTTGCGCTCTTCCTTGGTGTAGCCGTCCTCGAGGAAAACGTCGATGTGAGGGATGACGTTCTGGTCGATAGGGTAGTTATAGAAGGCAGGGTACTCACCCCACTTTCCGCCGGCCCTTTCGGCTTCCATCTGGGCTACGGCCTTGTTGCCGGAGCCGGTCACTGACTGGTAAGTCGAAACCACGATGCGCTTGATGCCATATTTGCGGTGCAGAGGAGCCAGAGGCAGGAGCATCTGGATCGTAGAGCAGTTAGGATTTGCGATGATGTAGTCGTCCGGGGAGAGTACGTCCGGATTGATCTCGGGGATGACCAGTTTCTTGGTCGGATCCATCCTCCAGTAAGAGGAGTTGTCGACTACGCGGCAGCCTACTTCCGCAAACTTAGGGGCGAGATCCCTTGACGGGCCGCCGCCTGCAGAGAAAATGGCGACATCAGGGCGGGCTGCGATCGCAGCCTCTGCACTGATAACGTCATATTCCTTCCCTTTGAATGTTACTTTTCTACCAACAGATCTTTCGGAAGCGACAGGGAAGAATTCGCTTACAGGGAAGTTCCTCTCTTCGAGTACTTCCATCATTCTTGTCCCGACCAGGCCGGTGACACCTACTACTGCAACTTTCATCTTAAGTTCGTTTTAATATTCTTTCTACTTTCTGAGTAGTTGCAAAAATAGTAAAATTAGGCAAATAACAATGATTTTCCCAGATAAATGTAGTGTACGATATAGTACATCATCACACCCGAGGCGATAAGCTTGATGCCTGTCCCGAAGATGAATCCGAGAAATGCCCCGAACGCGGACTTGATGGAGTCGGCGGTGCTCTTCTGGGCGAACATCACTTCGGCGAGGAAGGCTCCGAGGAGCGATCCGAGGATAATTCCGAGCGGAGGGATTATCATTCCGAGCAGCATCCCGGCGATGGCTCCTCTTCCGGCATGCCTGCTGCCGCCGGTGAGTCTGGTGAACCAGATCGGCACTACGTAGTCTATTATGGTCACCAAGGTGGTGATTGCCAGCCAGATGACCAGGAACTTGACGGTGATTGGGGCTCCTGCGAAATATATCAGGAGAAGGCCCAGCCAGCTAAGCGGAGGGCCCGGCAGTCCCGGGAGTATGCTGCCGAGGATTCCGACGATTCCCAGGATTACTGCAAATACGATCAGCAGAGTTGTCATTTTGCCATAGCTTTTTCGACGTCGTCCGGCTCTATAGGAAGTCGGCCCGGACCCAGTCTGCGTGCGCCGTCCTCTGTAACGAGAACGTCATCCTCCAGACGGATTCCTCCGAAGTCGTAGTAACTCTCAAGTGCCTTGAAGTTGA
>JAEEGL013888101.1_pt1 | contig 14570 bp, 11 predicted proteins | sample 9134231 | NCBI WGS metagenome assembly JAEEGL01 (sample SAMN16246548, study PRJNA631951) | gut metagenome | biome: gut microbiome; feature: rumen; material: fiber-attached | host: Bos | place: Iran: Karaj | collected 2018-10
ATCGCCGTACCTTTGCCTTCAGAAAGCCATTAAGTAGTTAAAGTTTATAGTGTTCCTCTTATTATTGTTCGAACCCTCCTCCCTTGTGAAAGGCAGGAGGGTTTGGTGGGTTTGTTGGACCATTGGGATTCCGTCGCTGGCGCGCCGGCATCCCTGGCCCTGCGGGGGCTCATTCACGAGTATTCACAGCAAAGCAATACAAATCAAGTAAGTCGCCAAAAAGTCGCCCAAAAATATTATATTTGGCGACGGAACGTGCAAACTAGACAATGGCGACCATCATATACACCCTATCTACAAAGGTAGACAAAACTACGGGGAAACAAGAAATCCTTGTACGTTTTTTTCATGGGCGGTTCAATCAGCGCGGGAAAACGAACCTCTGGGTGCAAGCACAGCACTGGGACTAGGAAAAGCAAACGCTGACTATCCCCAAGATTCGAGTCATGTCCGAAGAGAACAAAGCAGTCGTGAAGGACCTGCAGCGAATCAACACCGAACTAAAGGAGATTGAGCAGTATCTCCATCAAGCATTTCTTGATGCCGGCACCGGCAAGCTGCCGTTGCCCCCAAAATGGGTCAATGAGAAGCTTCAGCAGAGGCTAACGAGCCAGGTTGCGTTTGGAAGTGAACCGGAAAAGGACGATCTTTTCAGGAGGGGTTCCTTCCGGTATCCGGAGTGATGCTTACACATTCGCAATGAATGACGAATGTATTGTTACTATTCAAAAAATGTTTATCTTTGTTACCTACAATAGTCGTTGTATTGTTTTGCATATCGACGTTTTTTATTTGAGTGAAGTAATGAAAGTTGTTGTTAATAAAACGCATTCAGGAAGAATAAAGATTTATTGCCTGAAGACGCCAACTGGGGATGTTGTCTATAAAAAACAGATAGCGCCAATGGTTAAAAGAAAAACTGCTTCTGCAACTATGCTTGAAGGTTCTCAGACTCTTTTTAACATAGCTGGCCCTAAAGGTAGAGTTAGAATGCGCAGTATTAGGCATGATTCTTATGCGATGAGAGAGGATTGGTCCAGGGTAGGACAATCTGTATTGGATGGTATGATAGTCGCTAAATTGTAAGATGGAAGAAATTGAAAGAAACGCTGCCGCTGAGCGGAAGGAGACTGAAGTTTTAAAGAAGTCTTCTGAATCTACGGCTATGGAAGATTCGGAGACTGCCGAGATTGAGGTTAATCCTGAAGAAGTACATCAAATTATTGAAAAACTACCGGACGAACGTGCTCGTAAAGTAATGAGAGCCGTTATGTTTGAAAGGATGTATTCTGGGCCTATTCCTCCTCCTGAGTACCTGATTGGGTATAAATCTGTTCTTCCGGATGCTCCTGAAAGGATTCTCAAGATGGCTGAACTCGAACAGCAGCATCGTCATGACATTGATACTAAACTTGCGGATTCTCATATTAAGCAAAACGGCCAGGGCCAAATTCTCGGTTTTATTTTGGCAGCTCTGTTCGGTATCTTCAGCTTGATTCTTGCTTTAAAAGGTCATGACTGGTTGGCAGGTATTTTTGGAACCACTACGATTATTGGCCTGGCTATCATCTTTGTGTTGCACGAGACCCCTAAGAAGACAGAAGAATCAGACGAAGATGACAAGTCTCAATAGCAAAGATGCTCATTCCTCCTTTCGGGATGCCCACACCAGGGCATCCCGAATTGTTTTATGGGACAACCCGAAATTCGCGGAGTGGGCTGGAATGCCACTGGGAGTATCCGCCCATCAACAATAATGAACTGTTTTCCGAGTTTAAGTACGTGAATCGCGATGTAAAAGATCCTTCTGGAAATGAATGTCAAAGATATTTTAATGATCTTTTTCGTCTTTTGTATATTCAAAAATTTCAAACCAATAAACCCTTATCATTGTTTATTGTTGCTGGGAAGCAGGAGGATTATCGAGAAAGATTTAAGCAAGAAGATAAACTAAGGAATGCGACCGGTACTTTTGCCTCAATTCTATCGTTTGACGAGAAGAATAGAGACAAATCAAATATTCTGTCATCTATTGTATCTAGGACTACCCCTATAATTAATTATTTTAATGTCTTCGATAATAAATACACGAAGAAGAATCCTAGAAACGCTTTAGTCCCGTCGGATGTACTATTTACTCATCTTGCATATATTAAACAAGATTTAGGAGATGGAGTATTTGTTGCAGTATGGGAGGTGGAATATCGGGTTTAATAGTATTCGAAAACTAATCATCTCATAGAAGAAGGGTCATCTGACCCTAATCCTTTCATCCTAAACATAACCCACTCTCCGAACTCCAATTACACCTCGACGAAGAAACTCATATTCAAGTGTCTTCGTCTTGTAGTGCTTCGTATGATACACCTTTGTCGTAAATCGAGTCGTTGAGTATTGGCTGGTTTCATACGCCTTAGGTTCAAATACTTTTATACCTATTCTTCTAAGAACCGATTCCGGCAAAGTGTAGTCTTGTTCCACCAAGCCAAAGAACGTGTATCCTTTTTGAACACACAACGATATAAAGAACTGCTCTTTTATTTCATACGAAACACCTCCCAGCACCGATCCTATAAAACTACCTAAAACATATCCTAACATCGGCGCAAAGGGCATAAAACCTTGAACGGTAGTTCCAAGCGCAACAGAGCATCCACATATATATATACGTTTTTCCAGCCTATAAGCATACTCTTGCGCGCTCATTTCTCCCTTATTTTTCCTAATAGAATCTGCGATGGTATCCAGCATCACAGTAACAAAAACCACCGCAACATTGTTGAATGTCGGGTTACTAATATCCAGGGCGGCTTTTTGTAGCTCTTTCCCAAAATAACCCAGTGCACAGATATCTTTTAACGCAGCAACAGCAGAGCCACGAATAAACCCCTCTTTAGCCCCTGTTTTCAGTTGCGAACCTATACTTTCGAAGTCTTCCGCAGATACATACCCCTCCTGGATAAGCGAAAAGAACGCTTTCGCAATATCCGGAGCAGCCTTCAAGACCGATGATACGATAGAAGACGAAAGGCCAGCTAAAGCAATACCCTGACACAAATAAAGATAGTCGGCCTTTTTTGCCAAGGTAAGGTCATACCGAGACGGATCAAATTTACCCATCCGAGCACATTCGGCCAACTGGCGGGATTCTTCTTCCGTAATAGGTAAGGATTCTGCACCCTTAGGGCTTCGTACCCTATCGGTCAAACGCAATAATGTACTACGGAACCTTTCTGCCCTAACGAAGTCTCCCCGACTTTCCGCCATGTTAATCTCCGAAGTTAAACTCTGAATCGCATCCGGTATCTGGTCTGTCGGAATTAATGCTGCCTGAGCCTGATAAACCGGAAGGTCTGGATTTATATTGGGATCAATTCCTCTTTGCTTAAGGTAGTCTTGCAATGAAATATCAGGGGCACCCCTTTGGCGCAATTTATTGAGGAACACCAGATATTCCAATCTATAAGTTACAGACTGTGCAAAAGCACTATTCTTCCCAGAATTATAAAACTTCAACTGAAATGAGTCTCCCCAGTCTGCTTGCACATCCACTGAGGCAAAATCAATTGCGGGGGGAGTCCAACAATACTCTCCCGTCCGTTTCGAGAGAGCATCAATATTGAATGATCCTCTGACCAAATCCTCGACAACGTAGCCTTTTAATTGAGGATTCTGATTCAGATAATACTTTTTCATATCATCCGACAATGATTGTATGCCATCATTTATGGATGATAAGTAACTCACGACCCGCCTGTCATTCTCCAATAAAGCTGTTTGAGAAGACACAACCTTATTGAACGTATTATACCCCGCAACTATTTCAGATGAACTACTACCCATATGGACAGAACCATATCAACACCAGTCACTCCTAAATTCTTCTCTGGTATTATTTACAAGTGTAACCTTTATCTATAAACAGTAACGCCTTCAATTGGAAGCAATTCTGTGCCTTTCATGAAATCATCGAGATAATAATCATAGAACACATCCAAAGCGTTGAATAATATTAGTTCTCTCATCTTCCTCCTCAATGATGGTGTAAAAATCGCACCGATACCACGAATACCTGCCCAGTAACCGGCAGGAATACCGAATACCCATTCTCTCCACTTTTTTCCACTATCATATGTCCATGTTAAGAATTTATCGTCACACATAATCTTAGTATAACCAGATTGCTTTATAGCAGCAATCCCGGCATTAATACCTTCTTGAAATATTCGACAATAACCATGAACAATGAAAAGAGGCTTAAGACTAGGATTAGAGAAACAATCTTTCACGCATTTCCTAGATAGGAAAAGAATCTTGTTCTGCTGTTCATCATTCTCCAGAGTCGGCTTCTGGTCCCTATACTGTTCTTCAGACCACGTCACACACGAGTATCCTTTCTCTTTCACCCTATTAAACAAGGAATTCGCCATGGGTAGGGTCTCGTTGTCATAGACGATACAAAACTGCTTTGATGCTTGTATGTTCTCCATTTGGAAATATGATTATTGATTCAAAAAAAACAACCTCTCCACTTATTTGATAACATCATGTCCACTCACCAATGACATAATCAAAGACCGTTTCGGTAAAGATTTAGCTATTATTGTAACCTGCAATAGCCAAAAACAAGGGGATGAGTTTGAGTATTCTATTCGCTTTCATGAACTTAAACTGTTTCATTCATACTTGATATACCGGAAGAATGGCTCAAACAATACCCCATCTGCATCCTCCCTGTTAGCCAAAGGCTCATTGACAAAGTAACTCTCCCGCCACAAATCATACGTCACCTGATGCATCGGTTTCTGGGGTTCCGCATAAGCATACACGCCCATCTTATCCCGCTTGATCAGTTCACACTCCATCATCTGGGCCACCACGTTAATCTGCACATTCTGCACGCTCTTGTTTGCCCCATACTTTGTCCCCAGCATCCGGATAATCAGATCCCGGCTAATCTCGTCCTGAAGCCTGAACTGCTTTGCCATCAGGCAATACGTATCATAGCACACCGGATACCGCCCAACCATAATGGCCGACAATATCAGATTACGATCCGGAACCGACTTCAACGCCGCTAGCACCGCGTCCTTCCTGTCTTTCGCAAACGCCACGAGAGGATTCCCCGCCAACGTCGTCTTCACCTGGCGGAAACCCTTCTTTTGACGGTTCTCGCCGGCATACTCTGTTTTCATTAGCTGGCTCAGCCGCTCCAGGTCTTGCTCGTCATTCAGCTCCGCTCGCAGCGCCTCCAGCAGAATGTCCATAGGAATCCGCTGATGTAATCCTAATGATTTTTCGTTCTCTGCCATCTATCCCTCGATTGTTATAAATGGAATCAATACTTCCAGCCAATGCGTACCGCCATGCGTCACGCACCGCTCATCACTTGTAAACGCCTCTTTATCCTGTGCGTAATAAGTTTTGGAAGCCGAGTCTACCTGCACGATATGCCCTGCGTACTCAGCCTCAAATAAGCCCCTATCGGCCTCCTTTGGCAGTGTGATATGTCGCAGGCTCAGATTCGCACCCAACTTGTCCCGGCTGTCCAGTATCCTGTACGCCGTAGTCTCGATATTCCCGTGGTCCGTCGTGATATACACCTTGAATCCACGCTCGACTAGATGTCGGATATTCCCCAGCACTTCCTCTTCCTCAACCCACCTTTTTGTAGCGTCGTATAGGTACATAAAGTTGTCCGACGAATGCATCTTCTCATCCAAGTCCACCACCACATAGCCGAGCCGCTTCACCGAAGCCTCCTCGGCAATGGCACCCGAATGCTGATAATACTGCTGATACGTCGGCAATCCCTGCGCCTCCCAGAACTCCCGCCACAGTTTCTTCTCGCTCGAAGGAGACTGGTCATACTCCACCACCGGGATGCCACCACGGAAGATGGCCTGCCTCGACAGCTCAGTCACACTCGGTAGCCAGGAATAGATACAATCATACCTCGCCCGGACATTCAGATGTTCCTCCAGGCTCCGTGTCAGCAGCAGCGCCTGCCAGTAATTCATACCGTCAATCACCACCAGCGCCGACTTCTCGTCCGACTGCTTGCTGATGAATGGCAGCACCTGCGTCACAATGCGGGGATACTTGGTCCCGCAAGTGGATGATACGATGTTCACATAACTCTCCTGCAGGAAAGCCAGGAACTTCTCGTTTACCGCCGCCACATCCTTCTGCAGATCGCCCCACCGGTTCAGTTCTATGGCCGACAACACAATCTCAGCCGCCTTCTGCATCCACTCCGTAGGCCGATTGAAATCTATCTCCTGCTCGGCGGCATACCAATCCCGCAGCAAATCCTCGAACGCTTCCTCGCTTCGTGGCTTCTCGCCAGCGCTGTCGCACAGCACCCCCTCCTTCACGAGCGAGCCGATGTCAATGAACTGCGGCTGTGCATACAGCCAATCCAGTTGCTCGAATGAGAGCAACTTCACCGCCTCCCACGGATACAGCGGAAAGAAGGACCGGAACTGGAAGTTCACGAACGACGCGTCATCTGCTATATCCTCCATCAGCGGGAAATCCTCCTTCATAACAAAGAGGATGAAGGCATCCGGCTCCTCGGTGACCACCGTTTCACGCACAATGCGTAAGTCCAGCGAGCCACCGTAATAAGTCCGCACACCGAAGTCTCCTTCCAGGCACGAAGTCACCTTCTGCGTGAACAGCATCTTATCGCGGTTCAACGACACGACAAAGCGCTTTCCGTCCGGGACGAAAAGTTTGTCGAAGATGGCTTGTGCGAATTTGGAAGGCATACCTTATACGCGTGAAGATGCAATATCGTAGAACCGGAGCAAAATCTCATCAGTTGTTAACAATTCCTCGGGCAGTTTATCTCCCACCGAGACAATTGTAGCAAAGTCCTTGTTCTTGTAACATTCCTTGAAACCAGCACGAAGAGCCTCCAGGCGTGCATTCTTCACTTTCTTAGCCTCAACATATACTTCAAACTCTTTGAGCAGTCGTTTAGTACGGACTGCTTCAAGCTGGCTTTGATCGTTCAAATCTGGCACGTGCCAATACCCTTCCTCATCTTTGAGGAAGTTTTCGTCCAATATCTGAAGTAGTTCTGGGAGTTTATCCCCCTTTTTGGGCGCGACTAAACCTTGCATCCACTCGGGAAGAATCTCACTATATTTTTTGGGTGAATCTTCTAATTCTCGTTTTAACCATTCAATACCATCTTCTTCACTACCAACCATAAGTGCAAGTGAAACAAATGCAGCAGTTTCTTTCTTTACTTCGTCATACTCGATAGCTTGCTCAGCAGTGAAAAACATTCCATCTCTTTCCACAAAATGCTCTTTCAATCCTTTCTGGAAATCTATTGCATCCAAGGGTACTTGATAGCTATGCTGAACGTAGTACGCAACCAATCTATCATAAAGAACTTTGGGTGTACGTTCAACAACTGTGGTTAGCTTACTGTCTTTAATCAGATGAGAAGGAAGATGCTCTAAAAGTTCTTCAATGAAGTCCCAAACGTTATTAGAGGTGTCTACCGAGCTATAGAACTTATTAGTAAGGTTATCAGTTGTCTTAAAACAAGAAATAGCAAGGTCCTGCTTGACTGCTATCGAAGAACTAATTGAACGTAATCCTCCTTGGCCCTTATCAAGCGTAGAGACATTAGCAATGATGAAACCGGCTTTATTGATCGATTCTTGAATTAGATTCCAAACAGATGCTTTGGTGTTACTAAATTCTACTGTCATCCACCTGCCAGGTTTTAAGACACGATAAAATTCTTTAAAGCAGCGTGACATCATATTAAAGTAAAAAGCAGAATCCTTTCCCTGCCCGGGATTTTCAATTGCCTCTGTTTGATTATTCGTCTTGACCTTTAACCATGATTCAGAGATAAAGTTTAACTCAGAATACATGATATTAGCGCCAAAAGGAGGGTCAACAAAAATATAGTCTATGGAATTATCAGATAAAGGAATAGCAGATGCACTTGATACTGAAATTAGACTATCATACTCTGTCGGCAAAAACTCGGATGCCTTCTCAAAACGATTAAGCTTGTTTTTTATCTGCGCTATCACGGATGATTCCACGGGAAAGGATGGAACATACAAGGTCCCTTTCAGATTGCCAGCATCCCAATCAGTTTTCCCGTTTAAGTACTTTGTGAAATGAACTCGATTCAATTTTGTGGATCGAATAATCATACTATCAAATACATACAACAATTTCTGCGAAAGCGGGGATTTCATAATCTTGTCGTAGAAAGCGGATAGGATTATCAAATTTCGCTTTGTATAAAAATCATATACATATTGATATCCCTGGGTCTTAATTGGCTGTTGCGTATTAAAGCCATCTGGCAATTTATCCTTAGGGAAACGAGTGCAAATTTTAAACTCGTCTATTCTCTTCAAAACTGCCCAATCATTATCATCAGGGATCTTTTCATACCTGTTTCCATTGTAAGTATAAATAATGCGAACTGGGGTTGATTTAATTATGGAACGAGTGGTTTCATTATTCTCATCGTAAATAGTTTCAAAAACCCTCTCTGCTCCATCACTTTTGAATGTTGATCCACAACCTTCGCAAGTAACAATATCTGATAGAGTTTTCGACTCCTTGTGAACCACATTGTTCCATAAAACAATTTGCTTTCCACAGTTCGGGCATATAATAGAATCACTCCAAATGACGCAATTTATCGTAGCATCTTTCTGGTTCTGGTGTTTGGTCGTAAACATCCAGCCATATTCGTTAATAATCTCTTGTTCAATTCTTGAAATTTCAGGTTTTGTTTTGTTTATTAACGAGGGTGTATTGATTCCGTATGCCACAGTCTCTGCGTAAGGAGATAGGTCACCACAAATACAATGTCTTTTTCCTCCGTTTTTTTTGCCAGAATCCGTGTTACATGTTTGGCAGGCTAAACCTGTCATACCAGTACCAGCGAAGCCGTCCAGCACAATATCACCCGGTTGGGTATAATGCATCAAGAATTTCTTAACTATTTCCTGCGGCACCTTAGTATGATAGACAATCGACCGATATACGGAGTCATTCTTTATGCTGTTAACATCTGCTGCATAAGGCTCTTTAACATCAAAGACGGCTTCGCGTTTCCCTTCGCTGAATAGAACGGCCTTCTCTGCTTCCCACTCCTTTATGAAATCGTTAATCCAAGGATTTGGACATGCTGTATAATACGGCGGATCTGAAAGCGCGATGATGTCATCGTCTTCTCCAATAGGGAAACCTTCTATAAGCCTCAACTCGGGAAGTTTTTTTCGAAGTTCCTCACGGAAAAACTCCCTGCGCTTCGCATCATTCTCAAACTGGATTCCCAGACAGGTCACAGGACCATCATTCACTACCTGCTCGTCATCAAATGTGAATAGTGTATCGGCCATAATCTTTACTTCAATACAATACGGACTTTGTTTCTATCCTTACCGGCGCACTTCCGGTTGATATACATCTGGAGCATACCGGTGGCCTCATCAATGGTCATCGGGCGGCTGATGCAATTACCCAATTCATCGGCAGTGACTTCAATCTTGATGTAACCACCGCTCAGGTTATCCAATGCCTGCACCAGAGCGCGGGCTGAATTCTCATCGTTGATGGCGGTCATCCCATTGGCGACAGACATCAGGAAGTTCTGCGTCGGTTCATCCATCAGGCTAAGAGCCTCCTGAGATTCCTTCGACAGGATGAAGGCCTTGATATTTTCCATCCAAGTGGTGTAGATGGCTTCCAACTCCTCCTTGAATTCCTGAATCGTCTTCATACTCGAGCCGCCGGTGGTCTGCGGGTTGAATCCGGCATACGGCGTGGACTCCAGGATGTTCTTCACGTTGTCGTTGGCAGTCTTGAGCTGGTTGAATCCCTGCTTCCAGATGCCCCACTGCGATGTATTGATGAGCGTACAACGGCACAGCTCGGTGCAAGCTCGGTACTCGCCGCTGTTCAAAATCTTGATACGTTTCTGCTCATCCAGTTCCGTCAGGCAGCACTTGTAATACTGCTCCAGGTACCAGGTGATATACTTGGCCTTCACATCATCCAGCTCAGTAGTGTAGTTGGCCACCTGTCCGTCGTTGAAGTCCTTTAACACATCGGCCACCTTGTTCACCACGGAGTCAATGCTCTTGGCAAGAGCCGTATCCGCAGGCACATACTGCTTCGCTTGGGTCAGATACTGCACCTTCTGGTTAAGTTCGCCGGCAGTCTTGATGATGGACTTCGTATCCTCCAGTTCCTTCTTGTTGGCGGCCATCTTCTGCACCACATCAAGGCCATACGGGAAGTTCTTAATTTTGGCCTGGGACGTATAGGTCGATACCTTGTCGCAAAAACCTTTCAGCGCAAGAGCGTTTCCGCGAATGGTTACGCCAGCCATCGGGCTGATGATTTCCACGCCAGCGACCTCGAGGCCATTCTTCAGTTCTCTCGCATCAAAAGTGGCGCACTCGGAAGCAAGGCTCCTTGCGGCAGCAACCAACTGCACATAGGTGCTCTCCTGATCCATTTGATTGGACTTGTCTTGCCCCAGCAGCATCTTTGTCAGTTCTCGCATCACGGGCTTGTTCAACTCCTTCGGACGCTTGATATTGGCAAACGTGAAATAGTCATCCGGCTGCAGGTTGCGGAGTTTGTCCAGGCTGCTGGCGTTGATGACTTCACCGCTGTTCAATGTTATTTCGCACTCGCCCAGATAGGCAAGCACGCCCAGGACCATAAACTCGAACGGAGCATCCAGATGATAGTCCTTCGTGAACCATACATTCTCTGACCTCGGCAGCAGTTCCAAGATTTCATCCTTGTTTACCACCATATTCTGGTCTCGGTCATTCATCAGCTTCAGGATAGCCTGTGCATAGATGCTCTTATCTGCCGACAACTCGCCAGCCTTGTAGCAGCCAAGGCCGGAGAGAATTGCTTCACCGTCTTTGTTGCCTTCCGTCGGGCGAATAATCTTAGCAACGGTTCCCTTAAGGTAACGGTCCAGGTTATCGTGAGAGATGGTTTGGTTGGCATAAGTGAAAGCCGGGTACTTTGGCATCTCCTTCGTAAACTGATCCTCGAAGATGGCACTGGCCACGTTGTCGAAAACCTCCATCTTGGAGGCACCGCCACCAGGCAGTTGGAATGAATTCAGCGTCCTGACTTCTTCATCCTGATAATAGACCTGAGTATTGTTCAAATAGCAAGCATCAAAGGCACGGCGGGTCTTGATGAAGAGGTCGTCGCACTTGCCTTTGTAATGTACCTTCTGTGCCGTATCAGCCGAATTGAAAAGGCTGTAAGCCGCACCATAGAGCACCACGAGGTTCTTGAATTCTTCGGTCAGGTTGTCCATCACGAAGTACACCTCGTCGTTCTCCAGATTCCGGGCCTTCTTATCAGCCTGGAAAATCGGCATGAATATCATATAGAAATGCTGCTTCGGATGCGTCGTAGATTTCTCGTTGGGGTTGCCCAAAAAAACGTATCCGTCGCGAGTAATCTTGTGGCTGCGCCAATCCAGTTCGTGCTTGTAGATTTGGAAACCAGTCCGATAAGGATTCGAAGTGATACCTAGAACTTCTACGATGAAACGGTAAAAGGATTCGTCCTTCCTACTCGCTGGCAACGTCTCAGCGTATTGGACAATGAGTTGGTCGAAGTTTACGCCACCTTCAGTACGGAGATGGTACTCGCCATTCTCCTCGTTGAAATCGAAATACTGTCCAGATGTTGCCTTGATGACTAACTTTGCGGTCGCATCAACGCTGTCCACGAGGAATTCCTTTGTATCGGCAAGTTCATCAGTGATACACAGTTCATCTACGAAAGTTTCTGCACGAGAACCGTTCCGCTTGCTTAAATCGCCCTGGAGAAGTTTGATGGCGCAGGCATTCACTATCCGCTTCGCCGTAGGAATCTGAGACTTCCTCGGACCAGAGAAATTGCTCTCTACTTTATCGTAAATGATGTGAACCGTATCGGCCACGGTCTTGAAATCCGGAACAGCCATTAGCCCAGTATCCGCCATCATCTGCTCCCAGTACTGGTCATAGGTGATGAGCCCGGGATTGTCGCTCGGAATGTCCTGGTCGGCAATCGACTGGAACTGACGGGTGAGCGTCTTAAGCACCTCACGTTGGGCACGGCCCAACTTGATGCGCTGGAAATTATCGAAATACGACGGATGCACTGGGAATAACTCCACATAGTCCTGCAGATGTGAATGCATATCGCCGAAAAGGCCGATGAACTTCTCCAGATGCGTCCTGATTGCATTCTTCTGCTGCACGGACTTACGAAGCAAACGATGCTGTACCACATAGGAAACATCCTCCTTTCGGATGGTCAGGTCTGTATAGCGGTCTTTGACCTGAAGCATCATATTGGCAGCAAAAGCGAATTCCTTTGCCTGATAAATCATCTCTTGCACACCGAACATGAATCCAAACCGTCCCTTTGCACACTGCTGTCCCAAAGCTTGCATTACTTGCAAATCTTGATTCAGCATACCAATGGATGCATGACCTTTAAGATATGCCAGCAACTCATCGATGATGATGAGTAGCCCCTTGTCCGGGAACTTCTCTTCGAAAGCAGCCATCATCTCATCCAACTGAGTCCCATACATCTTCGGTGAATCCGGATCAAAATGATAGTCAACATCCAACTTGTCCAGACATCCCTGTATCTGATATGTAACGATCTCCCATAACTTCCGATCCGTCTGCATCTCGAAGCGATGCACCATGAACTTCCCGGCAATCGGAGAAAGCACATCCTTCGCTTTAGCGTTAGTCACCTTCTCCAGGTAAGTGCCATCCTCCGCAATAAGGGAGACCAATGACATCAAATGACTCTTACCGGTACCATAATTACCGATAATCTGGATGCCCTTCTGGTTACGCTCACCAAACTTGAGATTCCGGACGATTTCAGGGATAATCGTTTCTACGAAGTAATCCGGATAGACAAACGTCTTGATGATGTCCTCACGGTAATCATCGCTGCCCAGTTTATCCAACTGGATAACGTCTGTAATAGGTTCAAATTGGAGTATATCGCGGTATTTCATAAGATGATGTAATTTATATCAGAGTAATTAATGCGGTGCTCAGACCCTTCCCGCAGAAACCAAAGCATCTGCTTGCTGGCTTCACCGGGCCAGAGCAGAATGGTCAATGTATTCTTGGAAACACGTCTCAGCAGTTCCACCACGTCAATGCCAAGTTCCGGTTCAAACAGAATACCCGGGTTGGCAATAACAACATATTCCCCAAAAGAAGGATCGATATTAGTATGCTCCCGGATAATATTGATCACAGCCTCCTGCACGGAAAATTGAAAATGGATTTCAGGTCGACGTTTCATAGGCTTGACAACCTTTGCCAAATCCTTACCGATATTAAGCACCTGTACCCCAGCTAACCAATACCATTTTTTCAAAACAACCAACTGATATCTAGGAGCAGAAGAGAGGAACTGCTCCAACATATTATTTAGCGAGCTTTGAGAAAGTGTCATCTGTGATTATTAAGGTATTAAGAACAAAGATACAACTTTTATTATTCAAATCCGGTCAACAACTGAGTATTTATCCTTACTTAAGGGAATAAGTCGCCAAAAAGTCGCCAATTGACAAATATGAAAAATGGCTAATCGCTGATTATCAAACGATTAGCCATAACAATAAGTGATTCCGTTGGGATTCGAACCCAAGACCCACAGCTTAGAAGGCTGTTGCTCTATCCAGCTGAGCTACGGAACCGTACTCCCAGGTAAGGGAGTGCAAAGTTAGGTAAAAAATCCGAATATCCTACTGAACGAAGCTTGCAAAGTAGCCGGGGAAGAGGACGGTGGTGATCAGGTAGCCGACGATGGTGGATACGATCACGCTGATCAGGCCCGGCATCATGAAGCTGTGGTTCAGCAGGTATTTGCCGATGACCGTGGTTCCGGATCGGTCGAAGTTGACCGTGGCGATATCGGACGGGTAGTTCGGGATGAAGAAGTAGCCGTATACGCTCGGGAGGACGCCCAGGAGGACGGGGCCGGCTATGCCCAGCTGGTAGGCCAGCGGGAGGAAGGCGACGACCACGGCGCCCTGGGAATTGATGAGCACGGAGACGAGGAAGAAGACGAGTGCGATGGACCAGGGATAGTTGGTGACGAGGCCGGTAAGCATCGCCTTCATCTCATCCATGTAATTGCCGAAGTAAGTGTCGGCCATCCAGGCAATACCGTAGATGGCGACTACGGCGACCATGCCGGACTGCCAGACGGCGCCGCCCACGGCCTTTTTCGGGGAGGCCTTGCAAAACATGATGTTGCAGGCGGCGGCCACCAGCATGATGATCTGGATGCAGATGTTCATCTTCGGGATGGCGATGACCTCGGCGATGGTCTTGCCGTCGGCCGTATGGAGCATCTGGCAGAACGCGAAGCCCACGATCACGAGCAGGGAGCCCAGGAAAACGAACACGGAAGCCTTGGCCTCCTTGGTGATGACCTTGTCCAGGGTGGTGGCGGAGCTGCCGTACATGTAGGCGTACTGTTCGGGATCGGCCTTCCGCTTC
>JAEEGL013934740.1_pt1 | contig 14570 bp, 15 predicted proteins | sample 9134231 | NCBI WGS metagenome assembly JAEEGL01 (sample SAMN16246548, study PRJNA631951) | gut metagenome | biome: gut microbiome; feature: rumen; material: fiber-attached | host: Bos | place: Iran: Karaj | collected 2018-10
AGGCTCCATAGTCGGAGCCGTGCTCGTAGAGAACGTGTTCTCGCTCGCGGGCCTCGGGACGCTGCTCGTCGACAGCATAAAGACCAGCGACTACGCGGTGGTCCAGGACATAACGCTGTTCATGGTACTCATATTCATGATCATCAGTCTGATCATGGACATACTCTACGGGATCATAGATCCGCGCATACGTCTCGAATAAAGGTGGCGGAATGAAGAAGAAAAAGGCAAATTACGGCAGACTCTTCACTCTGCCCGTCATAATATCGGTCATAGTCCTGGCGGTGATACTCCTGAGCATCATTCTCGCGAGCGTCCTCACCACGGTCGACCCCAACGAGATCAACCTGAAGGAGAAGCTCCAGGGTCCGTCCTCGAAGCACATCCTCGGCACCGACAAGGTCGGAAGGGATAACTTCACCAGACTGCTCTACGGAGGGAGGACCTCCCTGATCTCCGCCTTCGGCATAGTGCTGATCTCCGTCATACTCGGAGTTCCGCTCGGCCTGTTCTCGGGCTACTACGGAGGAAAGCTCGATTCGGTGCTGATGAGGATATGCGACGTGATCGTGTCCTTCCCGGCGCTGCTTCTCGCCTTCATATTCGTCGCGGCCTTCGGCCGCGGGCTCGGCAACGCCATACTCGCGCTCGGCATAGTCTATACGCCGATGCTCGCCAAGCTCACGAGGTCGCTGATGCTCGTCCAGAAGAGCCAGACCTACGTCGAGGCGGCGCATTCCATAGGCTACTCCGACATGAAGATAATATTCGGGGAGATATTCCCCAACTGCATTTCGACCATCATGGTCCAGCTCACGCTCGACCTCGGCTACGCCATACTCGACATGGCCTCGATGAGCTTCCTGGGACTCGGCGTTCAGCCGCCCACCTCCGACTGGGGCTACATGCTCGAGGAAAACCGCGTATTCCTGACGAACCATCCGGCTCTCGCTCTTTCGCCGGGCATCGTCATCATCATAACCGTAGTCGCCCTCAACATTCTGAGCGACGGCATACAGGCCTATCTCGATCCCTCGCAGAGAAGCCTGCCTTCGGTAAAGAGCTTCAAGAAAAGGATGGGCATGGCAAATGAGTAACGCATTTGAACATAAGGACGTCCTCCTTTCGATAAAGGGGCTCAGCGTGGAGCTGATGAGCATATCCGGCCTTATCCACGCGGTAAAGAGCATAGACCTCGACATACTCGAAAACGAGATACTCGGCGTCGTCGGAGAATCCGGCTGCGGAAAGTCCATGACCGCCAAATCCGTGCTCAGGCTTCACGACGAGAAGCGCACCGAGTACGGCGGAGAGATAATCTACAAGGGCGAGGATATCCTGAAGATGGACAAAAACAGGCTCCGCCAGATAAGGGGAAAGGACATCGCCATGATCTTCCAGGATCCCATGACGACCCTCAACCCGCTGATGACGGTCGGAGACCAGATAATGGAGATGCTGTCGCTGCACACGGAGCTGAGCGGAGAGGAGGCCAGAAAGAGGTCCCTCACCCTGCTCGAGGAGGTCGGAGTCACGCCTCCCGAAAAGCGCTTCAGGCAGTATCCCTTCGAGCTTTCCGGCGGACAGCTGCAGAGGATAAGCATCGCCATGAGCCTCGCCTGCAATCCCAAGCTTCTCATCGCGGACGAGCCCACCACGGCGCTCGACGTGACCATGCAGGCGCAGATCCTCGAGCTCCTCAAGAGGCTCAAGAAGGATCACGGCACCAGCATACTGATAATCACCCACAACTTCGGCGTCATAGCCGAGATATGCGACCGCGTCGCCGTAATGTACGCGGGACAGATAGTGGAAAGCGGAAACGCCAGGGACATATTCTATGAGCCCTGCCATCCGTATACCAGCGACCTCATAGGGAGCATTCCCAAGGCCGGCTTCAGGGGAAAGGAGCTCGTGAGCATCCCGGGCGCTCCGCCCCCTCTCAACCAGAAGATAGTAGGCTGTCCGTACGCGCCCCGCTGCGGAAAGGCGAGCGAACGATGCTTCGCCGAAGCGCCGCAGCGCACGTCCGCCTCGGACGGTCACGAATACATGTGCTTCCTTGAGCCGGGAGCCCTCAGCAGGGAGGTGTCGATATGAGTGAAGTAATGCTCAGCGTCGAGAACCTTAAGAAGTATTTCCCGGCGGCCAGAAGCAAGGGATCGGTCGTAAAGGCCGTAGACGACGTCACCTTCACCATAGAGGAGGGCGAGATCGTGGGCGTGGTCGGAGAATCCGGCTGCGGAAAGTCCACGCTCGGCCGCTGCGTGATGAGGCTGACCAACATAACGGACGGAAAGATCATCTTCAGGGGCAAGGACATCAGCAGGCTCTCCCAAAGCGAGATGACCGAGATGAGGCGCCACATGCAGATGGTCTTCCAGAACCCCTACTCCTCGTTCAACCCGAGGAAGACAATTGGAAGAGCTCTCGCCAATGCCGGCAGGCAGTTCGGCATGAGCACCGAGGAGGTCAAGGCCAGAACGCTCGAGCTGCTCGACGCGATAGGCCTCGACAAGGCGGTGCTGCGCCGCCGTCCCGGAGAGCTTTCCGGAGGACAGCTCCAGAGGCTCGCCATAGCCAGAGCCCTCATAGCCAATCCCGAGTTCATACTCGCCGACGAAGCGGTTTCCGCGCTCGACGTATCCGTGCAGGCCCAGATCCCGAACATGATCATGGACCTCAGGGAGAAATACCATCTTACGATGATGTTCATCTCCCACGAGCTCACGGTGGTCGAGCATGTGAGCGACTACGTGATCGTCATGTACCTCGGCGCCATAGTCGAGGCCGGGACCACGTCTCAGCTCTTCGAAAGGCCCACTCACCCCTACACGAAGGCCCTGCTCTCGGCAAAGCCCAAGGAGCATCCCGATCAGGACAGCGACCGCATAATCCTGAGGGGCGACGTGCCCAACGCCATGGAGATCCCCGAACACTGCAGGTTCCACACCCGCTGCCCGGAGTTCATCGAGGGCAGATGCGACTGCGAGGACCCGAAGATGATCGAGATCGAACGCGGCCACCTGGTGCTCTGCCACCTGGCCGCCGATATAAACAACGCTTGATATTATTATTTAAACGATAATTATCGAAAGGAAGAGAAAATGAAAAAGACATTCAAAAGGCTCGCAGCGATGCTGCTGGTGCTCGCCATGGTCCTGACCATGCTCGCCGGCTGCGGAGAGCAGAGCTCCAACACCCCCTCCGGCGGTGAAACAAATGTCGCTTCGGACACCCTCACCTGGCTGCTCCCGACCGACATCTTCTCGCTGGACCCCGCACAGTCCTACGACGAGACCACCAACATCGTCAACCTTCAGATGTATGAAGGCCTGCTCGCGTACGACAGGAACATCAACCTCGAGTGCGACCTCCTCGAAAGCTGGGAGATCGTCGATCCCCTCACCTACGTCTATAACGTAAAGCCGGGCATCACCTTCTCCGACGGCAACCCGATGACCATGGACGACGTGCTCTTCTCCGTACAGCGCCACATGGATCCCGAAGTAGGCTCCCTGCTCAACTGGATGTTCGCCAGCGTGGATTACATGGAGCAGACCGGTGACTGGCAGTTCACCGTACACCTCACCGCTCCCGACGCGACCTGGCAGTACACCTTCGCCACCACCGGCGGCGTCATCATCGAGAAGGCGGCCTACGAGAAGGACGGCTCCTTCATCGGCACCGGCGCCTACAAGCTCGACAGCTGGCAGAGCGGCACTCAGGTCGTCCTCTCCAGGAACGAGTACTACACCTCCCACGATCAGGACATCTTCTTCAACAAGATCGTCTTCAACGTGATCGAAGAGGATACCACCCGCGTCGAGGCTCTGATCTCCGGACAGGCAGACGTCACCATGAACCCGCCCCTCGACATGCTCGATCAGCTCGAGGCTGCTGACAACCTCAACGTAAACATGTTCGAGACCTTCGGCGAGGACTACATCGACTTCAACCTCAAGAGAGCTCCGTTCAACGACGTCAACGTCCGCAGGGCGGTATGCGCCGCCATCGACCTCAAGGAGATCCATGACGGTCTGCTCGAAGGCGTAGCCGCGGAGTCCACCGGACTTCCGTTCGGACCCGCAATGTACGGCCAGCTCGGAAAGAAGTCCGACTGGGAGACCTACGCCGCAAGCTACAACAAGTATCCCGCGAACATCGAAAAGGCCAAGGAATACCTCGCTGCCTCCGCTTATCCCAACGGATTCGACTGCAGCCTCGTGGTAGGCGTCGCCTCCTACAAGAACTCCATGGCTCTGTACATCCAGTCCGTGCTCGCACAGATCGGCATCAACATGAAGATAAACAAGGTCACCGACTATGAGACCTACGATCTGCAGGGCGGCCACATCTGGGACGACGTGAACCAGTGCCCGGATTTCGACATGGCGATGTTCACCTGGTATGCGGACTATCCCGACATCGCGGGACAGATCATACCTCTCGCTGTCAGCACCAACGTCGGCGTTGACGGAAACAACGCGGCAGGCTACGAGAGCGCAGTCGTCGACGAGCTCCTCGCAAAGCAGCTCGCCCTCACCGACGGCGCGGAGCGCGCCGAGGTCCTCCGTCAGGCTCTCGACGTAATGGAGGAAGACATCCCGATGCTCACCCTGTGCTACCCGCTCATGGGCGCCATCACCAACAAGAGCATCACCCAGGCAGAGTTCAACGCCTGCTACATCTGGGACATCTCCATCAAGGACTGGGCAAGGCAGTAAAACGGCCCGGCTGAAATCAAGGCAATAAAAAAAGACCTCCGCCGTAAGGCGGGGGTCTTTTACTGTTTATTATACTCCTCGAGCGCTTTTCGCACCGAGCGCTGCATCTCCTTCGCGAAGGCCGAATTGTACTTCATCTCGCAGAAATCCTTCATCCACTCGTCGTAGCCCTTCAGGCCGGATCTTTCCGCGAACATCGCGCGCAGCTCCTGCGGAGTATGCGCATGATAGGTATCCTCCTGCACGATGTATTTGAGGTCCAGGCGGCCGGGCTTTTCCCTGTCCTTCTGCTGCTGAGTCGGATAGCCGAACACCAGCATGGCCGCCGGGAAGACGTACTCGGGAAAGCCCAGTATATCCCTCTGGGTCTCCAGATTCTCCATGATGTCGCCTATGTAGCACGAGCCTATGCCGAGAGATTCGGCCGCTACGACGGCGTTTTGCGCCGCGATGGCAGAATCCACCACCGCGAGCATAAGATCGCCCTCCTGAGGCGGTCTGGGGGCTCCTCCGGCCTCAATATAGGCGTTGTACCACCTGAGGGAGTCCGCGAGGAACACCAGCACCAGCTTCGCCGTCGCAATAAAGGGCTGGTGGTCGCAGGAATCGGCGAGCCTGCGAAGTTTTTCCGGATCGCTCACGCGAAGTATGGTGTAGAACTGCTGGTTGCCGGCCGTCGGGGCCTGCACGGCCGCGTTCAGTATCTCCTGCACGAGTTCCTCGGGTATGGGCCTGTCCTCGAACACCCGCGTCGACTTTCTGTCGTACAGCGACTTTATGATATCGTTCATTTTCCGTTCCTTTCCGAAGGCACACTTCCCCCGTCAGAACTTCTTTTCTATGGTGAGGACGTTCTTGCCGTTCTTGTATTCGTAGTTCACGGAATCCATGGTCTCCTTGACCAGCAGTATCCCCAGACCTCCGATGCGGGACATAAGGGCCTCCTCGGACGTGTCGGCGTCCTCCCTTGCGAGCGGATCGAAGGGCTTGCCGCCGTCGAGGAACTGTATCACGACGCGCAGGGGATCCCTGAGGACTTCGCAGCGCACCTCGGCAGGTCCGATCTCGGGATCGTACGCGTAGCTGGAGATGTTCACGAAGATCTCCTCCACCGCGAGGCGTATCTGCATCAGCGTCCTGCGGTCGGTGCAGCCGGCGCCCTCGAGCCGGCCGAGCACGAAGTCGGTCACAAGATCGAGGTTCCTGACTTCGGCGTTGATAGTAAGGCTTTCCATATCGTACCTCCGTAAGGCGTCAGAAGAACTTGAACAGGCGCGTGAAGCCCAGGGGCCCGCGGTGGAAGCGCTTCTCGGCGTCTATGCTGAACGCTATGTCGGAGAACATGGCCGAGATGTAGACGGCCGCGTTAAGAAAGATCAGCGCCGTCAATACAAGTATCGTCATCATGCTGTGTTCCATATGTCGCTCGGCCTTTCAAGTCTGTATTATATTTCATAATAACACAATCGCCGGCATATCATAACCGGCGATCGCGCAATACTTTAAAACTGTTTGTTATTTTTGATGTTCCGGCGGCTATACGGCGGCCTCCCCGCAGGCTATGCCCCTGTGAAGGGCTTCAACGTTGAGCGGGATGAGCTTTTCCTTGCGGCCGGTGAACATCTCGTGGATCATGTGCTCTATGGTCTCGGGCTTGAGGGCCTTGGTCGCGCCTATGTAGGCGCCGAGCATCACCATGTTGGCGACCTTGGGATTTCCGAGCTCGAGGGCTATGTCGTCGCAGGGCACGCAGACGGCCTTTATGTCGCTTCTTTCGGGCCTGTCGGTGACTATGCTGCTGTTGATGAAGATGGTGCCTCCGGGAGCGACGGCGGGCTCGAACTTCGCGAAGGCCGCGCGGTTCATCGCGACGACCTCGGAGGGAGTCTCCACCAGCGGAGCGCCTATCCTCTCGTCGCTTATGATCACGGTGCAGTTCGCCGTGCCGCCTCTCATCTCGGGGCCGTAGGAGGGCACCCAGGACGCTTCCATGTCTTCTTCAACGGCGGCTTCGACGAGATTCTTTCCTATGGACATTACGCCCTGACCTCCGAAACCGGACAGAATGATCTCCTTCTTCATCTAAACCACCTCCGAATCCTTTACGACGCCGAGCGGATAATACGCGGCCATGTTGTCGAGCAGCCACTTGTTCGCCTCGCCTATCTCCATGCCCCAGTTGGTCGGGCAGGCGGCGAGCACCTCGATGAAGGTGAAGCCGTCTCCGGCCATCTGGCGTTCAAAGGCCCTTCTGATGGCCTTTTTCGCCTTGTTCAGGTGGGGAAGATCGGTCACGCATACTCTTTCCGCGTAGACGCAGCCGTCGAGCGTGGCGAGCATTTCGGCGACTCTGATGGGGTTTCCTGCCTGCTCCTTCGTGCGGCCGAGGGGAGCTGTGGTCGCCCTCTGTCCTATAAGGGTGGTCGGGGCCATCTGGCCGCCGGTCATGCCGTAAATGGCGTTGTTGATGAATATCGTGGTGAACTTCTCGCCTCTCATCGCGGCGTGGACTATCTCGGCCGCGCCTATGGACGCGAGGTCTCCGTCGCCCTGATACGTGAGCACGGGCTGATCCGGATGAGTGCGCTTGATCGCCGTCGCGACGGCGGGAGCTCTTCCGTGAGCAGCCTCGACGGTGTCGAAGGCGAAATAGTTGCCGGCAAAGACCGAGCAGCCGACCGGGCATACCGCAATCGCGGTATCCACGAGGCCCATCTCCTCGAGGACCTCGCCTATGAGCTTGTGCACGAGGCCGTGGCTGCAGCCCGGGCAGTAATGTAGCTCGGTGTCCTGAAGGCCTTTTGTCTTTTCATAGATAGTCGTCATATTACCTGACCTCCTTCAGCGCTTCGAGCGCGGCGTTTTCGACTTCGGTGACGTGGGGTATCACGCCTCCGCAGCGGCCGTAAAACTTAACGGGCTTTTTGTCCGCGGCGCCGAGCCTCACGTCGTCGACCATCTGGCCGAGGCTCATCTCGACGTCGAGGAAGAGCTTTGTGCTGTCCTTTTCGGCCAGCTCCCTCACCTTGGCGTAGGGGAAGGGCCAGAGAGTTATGGGACGGAGCACGCCGGCCTTTACGCCCTTCTTCCTCAGGTTTTCGGCGGCGGTCTGAGCGACTCTGGAGGGCGTGCCGTAGGCCACGAAGACTATCTCCGCGTCGTCAAGCATGATCTCCTCCCAGCGGCACTCGTTCTTTTCCATCTCCTCGTATTTCTTCGCTATCCTGTTGTTGTGAGCCTCGCAGGTCGCGGCGTCGATAACGAGGGAGGTGATGAAGTTGTTGTGCTCCCTGCCCCTGCGGCCGTCCGCGGCCCAGGTCTTGGGCGGAAGCTTTCTCGGGGTCCTCTCCTTCCAGACTATGGGCTCCATCATCTGGCCGATGAGGCCGTCGGCGAGCATCATCACGGGATTTCTGTACTGGTCCGCGATATCGAAGGCGTCCTGCATCAGGTCGACCGCCTCCTGGATGTTCGCGGGAGCGAGCACGACGGTGCGGTAGTCTCCGTTGCCGCCGCCTCTGGTCGCCTGATAGTAGTCTCCCTGGGCGGGCTGTATGGTGCCGAGTCCCGGGCCTCCGCGCATCACGTTGACTATGACGCCGGGAAGCTCCGCGCCGACCATGTAGCTTATGCCCTCCTGCTTGAGGCTGACTCCGGGGGAGGACGAGGATGTCATCGCTCTCTTGCCGGAGCTCGCGGCGCCGTAGACCATGTTGATCGCGGCGACCTCGGATTCGGCCTGGACGAAGACCCTGCCCTCCTGGGGCATCCTCAGGGACATGTATTCGGGGATCTCGTTCTGCGGTGTGATGGGATAGCCGAAGAAGCAGTCGCAGCCCGCTCTGATCGCGGCCTCCGCTATGGCTTCGCTTCCCTTCCAGATCTCTCTTTTCATTTTCTGCAGCCCTCCTAATCCTTCTTTATCGTAATTATGGAATCGGGGCACATCTTGGCGCAGCTGGCGCAGCCGACGCAGGAGGCCTCGTCTGTGCAGCCGGCGGGATGATAGCCCTTGATGTTGGTGGTGCTGCCAAGAGCCAGCAGGTTCTTTGGGCACGCCGTTATGCAGAGCCCGCAGCCCTTGCACCGGTCCTGATCGAAATAAAGATGTACAGCCATGGTCTATTCCTCCTCCCTTTCCTGTTCCCACGGTTTTTTCATGTAAAGCTCCATCGGAAATACCGGATCGGCGAATCCGCGTGCCGCTTCCGCGAGGCGCCGCGGCACCGAGTGGAAGAGCACCGGGACACCCGTGAGCCTTGAGACCTCGGCCGCGAGCCTCGCGCCCTCCTCCACGTCGCAGAGCTCCGTCTGCGAGCAGAGATGCGTGTTGTTCACGAGGCCGTCGATCTTAAGGCCCGAAGCCGCTTCTATCGAGCGCACGTAGGCCGCCGCCTTTTCGGGCGTGTCGGTAAGAGGCCTGTTTGCGTTGACCACGCAGAGCACGCGCGCTCCGCAGGCGGCGAGCCTCCTTCTGTACCTGGCGAGCACTCTCGCGCCGGACGCGTCGCCTCCTATGTCGAGAACCCCGTATACGTCTTCGTTGTCGAAGAGGCTCGCGATCTCGGCGGGCATGGAGGGCAGATCCGCGTCTATGCCTCCCGGGGAGCTCGCTATGAGGCGCCCTCCGGCGGCCTCGAGCATCTCCCTGCACTCTCTGGAGCGGAAGTAGGGATCGATAACGTCCAGATCGGCCAGGGCGAAGGGATGTCCCTTCGCCGCTATGGCCATGGCCAGATTAAGCGCGATCTCGGTCTTTCCGCTCCCGAAGTGGCCTACTATCACGGTAAGCCTCGAGGCGTCGATCCATGAATTTCCGGAAACGTTCATTCCGAGCCTCCGGTTCAGATCCTGAGTATGGCGCCTTCGTCGGCGGAGCTCACGAGCTTCTGGTATCTTGCGAGCCATCCGCCCTTCACCCAGTTCTCATGCGGCTTCTGGGTCTTTCTGCGCTCCGCGAATTCCTCTTCGCTGACCCTGGCATTGATGGTGTATTTCTCCATATCGATGTCGATGATGTCGCCGTCGCGAAGCAGGCCGATCTCGCCGCCCGAGGCTGCCTCGGGGGATACGTGGCCTATCGACGCGCCGCGGGACGCTCCGGAGAAGCGGCCGTCGGTCAGCAGGGCGACGTCCTTGTCGAGCTGCATGCCGGCGAGCGCGGAGGTCGGGACGAGCATCTCTCTCATGCCCGGGCCGCCCTTCGGTCCCTCGTAGAGAATGACGACGATGTCGCCCTTCTGTATCTTTCCGCCGTAGATGGCCTCGACCGCGGCGTCTTCGCCGTCGAATACCCTGGCCTTAACGGAGCGGACCCTCATCTCGGGAGCGACAGCGCTCCTCTTTACGACGGCGCCGTTCTTCGCGATGTTGCCGAAGAGGAAGGCGAGTCCGCCGGTCTTGTCGTAGGGATCGTCGTAGGGCCTGATCACCTCGGAGTCGGTGACGGCGGCGCTCGCGATGTTCTCGCCTACGGTCTTTCCGGTCGCCGTCATAAGGCTCGTGTCGAGCAGTCCGTGATCGGCGAGCAGCTTCATTACCGCGGAAACTCCGCCGGCCTCGTCGAGGTCTTCCATGAAGTGCATTCCCGCGGGGGCGAGATGGCAGAGGTTCGGGGTCTTTTCGCTTATTTCGTTGAATATCTTAAGGTCGATCTTTATGCCTGCCTCGTGAGCGATGGCCGGGATGTGCAGAGCCGTGTTGGAGGAGCAGCCGAGGGCCATGTCGACGGTGATGGCGTTTCTGAACGCCGCCTCGGTCGCGATGTCTCTGGGCTTGATATCCTTTTCGACGAGCTCCATGATCTTCATTCCGGCGTGCTTGGCGAGCTGGATCCTGCCGGCTACCGGAGCGGGGACGGTCCCGTTTCCGGGAAGAGCCAGGCCTATGGCCTCGCAGAGGCAGTTCATCGAGTTCGCGGTGAACATTCCGGCGCAGGAGCCGCAGGACGGGCAGCAGTCCTCTTCGATCGCGCGAAGACCTTCCTCGTCGATTATGCCGGCCTTATAGGCGCCGACTCCCTCGAATATCTGGGAGAGGCCCACCTTCTTGCCCTTGAGCTTTCCGGCGAGCATCGGTCCGCCGGAGCAGACGATGGCGGGGATGTTCATGCGAAGGGCTGCCATCAGCATGCCCGGCACGATCTTGTCGCAGTTGGGGATGAGAACGGCTCCGTCGAAGCAGTGGGCCGCGACGAGGGTCTCGGTGGAATCGGCTATGAGCTCGCGGGAGGCGAGAGAATAATGCATCCCTCTGTGTCCCATGACTATGCCGTCGCAGACGCCTATGGCGGGGACCATGATCGGTGTTCCGCCGGCCGCGTAAACTCCGGCCTTGACGGCCTCGGCGATCTTGTCGAGATGGGTGTGTCCCGGGATGATGTCGCTCTTCGCGGAGACGACGGCGATAAGAGGCTTGCTCATCTCCTCTTCGGTCATTCCCAGCGCGTTGAACAGAGAGCGGTGCGGCGCCTTGTCAGGCCCTATTTTAACTTTGTCACTGATCATGTTGTCCTCCTTAACATGTATTAGCGCTTGTATAGTTGTCCTACATCTGTTACAATATAGAAAAACGCGGCGATTGTCAATACCCTGACCGCTTTTAAGGACTAAAACGCATGGAAAAGAAAAATCTTTCAAAACAGGTCTCGGACGATATCTACAGGATGATAACCGAAACGGGAGAGCTCAGGCCCGGCGGGCAGCTCCCCGGAGAGCTCGCGCTCTGCGAACAGTTCGGCGTAAGCCGCACCACCGTGCGCGAGGCGATCAAGGATCTCGTGAGCCGCGGCATACTGAAGGTATACAGAGGGAAAGGCACCTTCGTGTCGGACGAGATCTCCGGCTATCTGAGCTTCGGCCTCGACGAGCTCGACATGAACAAGAGCAGGCTGAAGGACCTTTTCGAGGCGAGGCTCCTGTTCGAGCCGCAGCTCGCCGCCCTCGCCTGCAGAAGGGCCTCTGCGGAGGAGCTCGCCGAGATACTTAAGGCCGGAAAGGCCGTTGAGGATTTCGTCCTGAGCAACAGGGACCGCACCGAGGCGGACCAGGAATTCCATAAAAAAATAGCGGTCGCGTCTCACAACCGCTTCATGCTCCAGCTGGTCCCCATAATCCACAGCACCATAAGCGAGGCGATACTGCTCAGGGAAAACCAGCAGATACTGGCGGACACCACGGTCAGAGACCACGGCATGCTGATGCAGTTCATGGAAAAGCGCGACGCCGAGGGCACGCGGGAGGCCATGGCCATACACCTGCGCAACGCCATGAGCATACTCGGGATAAGCAAATAGCGGAGCGGAAGCGGCGCAGATGTTCAGGCAGATTTAAAGCGGCGGCCTTTAAGGCCGCCGCTTTTTTGTTTCGTCTGTTTGTTTTTTGCTTTTTATTTGTCGTCGTCCCACTTGAAGATGAAGGTCTGGGTGAACCTCGTCTTGTCGGCTTCGCTGAACAGGCTCTTGCCGTCCTCCTCGGGGATGAGATCCTCGAGCCTCAGAGGCACGTAGCTGGCCTCCGCCTTGCCGGGCGCCTTCAGATCCTCGATATCCTTTATGATATCCTCCCTGCTCTCCGACTCTCCGCCCTTGGCCTCGTATTCTACGGAGGGCAGCTCCACCTCGTCGAATTTGACGTCCGGAACGGCCGACTCGAGTTCCTCGATGTTTATCGCGTTGATGCGCGGCGCTTCGGGAACTGTCTCGGCGGGCTGCTCGGGTACCTCCGCTTCTTTTCTGAGAGACGGGATGTCGGTAGGCTTCTTCCATACCGGACGGAGCTTATCGCCCGAAAGGAAGAGCGCCTCGTTGGCTATGATGCCGGACGCGGGTCCTTCCGAAGGAGCGTCCTCCGGCTTTTCTTCGGCGGCCGGAGCCTCCTCCGCGGGCGCGTCTTCGGTCTTATCTTCCGCGGCCCTGGCCTCTTCGGCAGGCGCGTCTTCGGATTTATTTTCTCCGGCAGGCTCGGGCTCTCCTAAGGCTTCGGCTGCAGTCTCCGGCGCTGCGTCCTCCGCCGCCGTCTCAGGCGCTAAGTCCTCGGCCGCGGTTTCGGTCCCGGCGGGTCCGGATACGGAAGGCTCAGCCTCTTCGGTAAGGGCTTCGCCTGCGGCGGCGCGTATCTGCGCGGTCTCCTCGGGCGTGAAGGATATGGTCGAATCGGTCACGGACTGCTCCTCCTCTTCGGCCTCCTCCGCGAGCCTCGCCTCAAGCTCGGCCTGCTCGCGCCTCTTCTTCTCCTGACGGAATTCCTCCATGGCCTCGGCGCGCGCCGCCTTGTCCATGTTTCTGAGCGCCTCGCGCTGCTCCTTCTTCGCCTCGGCCGCGGCCTTCCTGTTCTCGGCTCTCTCGGCCGCCTCTAGCGCGGCCTGGGCCTCGGGCTTTCTGCCCTTCATGTACATCGCGAAGATTATCAGCGAGAAGCCGTTGATTATGAAGGAAGTCCCGCAGAGCATAAGGGGCTCGGCGGCGTTGAGGAGCTGCGGCATCAGCATTATGAATCCGAGCATCAGGGCGACGGCCGAAAGCGGAACTATCTTGGCCCAGTGCCTCGGCTCGTAGCGGCTCACGACGAGGCTCTGCGCGAACCTGGTCGCTCCGCAGAGCACGAGCCACAGACCGAAGAACATGGTCAGCATGGCGTCGCTCACCTGATCGTTCAGCACGGCAAAGCCGTAGAGCGCCGTTACGACGCCCTCGACGAGGGCCGTCTCGGTGAGCCTGTCCTTTCCCCTGCCCGAGATTATATATGCAATCAGATCGCAGATGCCCGAGAGTATCATGGCTATGCCGACGAGGAAGGCAAGATCCATAAAGGAATGCTCGCCGAACGCGAAGCAGAAGCCTCCGGTCGCCGACAGCAGTACTCCGGCAATAACTGTGAAAATTCTCATAGAACCTCCGATTAAGTAACAAGTTATTATAATTCCTGCGGCGGGGTTAGTCAAATTCCGGCATTATGTTCAAAGCTTCGGACAGAAAACGGCGGGCACCGGAAAATAAAAACCGGGCTCCGAAGAGCCCGGCTGAGATCTTATGATCAGCTTTGCTAGAGCAGGCTTCCGATCTGCATGAAGAGCGGAGCGAAGACGACCGCGACTATGGTCATCAGCTTGATCAGGATGTTGATCGAAGGTCCGGAGGTATCCTTGAACGGATCGCCTACGGTGTCGCCTACGACTGCGGCCTTGTGGGTCTCGCTGCCCTTTCCGCCGTATGCGCCGCCTTCGACGTACTTCTTGGCGTTGTCCCATGCGCCGCCGGCGTTGGACATCATGATGGCGAGGAGCACGCCGGATACGAGAGCTCCGGCGAGAAGACCGCCGAGGGCCTCTACGCCGAGTATGAAGCCGATGAGCACGGGTGCGAGCACCGCCATGATCGCGGGAAGGATCATCTCGTGAAGAGCAGCGCCGGTCGAAATGTCAACGCACTTCGCGTAGTCGGGCTTTGCTGTTCCTTCCATGATGCCCGGGGTCTCGTGGAACTGACGGCGGACCTCCTCGATCATCTGGTTAGCGGCCTTTCCGACGGAGTTCATGGTGAACGCCGAGAAGAGGAACGGCAGCATGCCGCCGATGAAGAGTCCCACTATTACCCTGCGGTCGAGCAGGTTGATGTTGTCCTTGAGTCCTGTGACTTCGGCATAGGATACGAAGAGAGCCAGAGCCGTGAGCGCGGCGGAGCCGATCGCGAAGCCCTTGCCGATGGCAGCGGTGGTGTTGCCTACGGAGTCGAGTGTATCGGTGATCTCTCTTACGTGATCGGGCAGCTCGGACATCTCTGCGATGCCGCCGGCGTTGTCGGATACCGGGCCGTACGCGTCGACTGCAATGGTCATGCCGGCAGTC
>JAEEGL015163185.1_pt1 | contig 14570 bp, 13 predicted proteins | sample 9134231 | NCBI WGS metagenome assembly JAEEGL01 (sample SAMN16246548, study PRJNA631951) | gut metagenome | biome: gut microbiome; feature: rumen; material: fiber-attached | host: Bos | place: Iran: Karaj | collected 2018-10
AGCAGCACGTCGTCAAAAGTCAGTCCTTCCCTGATTTTGTCCTGCAGCATCCCTAGTATCCTCCCTCCGTATAATTAAAGTGTATTTTATCAAAATTATTTCTTCCCTGTCAATGATAAAGTCTCTGTTTTCAGTCGGGAAACAAAGAAGAACAAAATGTCTCCCGCAGTATTATTTCACCGCGGGAGACATCTGTTTTCTACTTTTCCGCCACTTCGATCTGCACCGTTCTCACCACCGGCTCCGCGGCCGCTTCCGCGGTACAGGTTACGGTAATCACCGTACCTGTGGGGGCATCCTGGGAAATCCTCAGGAATCCCCGGTCAATCGTCGCAATCTCGTCTCCCACATCCACAGACCAGGTCAGCGGAGTATCCCAGAGTTTCTGGGGCTCAATGGAAGCCTTTATCGCCACCTTGCTGCCGGGCGTACTCTTTCCGTTCACGTTCAGGATGATGTTTTCCACGGATCTCTGCACCGTCACCTTCACCCTTGCCGTCTTTCCGCCGGGTTCCTTCACGGTAATGGCCGTATCACCCGCCTGCAGCGGAAGAATCCCGACAGTGCCCGCGTCCTCTCCCGCGATGATCTCAATGACGCCTTTCCTTGAGGACGTCCAGCTGATGCCGGCAGGCGGAACAATTGCCGGTTCCGGAATGGCCCGGACCTCCACGGGAGTTTTCATACCGGTATACAGCAGGATTTCCTTCGGTTCCGTGGAAATCCCGCTCATGGCGGGGATAACAGCCACCTGTGTCTCCGCAGTCGTATGGAAAACCGTGGACTCTGCTTTGACAGTCACCGTCATGGCTCCGGCAATCTTTTTGTCAGCGGATAATTCTCCCTTCTGGTCAATGGTAACCCCTGCCGGGGTCTTCCCTGTCTCATTGTCCTTAACCGTCCACCGAACCGTGTCGTTCTTCGCTTTTTTATTCACCTTTTCCGGGTTGTCAAACACAGCGTTCAGTCTGAGCGTCTTTCCCGCCGCCAGCGTGCTGTCACCGCTTCCCGCGGACAGGGTGAAGGTACCGTCCTCTGCCAGCACGGACGCCCTGAAGGGATCATAGCCGACCTGCTCGGCCAGTTTCTTCATATCATCCAGCGTAACCTTGGGCAGTTCCTTCCAGGAAGTTCCGTTCAGCGGTTCGGAATACACGCGGATCTGCAGCATCCTGTTGTTCCTGGCAAAAAGCAGGATTCCTATGGACTGGTCTGTGCCCGCTTTTCCCCTGAACACGCAGATCCGGGCAAGATATCCGTCCAGCGACAGGTTCCTGCTCTCATAATCCCGGTTTCCTTCGTAATGCTGCGCCGTATAGATCGCTTCAGCCGTATCCCGTTCTTCCGCGAACTCTTTCAGCGGATCAAATACATAGTAATCAATATAAATCCGGTTCGGAGCGTCGTTGTCCGTGGATTTGCAGGTCATGTAATGACCGTCGCCCCGCCTGAACAGGAACCGGTTTTCATCTGCCGGAACCGGAACGCTGAATCCCTCGATCATCTCTTCTGTCCTGAACAGGTTTCCGAAATCATCATACAGCGATTCAGCGCCCGCGGCGCATACCCAGAGCAATACAGCCAGCAGCCCGGCCAGAATCCCAATCCGTCTTTTCATTCTCTTCTCCCGCAGTATTCATATATTTCCCGCCGCCGCGGTTTTACTTCTGAATTATGTGTTCCTGAATTTTAATTATACTTTTCTTCCGCTTCATTATCAAGCTTTTCTCCGTCTTCTTCCGGGTGGAATCCATCGGTTTTTTGTGCTATCCTTATCACAATGTTTGTCGGGGAGATGATGTCATTGAAGAAGGATGCCCGGGTCGTGAACGAACCGCCGAGGCGGTCCATCCTGGAAGAAGTCGGCAACGCCGTTACCCACGGGGTCGGCGCGCTGTTCGGTATCGCGGGGCTGGTGCTGCTCCTGGTAAAATCCCGTACTTCCACCGGCCTTTTCTGTGCCCTGGTCTACGGCCTGTGCCTGGTTATCATGTTCCTGATGAGCTGCCTGTACCATTCCTTCCGCTGGGGTTCCGGCGTCAAACGGCTCTGGCGGCGTTTTGACTATATTTCCATCTACCTGCTCATCGGCGGAACTTTCACGCCCATGTGGCTGCTTTTCTGGGGCGGCCGGCTGGGCACGGTCCTTTGCTGCGTCCAGTGGGCAGTCATCATCACCGGTATTGTCTTTGTGGCGGTCTTCGGCCCCGGCCGGCCCAAAGCCCTCCACCTTACCCTCTTCATTGTCCTGGGCTGGTGCGGCCTCTTTTTCCTGCCCCGCATGATCCGGGAAAACCTGCCGCTCTTCCTGACCACCCTCATCGGCGGCATCATCTATACCGTCGGCATCATCCCCTTCGCCCTGAAGAGGAAAGGCGCCCATTTTCTCTGGCATTTCTTTGTTTTCTTCGGCGCTCTCGTCCACTGGTTCGGTATTTATCTTTTTCTCTACTGAACAATAAGCATAATATTTTTGTGCTTTTCTGTTGATAATTGAATATTTTTGTGCTATGATGCAGTCAGCGAATAATAATGTTCCACTGCGGCAGGTTTGTTTACTGTGCTTTGCGCATTATGAATTGTTTGGGGGTGTATGTTTCTTGTCGGATCGTGTTTACGTAAAAGTATCCTCCGATTTTGACCAGACCGGCTATATGCAGCCCCGGCTCATCACCTGGCCGGACGGGCGTGTTTTCCGGATCCAGGATGTCCGCGCCTTCCGCCCCGCCGCCTCCGGCCGCCTGCTGGACTGCTATACGGTCATCGTCTGCGGAAAGGAAAAACATCTCTTTTTCGAGCGCGCCGGTGAACAGCATTCCTGCCGTCTCGGCCGCTGGTTTGTGGAGCAGGCTTAATCCTGTAACCGGAACCATCCCGTTCCGTAATGATGAATTATGAATTCCGAATCAACCTACGTTGCCATTGACCTCAAAAGCTTTTATGCCTCCGTGGAGTGTGTCGACCGGAATCTGGACGCCCTTTCCACAAATCTGATCGTCGCGGACGCCACCCGCACGGAGAAGACCATCTGCCTGGCCGTAACCCCCAGCCTGAAGGCCTACGGCATTCCCGGGCGGATCCGCCTGTTCGATCTGATCCGCCGGGTCAGGGAGGTCAACACGGAACGCCTGAACAACGCGGTCCGGCTGGGAAAAGCCGTCCGCGGGCCGGACGGCTCCTGGGGCTTTTCGGGCCGTTCCGCGGACGCCCGGGAACTGGCGGCGGATCCTTCCCTGGAACTGGACTATATCGTCGCCACTCCGCGGATGAAGCTCTATGAGCAGGTCAGCACCCGGATCTTCTCCATCTATATGAAATATATCAGCGACGTGGATATCCATGTCTATTCCATTGACGAATGTTTTATGGATGTCACCGGCTACCTGAAAACCTACGGCATGACAGCCCGTGAACTGGCCATGACCATGATCCGGGACGTCCTTTACAATACCGGTATCACCGCCACCGCAGGCATCGGCACAAATATGTACCTGGCCAAGATTGCCATGGACATTGTGGCCAAGCGCGTCCCGGCGGACAGGGACGGCGTCCGCGTCGCGGAACTGGATGAAATGCTTTACCGGAAACTGCTCTGGTGCCACCGTCCCCTGACGGACTTCTGGCGGGTCGGCCACGGCCTCGCCCGCCGGCTGGAAAAGCTCGGCTGCCATACCATGGGGGATATTGCCCGCCTGAGCCTGCGGGATGAAGGCCTCCTTTACAAGGCCTTCGGAATCAATGCGGAACTGCTGATCGATCATGCCTGGGGCTGGGAGCCGGCCCGGATCAGGGACATCAAATCCTACCGTCCCGTTTCCAACAGTCTCAGCAGCGGCCAGGTCCTGTCCGAAGCCTGTGACGTGAAAACTGCCCGCCTGATCGTCCGGGAGATGACGGAACTGCTCACCCTTGATCTGGTCCGGAAAAAGCTGGTTACCCGGAAACTGGAACTCACCGTCTGCTTCGACCGGGAAAGCCTGACTGTTAAATATGAAGGTCCTTCTGCCCGGGATACCGTCTGGCAGGTTGCTTCCACCGGGGAAATCTATACTGGCCCCCTTGCCGTGGATTTCTACGGAAGTATCACGCCGAAATATGCCCACGGAACCGAAAACCTGGACCGCTGGACCAGCAGTACCCGGCGTATCTCGGACGCCATGGCGGCGCTGTTCGACCGGATTGTCCCCCGCGGCCTGCTGGTCCGTCGAATCTATGTGGTCGCCGCCGGGCTGATCCGTGAAAGGGACATTCCGGAAGAAACACCCCTGCAGCTGGACCTGTTCACAGACTATGAGAGCCTGGCCCGGAAGATGGAAGCGGATGCCGCCGCGGACGCGAAGGAAAAGCGCCTGCAGGAAGCGGCGCTGCATATCCGGGACCGTTTCGGCAAAAGTGCCATGCTCAAAGGCCTGAATCTGGAGGAAAGCGGCACCACCATTGAGCGAAACGGCCAGGTCGGCGGTCACCGGGCCTGATACTGCGCCCTTTCAAGGCCAAAGGCTTAAACCTTCCCGCTGATAACCTCACTACTCCGACGATACAATTATGAATTTTGAATTATGAATTATGAATTATCCACTGATGTCTACGCCGACATCATCAGTCTCCCCCGTCATCAGTCGGAGAAGCGCCCGCGCATGAGTCTTCATGACCGTGCGGCGCAGTTCGCTCCCTTTGCGGCGCTGACGGGATATGATGAAATGGTGGATGAGGAAGCCCGCCTGACGGAAATACAGATCGATCCCGGGGAATCCGACCTGGACCGGCTGGACCGGAAGTTCCGCAGGCTCTCTTCCCTGCTGGCGGACCGTCAGCGGCCGTATGTCTCCGTTCTGCTTTTCGTGCCGGATGCCCGCAAGGCCGGCGGTCGTTATGAGACCGTAGTCGGTTTTGCCAGACGGCTGGATGAATGTGAAAAAAAGCTGGTCCTGCTCGGATCGGGTTCCCCCGCCCGGGAGATCAGCCTGAATCTGGACCGGATTCTGGATTTGTCCGGCAGTGATCTGGAGAATGAGGACTGACCGCTGCTGTTACCGCAGCGTCAGATGTTCCTCTGTCTCGCCTTCCCGCAGCCTGCGGGCGGCAACCAGCAGCCTGTCTGTATCTTCATCAACGCAGGTCACCAGCACAAGGATCTGGTCATCCGCCTGTACATCCAGCATGCTGTCCCAGTCCGCGAGGATATTCAGCCGGCGGATCGCCTGTTCCCGTTTTTCCCGGTCTGTCGAATTCAGCGACCACAGGTCATAGTACAGCGCCGTACCCGGTACGGTGCTGATTTTTTCAGCGGTGAAAACCGCGTACTTCCCTTCCTCATACAGGGTGTCAAATTGAATAATCCGGTGCTGCTGGAGATACTTCCTGTCCATGTATTTCCGCAGCCGCCCGAACATGTTCCCGCTCTTCATATTGTGTCCGAACATAATGAGGGAATAGGGCCGGGTCCTCAGGTGGGTATCCTCATCCAGGAAAATCGCGCCGTTGCTGTTCTTTTTCCCGGTCGCGTCATGGGTCAGGAAATAGGTGTTGTCCTTCTGGACCACCGCCTCTTCCAGGCCGTCCATACTGAGCCAGCCGACAATGTATCTGCTCAGCTTGCCCAGTCTTGTAAAACGGCCTGAAACCTGCAGTCCCGGGTTGTCTGGATAAGGAACCGGAGGCAGTTCGTTGCTTTCGATTTCTTCGGATACCAGCGTTTCCTGCGGAACCGGCGTGGCGGTAACCGCAGGTGTCGCGGTCACAATGGGAGTAGGCACCGCTGTTTCCGTAATTGCCGGAGCGGGTGTCTCCGTCGGTTCCGCTTCTTTATATACCTCCTGAAGCTCCCGGCTGGTATTCCGGGAAGCGCTGTAGTCAAAGCCGTACGCAATCAGGCGGATGGCACCGTAAACCGTCAGGACCGTAAAAAGGCACAGCAATACCAGCCATAGGCGCCGGTCCGTTTCCGGCCTTTCCTTTGGTTGCTCCGCCTTTCTTTCCTCGGGTACCTCTTCAGGCACTTCCGGTTTCCTCTCCGGAAAATACGGCATAGGGTTCTGTCCTTCCTTCGGGTTTATTCTCCGCTGTCAGCCCGGAACTGAAGCTGGTACAGGTCGTAATACATACCTTTCTTGGCCATCAGTTCCTCATGGGTGCCCTGCTCGGTGATCCTTCCGTCGGAAACCACCGCGATCTCGTCTGCGTTCTTGATCGTGCTCAGCCGGTGCGCCACCACAAGGGTGGTCCTTCCCCTGCAGAGCTCGTCCAGTGCCTGCTGGATCAGGATTTCCGTTGTGTTGTCAAGAGCGCTGGTTGCCTCGTCCAGGATCAGGATGGGCGGGTTTTTCAGGAATACCCGGGCAATGGACAGCCGCTGCTTCTGCCCGCCTGACAGGCGGACGCCCCGCTCCCCGATGTTGGTATCATATCCGTTTGGCAGTGACATGATATAGTCATGGATGTTCGCGCGTTTCGCGGCCTGGATAATCTCCTCGTCCGTGGCATCCAGCCTGCCATAGCGGATGTTCTCCTTCATGCTGTCATTGAACAGGTAAATATCCTGCTGCACAATGCCGATATTCCGCCGTACGCTTTCCAGCGTCATGCTGTGGATCTCCCTGCCGTCCAGCAGGATTTCCCCGCTTTCCACGTCATAGAAATGCGGAACCAGGTGGCAGATGGTTGTCTTTCCGCCGCCGGAAGGACCCACCAGTGCAAAAGTCTTCCCTTTTTCGATGTCCAGGTTCACATGGCGCAGGACGTTCTTGTCCTCATCGTAGGCATAGCTCACGTCCCGGAACTCAATATGCCCCTCCAGCTGTCCCGCGTCCGTCGCGTCCGGCCGGTCTGTTTCCGGCTTCGCGTCCATAATCTCGCAGAAACGCTCAAAACCCGTGATGCCGTTCTCAAACTGTTCCATAAAGTTGATCAGGGTCATAACCGGGGCAATAAACATATTCACCGAAACGACGAACGCGGAATAGTCGCCGAAATTGATCCGCCCGTTATACATGAACAATCCGCCGGCAATCAGCACCACCACGTTGAATACATCCGTGACAAACGTGTTGCCGCTGTGGAATCGTCCCATCGCGCTGTAAGCGGCCTTCCGCGCGGTCTGGAATTTTCCGTTCCCGACCTCAAACTTTTCCTTTTCCTTCTCCGCATTGGTAAATGCCTTTGTCACCCGGATGCCGGAAATGGAACTTTCCATGCTTGCATTGATCTCCGCCAGCGCTGTGCGGGAATCCCGGAAAGCGCTGCGCATTTTTTTACGCAGGCTGTAGGAAATAATGACCAGGAAGGGCACGCAGGCAAAGACGATCAGCGTCAGGTAAATGTCAATCAAACTCAGGTAAACAAACGCGATCAGGATGCTCAGAACCGAAATGATGAGGTTCTCCGGACCGTGATGAGCTAATTCGACCACCTCGAACAGGTCGCTCGTCATCCGGGTCATGATCTTGCCGGTCTCATGGTTGTCAAAATAGCTGTAAGGCAGCGTCTCCAGGTGGGCAAACAGATCCGTGCGCATCCGCGCCTGCATGTATACGCCCATCATATGGCCCTGGTACTGGATAAAATAGTTCAGCAGCATTTTGACAAAATACAGTGCCAGCAGCGTCACGCCGCAGACCAGGATCATCCGGTAGTTCCGGTCCGGGATCAGCCGGTTCAGCATGGTGCGCGTAATAATCGGATAAACAATGCCGATCACCGCCACCAGCAGTGCGGCGCCCATATCCATACTGAACAGTTTCTTATGCGGTTTGTAATAAGATATGAATCGTTTCAGCAGGCCTGCGGTTTCTTTCCGGTTCCGCTTTGCGCCTTCTGTTTCGCTCATTATGCTTCTCCCTGTTTTTTCTGGTATGTCAGCAGGAATTTAACCAGGTAGCTTCCCGCCGCGTTGCCGGCAGCTGCCAGCGGAATCACCCACCAGGCAATCCCCCTGGCAATGGCAGCGTATCCGGCCAGGGCGATGGAGTGGGCATAAGCTGACAGGATGAACAGCGCCACGCCGTAAACCACAAAAGGCAGGCGGCTGATATCCCTGTTTTTCGGCGGCGTGGTTGCCAGGTACATGCAGATACCGCACATCACGCTCTGCCAGATCACCTTCACCGGATCCTGGTAAGCCGCGGTGATCTTCTCAGCCGCTTCCCGGATTTCCGGCAGGAAACAGGAGGCCAGGAAACCGCAGATGCCCGCGGCGAGCACATTCATCACCAGCATGATCAGCTTCTGCAGGGGATCGTAATCCGCCCGTGCCACCCGGCCGGTAAACAGCTCCGCGTCAAAGTTGACCACAAACCAGAGTCCGGCGCTGAACAGCACCGCGCCGGGAATCCCGCCGCCCGCTTTCAGGTTGACAATACACCCCATACAGATCAGCATACCCGCCGCCGCGGACCGGGTCAGTTGCGTCTTCATTCCTGGTGTCCTCCCGTAGTTGTCAGAATTTGCTTTCATGGTAACCGGAAACGGCTTTCATGTCAAACATCATTCCTGTTTTTGCAAACGTTTTTCCTGTTTTTTCTTCCGTCATATCCTGACTGCCGGATACCTGCGGGAAAGAAAGAATATCGGTCTTGAACTGTATACAGTTTTCATGTATAATACAAATAGCATACAACTGTCGCGGGATCAGCAGCATATAATAACGAAGCCCAGGCTTCGGGACAAGGCACGGGGTATATGGAACGAAAGAAGGTCGCTGTATTTATCTCAGCGCTGTATGAAGACATGGTCCGGGAGACCGTGGACGGGATGCTGAACGCCGCCCGGGGAGAGGATATCAAGCTCCTTTTCTTCACCAGTTTCGGGGATAATCATACAAGCAGGCAGTATGTCCGATATCAGGATTATGATACCGGTGATTTTGTTGTGTACCTTCTGCCCGACCTGAAGGATTTTGATGCCCTGATTACCTTCGATACCTATATGACCGGTTCATTTATTGAGCCGATTGACCGGCTGAAAAAGGCCGCTCCCTGCCCTGTGATTACCATGGGAACCGTGAAGGAAGGAACTCCCAGCATCGTCAACGACCAGGAGCTTTCCTTCACCGAAGTGATTGATCATCTCATTGTTGACCATAAATGTAAGGATATCATTCATGTGGCCGGCCCCAGCAGGCGTTCCTTCTGCCAGGAGCGGATTGATATCTTCCGCCAGGCGCTGACAGACCGCGGCCTTCCCTGCGGGGATGAACGGATCTATTACGGTACCCTCCGTCCCGAATGCGGCGACGATGTGGTAGCGCAGATCCTGGAACACTATGCGGTAAACGGAGACAAGCCCCTGCCGGATGCCATCGTCTGCGTCAATGATTATACCGCCATCGGTGTAATCCAGGCACTGGAAAAGCACGGCTACCGGGTGCCCGCGGATGTGCTGGTCACCGGCTATGACGATATCCTGCGGGCCAGTTTCAATGAGCCGACCATCACCACCTCGGCCCAGCCCTTCTTCCAGGTCGGCCAGACCGGTATGGAAGTGCTGAAGCATCTTCTGCACGGCGAGGAAGTGGATCCTGTTATTGCGGTTCCGGGCACCATGCACCTCCGCCAGTCCTGCGGCTGTGAACCGCTGAATGTATACCGCAAGGACCTGATCCGGGAACAGTACATCAACACCGTCCAGAACCTGGAAAATCTGGCGCTTTCCAACACCAACCTGTTCCTCGGCGGCGCTCTGGCTGAAACCGAAGAGGATGTTTTCCGTGAAATCGAGCAGGGCTGCCTGCGGGAAACCGGCTTTCGGGATGCGGTGCTGTGCCTGATTGACGGATGGAAACAGCAGAAACTGATTACCCACCGGTATACCCTGAAGGATGAAACATTCAGTGTCGTCTGCGGTTACTGGCGCGGTGAACCGGTCAGGAGGCAGCCGCTCCGGAAAGGGCAGCTCCTGCCGGATGAGATGATGGATGATGACAAGCCCTACTACATCTTCCCGATCCACCACCTCCAGTACTTCCTTGGGTATATTATCGTCGACCCGGGCCTGCAGGAAATGGAACAGCTTCATATCAAATCCTGGCTGGTGAGCGTCAGTGCGGTGCTGATGAACTGGCACCTGCGCCATCAGCTGACCGATACCGTCAAGGAGCTTGATTATCTTTACCAGACAGACACGCTGACCGGCCTGTATAACCGCCGCGGCTATTACCGTTTTTTTGAAAGCTATTATGAGGAATGCCGGAACGCCGGGACTGAACTGGCAGTCTTTCTGATTGATATGAACGGCATGAAAAAGATCAATGACCGTTACGGCCACGCGGAAGGCGACTTCGCCCTCTGCACCATTGCGGACGCTATGCGCAAAAGCGCCCTGCTGGATGAAATCTGCATCCGTACCGGCGGGGATGAATTCGTCGTCCTGGCAAAGAACTATGATCAGCAGAAAGAAGAGGCCTTCATTTCCATGGTTCGGGAAAACATCAGCAGCACGATGAAAAAAGCCGGAAAGAAGTACTCCGTCACAGTCAGCATCGGCTGCTGCCGGAGCATCCCGGATCCTGCCGGCTCCGCTTCCATCCAGAGCGAGGCGGAACAGTATGTCAGGGGCGCCGACCAGGCAATGTACCTGGAAAAACAGTCCCATAGGAAATAAACCGTATCATACATACAGGCCGCTGTCATGAAAGACAGCGGCCTTTGTGTATATCCTTCAGATCAGGATTCCGTCGCAGTGATCAATCTCATGCTGGACAATCTGCGCCTGGAATCCTTCCAGCGTACCGGTATGCTCCTTCATCCGCATATCCTGCCAGGACAGCTTGATGGTCCGGTACCGCTTTGTCTTCCGGATCCCTGCCAGGGACAGGCATCCTTCCTCTGTTTCGTATTCTCCTGAAACGGAGAGGATTTTCGGATTCAGCATGGCCGTAACCATCGGTCCCCGGGCCATAACGATAATACGTTTCCTCTCCCCGATCATGTTTGCCGCCATTCCGACACAGCGGTCCAGGTTCGCCGTCAGGGTATCAATCAGGTCCCGGGCAACAGGCAGGTCATCTGCTGTAGCCGGTACGGAAGGCTGTGCTAGGAAAATCGGATCATGGACAATAGGACGGATCATGCGCGGCCTGCCTTCTTCCTGCGGAGTCTTGCTGGAAGGTCATCCGGATCAATGGCCTTAAGCAGGAATGCCGCCGCCAGGTAAACCACGGCGCCGACCAGGATACAGACCGCAACCGGCACCAGGCGTGCCATGAATCCTGAAGCCAGCAGGCTCCTGTCTCCGCCGAAAACAAACCGGTAAACCGCCCAGACCGCTCCGCCCATCAGGGCGGCGGCTCCCAGCGGCCGCAGGATCACATCAGCCACCGAGAACCGGCAGCCGGTATACTTGCAGGCATAATACAGGTTCGGAATCATAGACACCGTATAGCAGGTCAGGGAGGCAATCGGCGCGCCGTGGATGGAAATTTCCGGCCGGCTGACCAGGATAGCGTTCAGTGTGATCTTGCAGATTACACCTGCGACCAGGGTCAGCATGGGGATCTTCTGCTTTCCGGCGCCCTGCAGGATGCCGGAAGTCGCCTGTACCATGGTAAACAGGATGATCGTCATGGCGGAAAACTCCAGCAGGTTACCGCCCAGCATCAGGTCGCTGAATGTATACCTTGCGCTTTCACCGTAGCAAAGGAAAATGATGGGCTTCGCCAGGAGGCTCATGCCGATGGAACACGGGAAACCGACCACAGACGCGACACGCAGGCCGATACCCGCTTCCCGCGCCACATATTTCATGTCTTTCCGGGCCAGGCCGGAAGCGATGGAAGGCACCAGGTTGGTGGACATGGCCATGGCCAGTGCCGTAGGCACATTGATCATGGTAATCACCATGCCGCTGTAAATCCCGTAATGAACCGTAGCTGTTTTTTCCGCGATACCGGTGCCTACCATCAGGTTCTTCAGCATGGCGGAATCAATTGTGGAAGACAGGGGCACAATGCAGGCGCCCAGGGTAATCGGGATGGATATGCGGATAATCCGCTTCGCCAGTTCCCGTCCGGAAACCAGTTTCTCGCTGGGCTGGGGCGGCTGGGGCTTCAGGAAACGGCAGCGGATAATCATATACAGCATGGCCACGCATTCCGCCAGGGAGGTGCCCAGCAGGGCGCCGGCGCTTCCCATGGTCCAGCCGCCGCGGGCAAATCCGATGGAGGCGAAGGGCAGCGCCACCGCCACCTTGCCCACCTGTTCAATCAACTGGCTTACCGCGGTGGGCATCATGCGCCGCATGCCCTGCATATATCCCCGGTAAGCGCTCATTACGCACACGAAAAACAGGGACGGCGCGATGCACATATAGCTGAGATAACCTTCAGGCGTACCGACTCCCCTGGCAATCAGCCGGGAAAACAGCAGCAGGATGATGGTGGTGATGATGCCCAGGACCGTGAGCATCTTCAGCGCTGTGCGGAAAACCCGGCGGGCGTTTCCCGGCTCCCCTATGGTGACGTAATGTGAAACCATACGGGAGATTGCCACCGGAATACCTGCGGATGTAATAGCCAGAAGAAGGTTATAGGAAGGCATGACCTGCTGATACAGGCCCAGCCCATCCCCGCCGATCATATTGGCAAGCGGAATGCGGTACAGTACGCCGACCACTTTGCAGATAAGCCCGGCAATTCCCAGCACCGAAATGCCTCCCACCAGGCTGCGTTGTCGTTCTGTCATACTCTTTCCTTTCCGTTGGCTGTCAGGATACTTTGGCTGAGATAATCCTGCGCGGCTCAGAATGCCCAGTTGCCGTTCCGGAAGATCGGAACTGTCTTTCCGTCCCGGGTTTTTGCGTCAACATTCAGGTCTTCTGTACCGATCATAAAGTCCACATGGGTCATGGAATCATTGATGCCCATCTGGTGGCATTCCTCCAGCGTCTTATGTTCATAGTCCCGGATCGTGAAGGTAAAACCGGCGCCCAGCGCCAGGTGGCAGGCTGCGTTTTCATCAAACAGGGTATTGTAGAACAGCAGTCCGCTGTTGCGGATCGGGGAATTATACGGTACAAATGCGCATTCGCCCAGATAGGCGGCGTTTTCATCAGATGTGATAATGTTTGTCAGCAGCTGCTCATTTTTCTCAGCATGCCATTCCACAGCCTTGCCGTTCTCAAAGCGGATGCTGAAGTTCTCAATCAGCTGGCCGTCCCTGCTCAGGGGCATGCTGGCCACCACCAGGCCGTCCGCCTTTCCCTTCATGGGAGAAGTGAAAACTTCTTCCGTGGGGATGTTCGGATTATAGGTAATATTCTGCAGGCTGGTGTCTTCCGCGCCTTTGAACTGGGCTTCCGGAATCATGCCGACTGTCAGGTCCGTCCCGTTCCCGGCAGTGTAATGCAATTCTTCAATGCCAAGGCTGTTCAGGTAAGCGCACCGTTTCAGCAGGTTTGCGTTATGCTCCTTCCAGGCGGCTACCGGATCATCCGTCACGCGGCTGGTATACAGGATCGCTTCCCACAATTTTTCCACCGCCTGGTGCTTTGTGAGACCGGGGAACACTTTCTTCGCCCATGCCGGCCCGGGTACCGCGGCAATGCACCACTGGTATTTGTTCTCCAGCTGGTCCCGGTATCCTTTGATCAGCGGATACTTCATCTGCTGAATCTTAAGCATCTTATCCTGGTCGATTCCCTTCAATCCGTCCGGATCTGAAGATTCCAGGTAAATCCTGCAGGGGATTTTCTCCACATAATGTTCCCAGCGGCCTTTCTGGAAAGCCGTCAGGCTGCCAAGCGTCTCCACGCTGCAGTACTTTACATTCACTTTAAGCAGGGGGCTGTAGTCAAAGTCTACCACCACGCGGCTGGCGCCGAGTTTATAGCATTCCTCCACCAGCATTTTTACAAATTCAGGCTGGTCGGTTTCCGCGTCAATAAATACTTCCTGTCCTTTCTGTACATTTACGCCGCTTTCTGCGATCAGCCGGGCATACTTCCTCAGGAGCGTTTTTTTCATTTTACGGTTCTCATCCTTTTTGCTTTCTTCATGCTTTGTTCGAAAAAGCACCCGAATATTATACCCAATCCACCCCTTCCATGGCAAGTATGCGGGGCCGGATGTGCGCTGGCAGGAAGCATTGTTTTCCGTTCTGCCTGCCGGAACGAAAAATAGCTTGACATATGTGTCAATTTCAGGAAAAATAGGTGCAGATAATCTCCTGAAACCGTACTGTTCTTTTGTTTTCAGTACGTATATGATCTCTTCGAAGGCATGATACAGGGTAAAAATGCCTGGACACTGTCAACTGTGACTTACGAAAGGAGCCCCGCCATGGAAACCATCTTCAATTTCCTCCAGGACAGCTGGTACTGGATCCTCATCGTTATAGCCGCGCTCATCATCCTGCTGAAATTCTTCCCGCGGTACAAAATTGCCCCGCCGGACACCGCGCTCATCATCTCCGGTCTGATCCGCCGGAACTATAAAGTCCGCAATTCGGACGGCACGGTTGCCTCCAAGAAGTTCGGCTACCGGATCATCCGTGGCGGCGCCACATTCTATGTTCCCGCCATTGAACGGATTGACAGCCTGGATATGTGCCTGACGCAGGTGGACATCCGGACCGCCCAGC
>JAEEGL015551922.1_pt1 | contig 14570 bp, 10 predicted proteins | sample 9134231 | NCBI WGS metagenome assembly JAEEGL01 (sample SAMN16246548, study PRJNA631951) | gut metagenome | biome: gut microbiome; feature: rumen; material: fiber-attached | host: Bos | place: Iran: Karaj | collected 2018-10
AACTGGAATTGCTCCAAGTCCTCGCAGAAAGTGAAGCCGACGTCGCCGGTCACGTTGCACCGATAGAAGAAATGTTCCGCGATTTACGCACGCACTTGATCGAAGCAAAAGACGGATGAGCCATCAGAGCGCCATCCGTCTTTTCAAACTTCAAAAGAATTTGACTAATTTAGATAAGTATTTGCTTAATTTAGGCAAATGATTTGCGTAATTTAATTAAATTTTCACTAATTTAGGCAAATGATTTGCCTAAATGCCATAAGATTTGTCTAAATCAAGCGGCGATTTAAGTAATTCTCATCAATTACCTTGTTGCAGATTATCCGGATTAATTCTAACAAAAAACGTCTTTTGCGAGTTCTTCAGTATTTATTTTTCCGGCATTATAATCCTCTATTTCTTTCTGATAATCATACTCCATATCTTTTACCTTTATTCTCCCTTTGAAATTCAGCTCTTCTGAAAAACGCTTTAAGCCATCATTCAGCTTCATAATTAAATAGTCTAAAAAGCTCTTTCTCCACAGCATAAAATGTGCAGCCCTAAATAAAAGATAACTTTCACTAAGCTGTTGATTTTGAGGATTTCTCCCATACCAATGGAGTCTCTTTGTATATTTCAATAATAGATAATCATTTTTCTTAATATGGTAGTTAAAGTTATGCTTCCCTTTCAGCTTTGAATCAAACGCATAACCTGTTGCCTTTAATACATCAATGTCACCAAGGTGCTTAAACAAGTGCAAAAAATAGCCCCTTCTTATCCGCATATCCTTTAAATCAAAACATATTATGTTTTTCTTCTCGATTTTGAACGAAACACTTTCACCTTTATAATTATGTCCATGGAACCTATACTGTCCTTGGAACAGCACACCTCTTTCTACAAGAATCGGCTCAAAGGAAATCCCAACTATTTCTTCTGATTTCTCTATATCCGGGTTAATCTTTTCATTTTGGTCTGTTTCTTTTGCAGGCTTCTTCCATGTGACAATTTCAATATAAGCTCTCCCATTCAATATCAAATAGTACGATATTTTTGTTAATAAGTCCTCTAAATCATTCTCGAGCCATCCGTATGAACGAAATGAAAGCAATTTTTCTAATTTGTCTTTTGGGGGCTCGACGAAGTAAAAATCAGCATTTTGCGATTTTGGTGATAGATAAATAGAGTAGCTAGCTGTTAGGTCCTGCAATAACATATCAGCGTACGTACTGTGCTTGTATTTCTTTAATCCGCCTGTGATGCATTGACTTTGGCGCGATGATATGTAATCATTCATTCTCTTTGTCTATCTCCTTTCCCCAATCAAATTGACCATAATACCGTTTCTCCGGTGATATCAAGTTGTTAATGCATACAACAATGAAAACATCTTCTACCGGATATCCAAAATCTAGATGGTCGAATTGACTCTCGCAAAAAATCTTTAATAGTCTGCTATTTGTTTTAAGAACCTTTTTACTAAATCCTTGATATTCAAACTGACATTTGCTTGAAGATTGAATAATTCTTATAATACGCAAATCCCAGTTCGTATGGATTAGGCCACGACTATCCATTCCCGGATATACCTTCGATTTCGTTTTTATGATATTGGGAATAGACTCTAGAAATTCACGACTGATATCATTTTTCAAGAATCCTTCGTTCGTAGTCTCAATAAATTCTTTCCATCTAATATCATCATTAAACTCGCCCCATATAATAGCATATGAACTAATCTTTGCATATTCAACATGTGGTGAAGAAAGCACACAATACAAATGACTTTGTAAGTATTCTTCCTTATGCTTTATCAAATCACTTCCGATATACTCTTTATACAGTAATGAAAGCTGCAAAAACAAAACATATATCGTCTTGAATCTATCAAAGTTATTATTTTCAATTGCCTGTATCAAGCATTCACATATATTGTTATAACATTCCCCAAGGAAATCTGGCAGCATGCCTCGGTTTCCCCAATTCTCTATTGCAAAGGATTCACTGCACCTAATTATGTTGTCAATGTATTTCCCGTATATGTTGTTTTGAAAATCACATAATGCTTTGTATTTGCAATCGCTCCATATAATACGCTTTTCTTTATGTGTTTTTTCAAGTTCAGGAATGATACCCTCCAATTGTTGTTTTACTAATGACGTCTTTGACTCCATTTCAAAAAAACGGCTTAATGCTATTATCGCAAAATAGTGATGATCTACGGAATCCACGCTTGTTCCTAAATCAAAAAGGTTTTCATAATTGTTTTTTAGCGATTCAATCATTACATTGCAAAAGTCGAAGATTTCTTTTGCGATCATTTGCTCAATATACCAATTTGGTGTAATCCTCTTATGTTCAATCCTAATCTCCGTATCTATACGATTCAAAAGATCTTTAAATGAATTGGTATTATAACACATATTGCTAGTATAATTCAAAGATCTAGAATCTGCAATTTCTACCGCCTCTTTCAATATTGCATGTATATCCAGCTTTGAGAGGTATTGATTGATCTCAAGAATTCTTCCTAAGAAAATCAATACACACGCGTCTACAATTGCGCCTTGAAGATTACGATTACTCTCCAGCTCTTCCACAGATTTACATAGTAAGATAACTCTCTTGACAGTCTGGTTTATATACAGATTCCAATATGCTAACGAGTTACCTTTGATCGCATATTTAGTCGTATTACCAATAACCGTCAGATATGTATATATATGTCTATAATCACGATCTTTACATAATCTCTCTAAACAAATATCATTTATTTCTAGTAGTCTTCTCTCAAACCACTCCGTATTTTTTCTTTTTTCCTGCTCTAATGCTGTTCCAGTTTGTACTCGAATTTGAATTTCGGACTCGGAAGCTAAATGCCATTGTTTATGGATGTTTTCTTCTTCAAACCACTTGGAATCAAAAGGAATCTGGCTTTTTATACTCCAATATTGTTGAAGAATTTTAATATTCTCAATCATAAAATAAATCATAGCAGAATTGTTATTTCCTGTGTTATTTTGATTGAAAATAGCAATTTCTTTAAGTATATCCAGTTGTTTTATAGTGAATAGTTGTGATTGGTTTTGAAATCGTGCATCTTCTCCCACATAGCTATGTTTCGCCGTTTTTTTCATAGCAGAAGAGATAAGAGGATAAACGTTTTCAGATAGACTGTATGAATCAGAAAGCACATAAGTTCTATTTCTTGTTACCCCAAAAGTAATGACAGCCCAAATCAATAGCAACAGCCAAGCAATCATAGACACATAATACGGGCACCTAACGACGACACATTCTATCAGCAGGATGCAACCAAATACAATGATCCCAGTAATACGCTTTATGCACTTATTCGTCACTGTGTCTTTATGGAAAGCATACGATAAGCTTTTAGATGCCTTTGCATATATCTGTGAATAAACAGATGCAATATTTGAACAATAGAGGCCAAGAATTACACCTCCTATTCCCATTCCTCCGACTATAATAGCAACTATAGAGCTTGTAGCATCTGCCGAAAAATCACCCTGTTTAAGTAGTTGCTTGAGAAATGAATCCGCATAATACAGGACAACTGTAAGCATAGAATACGCCAATACATCCCAGACCACACGCCTTAAAATGTAAAAAGAAATGCGTCTTGTTCTTCTTGCCCCATCCATTCTATTGGCAAAGCGATAGCGTAAGGAATTAAAAACAAATACCACTTTTTGAAATAATGCTCTAATTACCCAGTATTTCTTTGAATTCATAAGTCCTCCGTTATATATGTACGATGTACGCTTTCTTTACACGATCCCAAAGAACCGTTCAAAGAATGCTTTGAGCTTATCGATGATTGTCAGTTTTTTTGCTGCACGGTTGCCGCCGCCAAAGCGTGACGTCGGAGGCATCAGTTTGTCTATATCGGTGCCTGTAGTCTTTACTTCACCATTCCGGAAGGAATCAGAAACAAACTTACGCGTTGCTTCTTCATTCAGGTTCTCATCCTGAATGATCTGCACAAGCTCTCTTTCTTTTTCTTCGGCAACGTAGCTGCGCCATTCCGTCATGACGTCATCCACGTTGTTGATGCCGGCTATAAATGATTCGATCAACTGTTTCTTGCTGCGAAGCTCCGGCGACGCATCGACAGCCTTCCGGATCGAAACGAGAATCTCCTTGTCTACACAATTTCCATCGTGGTATTTCTTGACGAGCAGCAGGATGTAGTCGATGTTGATCTCGATCTGACGGATCAGCTCGATCTCATACACGATGTCGTCGGAAATATCTTCCTTCTCTCCTACCGGCTTCGGCAGCGGCCACAGATCCTGATATCGGCTGAGGTAGTCCTGCAGATCGCGCTCGGAAAGGATCTCTTTTCCGGCGAAATCGTCGAATGACAGCAGCAGATTGCGCATGCGGAGAATGGCACCGAAAAGGCGTATAAAGTTCTTTTGCGCCTGCTCGCCGATGATCTGCGGTTCGGAAAGCGGGAATTTTGTCACAAGATCGTCGATCATGCCGACGTAACCCGGATGCTCCTTGCCGTCGTCGTCCTTGTAGCCGTAATAATAGTCCTCAAACCGTTTGAGCAGCACGATGCCGCCGGCGTCCTTGTCGCCGAACAGCGCGATCGCCTCGTCCACCTTCTTTTGGAGATTGCGGAAGCAAACGATGTTGCCGAACGTCTTGATGCTGTTCAGGATACGGTTCGTCCGGCTGAACGCCTGAATGAGCCCGTGCATCCGCAGGTTTTTGTCCACCCACAGCGTGTTCAGCGTGGTGGCGTCGAAGCCCGTCAGGAACATGCTGACAACGATCAGCAGATCCAGCTCCTTGTTCTTCATCCGCAGCGACACGTCTTTATAGTAGTTCTGGAACTTGTCGCCGTCCGTCGAGTAGTTCGTGTGGAACGTGTCGTTGTAATCCTTGATCGCCTCATCCAGGAAGTCACGCGCTGTCTTATCGAGTGCGGACGTACTCTCCGAGTTCTCCTCGCCGAGGATCCCGTCCACTTCCGCTTCATTGGCAGCATAGCTGAAGATTGTCGCGATACGCAGCTTCTTGGTGGGATCGGCATCCATCTGTTTTTTGAACTCCTCGTAATACAGCTTTGCGGCGGGAATGGAAGCCACGCAGAAGATCGCGTTGAAACCGCTGATCCGCTGCTTACGCTTGATCTCCTCCACGACGCCTCTGTCCGCAGACGCCACGTCCGCGATGTTCGTCAGCACGTTGTAGTCATAGGTACGGCTGCCGCGATACGTCTTCTGATCAAAGTGATTCAGGATGTAGTCGGTGACGAGTTTGATGCGCTCCGGCGCCATGTACGCCTTTTCGCGATCGATATCCCATACCTTCTCGTCCACGATGCTGTCATCAGAATCCATCGTCTTGATGTAGTCCACGCGGAACGGCAGCACGTTTTTGTCGTTGATGGCGTCGACGATCGTATAGGTGTGAAGCTGATCGCCGAACACCTGTTCGGTTGTCTTCCATATGGCGTCCTTATTCTTTATCGCGTTCGCGGCAAAGATCGGCGTGCCCGTGAAACCGAAGATATGATACTTTTTGAAGTTCTTCACGACAGCGTGATGCATCTCGCCGAACTGTCCGCGATGACACTCGTCGAAGATGATAACGACATGCTGCTGATACACCGGATGCCCGGGGTTTTTGTCGATGAAGATCGACAGCTTCTGTGCCGTGGTGATGATGATCCTGCACTCGTCATTCTCAAGCTGCTTTTTCAGGATCGCCGTGGACGTGTTGCTGTTCGCTGCGCCCTTTTCAAAGCGATCGTACTCCTTCATCGTCTGGTAATCCAGATCCTTGCGATCGACGACAAAGAGAACCTTGTCGATATACGGCAGGCGGGAAGCAAGCCGCGCCGTCTTGAACGACGTCAGCGTCTTGCCGGAACCCGTAGTGTGCCAGATGTACCCGCCGCCGGCGATGGTGCCGTATTTCTTGTAGTTGGTGGCGATGTCGATCCGGTTCAGGATGCGCTCCGTTGCGGTGATCTGATACGGGCGCATGACGAGCAGCATGTTCTCGGACGTGAAGATGCAATACTTCGTCAGCAGGTTCAGAATCGTATGCCGCGCGAAGAACGTGCGCGTAAAATCGATCAGATCCGGAATGATCCGGTTGTTGGCGTCCGCCCAGAAAGACGTGAACTCAAAGCTGTTCGACGTCTTTTCCTTCTTCGCTCTCGGCGAATCCGCTTCCTTGATCGCGTTATAGCGAGTCGAGTTCGAATAATATTTCGTGTTCGTACCGTTGCTGATGACAAAGATCTGCACATATTCGAACAGCCCGCTGCCTGCCCAGAACGAATCACGCTGATACCGGTTGATCTGGTTGAACGCCTCCCGGATCGGTACCCCGCGCCGCTTCAGCTCGACGTGGATCAGAGGCAGGCCGTTTACAAGGATCGTCACGTCATAGCGGTTGACGTGGCGCGCGCCTTCCTCCTGCGTCACCTGATACTGGTTGATCACCTGCAGGAAGTTGTTGTGGACGTTCTTCTTGTCGATCAGGGTGATGTTCTTGCTGGTACCATCGTCGCGCTTGAGTACCTGCACGTTGTCCTCCTGGATCTTGCGCGTCTTTTCCACGATATGCTCGTTCGGGTTCGCGATCGAATTCTTAAGGAACCGATCCCACTCAGAATCCGAGAACTGATATCCGTTCAGTTTCTCGAGCTGTACACGAAGGTTTGCGATCAGCTCCGCCTCCGAATGGATCGGCTTGTCCTCATACCCCTGCTCTGTGAGCATGCGAATGAACTCCCGTTCCAACTGCGCCTCACTCTGGTAGCTGTCCGAGTGTTTCTTGACGGGTTCATATTCCGTTACGACAGTATTCTCAGTTGTCTGGGCAATGATGTTGAAGTATGGCATTATTACCTCCAGATGCAGAATGACTCCTTAACAGACATTATACCATAAGAGCTTCTTTCTCTGGTATAGACAAAACGGAAAACTTCATCGTCTTGTCGCTGTCATTGAAATCGCTAAACCTAATTGTATGTGCTTCGCTTGCCGGAAAAATGATCGCATATTCTTTTAAGTGTGGCAAATGAACATCTATCACGTTTTTTGCAGAATCATATCCTGATAAGCTATCATAGCTTTGGATAAAATTTGTTCCCGGTATGATAAAACGCATTTCATGTTGATAGGCGTATTCTGGCATTTTCCAAAAGATTTCCTGTGAACTCATAGGATTATCAACAAAGATTTCATCCTTTGTATGTCGACTATAGTCTACATCGTTTATGAGCAACGGTTTCTTTGGATGGAAACGTCCAAAGACTCGCTCACTCGTAAGATTGTTTTTGTTCTGTTCGACTGCTATTGGGACGTTACTCCGCAAGTCATTAACAAAAGAGTCTTTATCCTCGATAAACAAGAAAGACGCCTCTTCTTCTGCATACCCCATTCTTCTACGATATCTATCAAGATTATACGTTACTACATCGCCTGTTTTTCCTTTAAGCCGCTGAGCATTTCGTTCTGAATCTGTATTGAAAGAATAAAAGCAAAGCGTTGGAGTAAGTATTGTGGGAATAAACCTTACCAAACATAACCCATTATTGGGATGATTCATTTGAAGGAGATTGTTGTGGTAAGTTTTTCCTAATTCTTCAACGCGAGGATCACACTGTAGCGTTTGCCCGATGATGCATTCATATAGATCACCGGTTTGAGAATCCTTGTGTTTTATAGAATAGTCAATCCAGTTTGCAGGGCAACCAAAAGTAATATATCCTTCTTTGAATTGCTGTTCTATCGTGCTCTTTCTACCTATGCGGAACAACAATGCTGATGTACATTTAGCTGATACTTTGTTCATTATTCTCTCCCTATTTTAGTGCTCCGCTGCCAAACACGTCACAGTAATCCAGCAGCTTCATGAATAGCGGGCTTTTCCCAATCGGCAGTTTTTCTATGAAAGCCAATTGCTTTCTGTTCCATTCCAGTAGGATCAAATGATGCGCATACAGAAATGAAAAGTAGGTATCTCTGTCCGGAAGCTTTTCTTGACGATAAAGCAACGATTCACAAAAATCCTGATTCAAACCTTCGATTGCCAACTGCAACCCCAAATCAAAATCATCGTTTTCATCAAAGAAGAAATTGTACGGGAAGAACAAGAATAGGTTTTTGTCCGTCATTAGGTTTTCAAGATAACACCTTATATCGTCTTCTATCCCGTATTTTTTTGTCTTGTTCTGCCGTGCCGCATCGAACGCATCTTTGATCATCGGACGCAATGCGGCATAAAGAACAGTTGCGCTGATTGGCTTATATCCTTCATCACCGAGCTCCACTTTTGCTGAGCCATAACTTGTCCACCCCTCTCCAACGTAGATCTGATGTGAAAAAAGATTACAAGCTTGCAGTTTTGTTTTACTTGCTATCCTTTTGAAGTCTATTTCATACAATTCTGAAACGCAATCACATTCTCCGTTCGGCTGTTCCTTTGTCCAATCGTATTCGCTTTGTCCTGATTTTTTACGAAAGAACTCAGATTGATTTACATACTCCACCAAGTATTCTTCGTATGAATACGATCCGATTCCTTTAATAAAGCTATCGCATATCACCCCCGCAGGAAGGAACTGTATCTTCATGTTTTCATAAGTCATGCTCATACAGACGTTATTCCTCCAACTTTATCTGAATTGCATAATCAACATCTACTAAGCTTCCACTGCATGCGATATCTTCGATAGATCCAATTTCGACAAATACAGCGGACTCCTCTGTCGGCGCAAGTGCAATTCGATACTCTTTCTGCCAAGCGAATCTTTCATCTTTTCGGAATACCTGTTCAGCAATTATCTGATGCGCCTTATCCAAAGAAAATGGTGGCTCGTTCATTATGTCTTGATAAATAACTGCACCAGTATAGCAACAAGAAACAGATTTTCTCATGCGTTCAAGAAACGGCGTAGCTTCAACAAGTATATAGGCATCATGATTGAACTCATTTCTAATTCTATCTGCGATTTCATGTAAAGGGAAATACGCGTTACGCCGTTCTTTATCGAACAGCAAGTCATCGCTTCTAATTGCTCGAAAACAGCAAATTGGAGTATGCTTCGCGGCATCGGATTCAAAATGAACAGTTGTTTCATCCGCAATTTTAGTCCATTTATCCATAGGCGGAGGTTGCGTTTCTCCTTTGGTGTATGGCGCAACGTACAAATGCTTCAATCCGTGAGCCCCATGTCCTTCCCATTTATCGCACTGAGCAGAGTCTTTATCTTCCCACCCACTGAATACGGAAGGATGGCTAAAGCGGAACCTTCCCTTCTTCATTGAACCATCAACGTGTTCCTGTTTCATGGATTTGAACAGAAACAGAATAGGTTGCCCTCCAATCTGTCCTTCCGGTTTATCTGCCATTCTCACGCTCCTAACTCCTTGAAAGATAAAAGCTTATCTCTGTAGTATTCGTACTGTTTCTGCCGTGCTTCGATCTCTGCCGGAAGGCCGGAAGAGATGTCGTTGCAAAGAGTGTCAAAACGCTCAAGCAAGTTTACAATTTCATTTTGTATTTCAAGAGACGGAACTGGAATCATAAATTTCCGTATTTTTTCCATCGGAATGTTCTTCATTGACGATGATTGAAGCAGGCGATCAATCTGCATTCTTTTAAACTCTGTTGACTGGAAATAGTACATCAAATACTTTGGATTCACAAGAGAATTATCAGCTCTAATCAAAGCGACATTCGGGGCAAGATAATACTTATCGTTTTCATCGATAAGCGCGACTTGTCCGACAGTGCCGACATATGTGAACAGCATATCTCCAATTACCAACTTACTTCTTTCCAGTTTTGAAAGATCACTATTGTCAATATACTTCACATCGTCTAAGACAATCCGCCCTTCTTTTACGTTTAAACCTCGCAAGGCGATGATTTTGCCAGAGCTTGAATACTTAACATAATTTGTAAACTCAAATCCTGCAAGCTTCGTTACTTTGGCAGTAGAGCCAAGTTCGACACGTGGTACTGAAGAATCAAAAGCCAGCACCGCATCCCTGTAATACTCATACTGCTTCTTTCTCGCTGTAAGCTCCGCTGTAAGCTCGCCCAAATGCTCTGTAAAAAGCGCAAGGGTTCTGACAATTTCTCGCTGGATTATTAGTGGTGGCAATGGAACCAGTATCTTTGCAAAGCTATCGAACGGCAAAAGCTTACGGCCCATCCCTTCTATTCCTTCTCGCCTTTGGAGAATTGCCCATGAACCTCTCCTCGATTGCAAATATAGAAGTAAATATGAGGGCAATACAAGCGTTTCGTCAACGCTGAAAACCACATTCATGGGGCTAACAATTACTTGTTCTTGATCCCTCAGGTAATTGATGGAACCAACATCTATACGTGACGGAGAATAAACGAACCAATTCTTCTTAACAATTTTGTATGCGGACGTGTCCTCACTTGTAACTTTAGCATCTTTAAAAAAATCAGATGTTTTCACAAGTCCGTTCTTTGTGATGCTATATGCAAGCTTACATATTTGCCCTTTATTTCGTTTGGTTTCTTCTCTCGCTATTTGCCCAATCTTTACACTCTCTACCCCATCCGGGCAAAGCTCTTGAATCAATTCATCCAGCCTACTCATGCGTCTTCACCCTCGATCCCTGCAATGATCTTGTCGATCTCCGCGCGGAGAACCGCCTCACGCGCCACGATCTCCCGGATCTCGGCATTGAGCTTTTGGATATCCACCTTCTCGCGGGTATCCTCCGCCTCCACATAGGTGGAAACGGACAGGTTGTAATCGTTCTCCACGATCTCGTCATAGCTTGCCAGATGGGCGAAGTGCTCGATCTCCGAACGGTTGGCGAAGGTGTCCACGATGCGATCCATGTTCGCCTGCGTCAGCTTGTTGTTCTTGACGACTTTGATGCATTCCTTGGTGGCGTCGATGAACAGCACCTTGCCGTCCGCCTTGCCGCGCTTCAGCACCATGATGCAGGTGGCGATGGACGTACCGAAGAACAGGTTGCTGGGAAGCTGGATTACGCAGTCGATGAAGTTGTTGTCGATCAGGTATTTGCGGATCTTCTGCTCCGCACCGCCCCGATACATGATGCCGGGGAAGCAGACGATGGCAGCCGTGCCGCTTGGTGCCAGCCACGAAAGCGAATGCATGATGAAAGCAAAGTCTGCATTGCCCTTGGGCGCCAGTACGCCTGCAGGAGCAAAGCGAGGATCATTGATCAGCAGCGGGTTGGTGTCCCCGGCCCATTTGATCGAGTACGGCGGATTGGAAACGATCAATTCAAAGGGCTCGTCGTCCCAGTGCGCCGGAGCCGTCAGCGTGTCGTCGCAGGCGATATCGAACTTGTCGAAGCCGATATCGTGCAGGAACATGTTGATGCGGCACAGGTTGTATGTGGTGATGTTGATCTCCTGCCCGAAGAAGCCCTGACGCACAGCGTCACGCCCCAACACCTTTTCAGCCTTCAGCAGCAGGGAACCGGAACCGCAGGCAGGATCGTACACCTTGTTGACTTCCGTCTTGCCCACAGTGCCAAGGCGTGTAAGCAGCTCGGAGACGTCGGCAGGCGTGAAGAACTCGCCACCGGACTTGCCCGCGTTGGACGCGTACATTGTCATCAGATATTCGTAAGCGTCACCGAAGGCGTCGATGTCGTGATTCTTGACATCACCCAGATTCATGTTGGCAATGCCATCCAAGAGCTTGCAGAGGCGTTCGTTGCGTTTTGCCACCGTGGGGCCGAGCTTGTTGCTGTTGACGTCGAAATCGTCGAACAGGCCGATAAAGCTGTTTTCGGAATCGCTGCCTTTGGCGGAATCCTCGATGTTGTTGAACACACGCTCCAGCGTCTCATTGAGGTTCTCATCGCGGGGCGCGCGGGCACGGACGTTGCAGAACAGTTCGGAAGGCAGAATGAAGAAGCCTTTCTCCTGGATCAGTCCTTCGCGTGCTTCTTCCGCCGCTGCGTCGGACATTTTGGCATAGTCGAAAGACTTATTGCCCGCGGCACGCTCACCGTCGTTGATATAGCTCGTCAGGTTCTCGGAAATGTAACGATAGAACATCGTGCCGAGGACGTAGTTCTTGAAGTCCCAGCCGTCCACGGAACCTCTGAGCTCGTCCGCGATTGCCCATATCGCCCGATGCAGTTCTTCACGTTCCTGCTCTTTCTTGTTGTCTGCCATGCTGCCCCTCCGTAATGATTTCAAGTGATTATACTAATCCTTGTATTGTTATCATAAAACAACTTCTGTCCAATAAAACGGATTTATATGTTCAGGCTATTCTCATCCATCAGGAAGTTTCTGATTCCAACAGTCACGATCCCCATATCGTTTCTGCGCACCTTTATGTTGTCCCGAACGACGATGATCTTCTTAAAGGAGTCACCGATAGCGTTGAGGGGACGTTCCTCCTGCTCCTGTTTTCCCTCGGAATTCATCGCAAAGGCAGACTGAATATAATACTTTTCACTTCCGCGGGTCACGACGAAGTCCACCTCAAGCTGCTTTTTAGTGGTTTTGTTCTCGCTGTTCTTGCCAAACTGTTCCACAAGCCCCACGTCCACGCGATACCCGCGGATACGCAGTTCGTTGTAGATGATGTTCTCCATGATGTGGTTTTCTTCCATCTGCCGGAAGTTCAGCCTTGCGTTGCGCAGGCCGACGTCCTCAAAGTAGAACTTTGTTGGAGAGCCGATGTACTTTCGCCCTTTGATATCGTAGCGAACTGCCTTGCTCACCAGGAAGGCGTCCATCAGATAGTCCATATACTTTTTCAGCGTTTTGTCGCTGATGGTCTTTTTTTTCACCGTTTTGAAGGTGTTTGCAAGTTTTAGAGGATTGGTCAGCGACCCAACGGCGGAAGCTAGAATATCCACCAGTTCATCCAGTTCCTCCTGATTTCGTACCTTATGGCGATCAATAATGTCGCTGAGATACACCTTTTGAAACAACGACATAAGATACTCCGCTTTTTCCTCTGCCGTTTCACGAGAGAGAATCAATGGAAGACCGCCATAAGTGAAATAATCGTCCCACGCTTCGTCAGCACTGCCTTGATAGGCAGAGCAATACTCACGGAAAGAAAGCGGATAGATGCGAATCTCATCTCCTCGACCGCGAAATTCCGTAACTAAATCAGAGGAGAGAAACTTGGAATTGCTTCCGGTCACATATACATCTGCGTTGCGGATATGCATAAAACTGTTGAGCACATCCTCAAATTCGGCAAGGAGCTGCACCTCGTCCAGAATGATATAAAAAGTGTCTTTATCAACGATGCGCCCTTTTACATAGTTTAGCATATTATCTGGATCACGCAGTTCTTTATTGCTGCGATCATCTAGAGCGATCTCGATAATATGGTCTTCTCGAACACCTTTTTCCAGTAAATAATTATGGAAAAGATTGAACAGGAGGTATGACTTTCCGCAACGCCGAACGCCCGTCACAACCTTAATCAGTCCATTCTTCTCACGCCGGATCAGTCGATTCAGATAGATATCCCGTTTGATCTCCATTTTGTTCTCCTATTTCCAGAATATATGTGCATACACCTTTTTTCGTAATTATTATATCCAGTGTTTCCACAAAAGTCAAGTGCTCTCTGCAAGTTCTGCACCGGTATTACCCTCTGTTCATTTTTGTCCCTTTGAACAATATCATTTGTGGAACAACCCAATCAACGCCTCATTGCCAGTGATTATTACGGCTAATCTGTTATTCGAATATAGATTAGCCGACGAATTATATGCGATTATCGGAAGGCAAATCCATGCCCCTTACTGCGCAAATGAAGCACGCTTTCTTTCAAAAACAGATCATAATGTTCATAAAGAATTCTATGCATTAAAGAGCATCAAAGTGCTGTTTTACAACCGATTCGCCATACTTGATGGTACAGTACGATATAAGCGCATTTTGATACTGCGGTAGTTTATTATATAGTTCGGCATCGGATATTTTCTCCCAAGGAACAGAATAGATGTTTCCGCGAGAAAACTCTGAATGAGTAACCTCGGCGGCAGCGATTCGTTTCGCACCCTTCAACGCTTCTATCATTCCGTCTCTTGTCGGATGCTCTCTCTGCCATTGCAACGCTTTATACTTATCGAAGACGTCTTTGATTTCTTGTGTGGTTTTCAGTTGGTCTTCCATTCTCTGGTCCTCATTTCATTTTTAGGTCGTACCGTAATCATCTGTTATTGTAATTATACTGTTATTTGATCATTTACACAAGGTCTTTTATGGGACAGCGAGAAATCTTTTGCACAAGGAAGCGATGCAAAATACGGTTTTGAAGCCAAAATGTATATACGGTTTTGGATCGATTATGCATTCGATTTGTGCTGATTTTTGACGACAAAAATGACGACACTTTGGTTGAAATTGTATGTTTTTCTTTGGATTTCTTGGTACTGGTTGAAATGGTGAAAAAGTCAGTAAAATAGGCACTTTTTGAGTGTTTTAGGCGTTATTTTGCTGTCCCATTTAATGGACTCATAACCCGGAGGCCGCAGGTTCAAGTCCTGCCCCCGCAACCATGTCGAGTGGTGATAACGGAT
>JAEEGL016400535.1_pt1 | contig 14570 bp, 17 predicted proteins | sample 9134231 | NCBI WGS metagenome assembly JAEEGL01 (sample SAMN16246548, study PRJNA631951) | gut metagenome | biome: gut microbiome; feature: rumen; material: fiber-attached | host: Bos | place: Iran: Karaj | collected 2018-10
CGCCGCTTCGGGGAATTCGGCGGGGAGTCCTGTATCGACGAGGATGACCTCGCTGCCTGTGTCAATGACCCAGTTCTGCAGGCAGGAGCGGTACTTGACCGCAGGGTCGAGTCCTTCGGCCCCTTCACCGCCAAGGGCGAACGGACGGGTCATGAAGCCGTTTTCGGTGAAACGGACGGGCTTGATTTTGATGCTCATGGTTTGTATTCCTCATTCAGGTTTTTTTGTTTCAGTTATACCACATTACCCTCTCCAAAGTCAATAGCCATTGTCAATTCGCCCTCGGCGAACCCTGTAGAATGAGAATGGTCATGACTGTCTTTCGTTCGTTATTACTGGTTACAGGCTTGCGCGGAAGATGGCGGCGACGTCGGCTGCCGTGAGCGGCACCCAGGCGTTTTCGAGGTCCCAGCCCTCCACGACGTGGCGAGCCATCTCGTCGATCCGGCTTTCGTCGATGCCGACTTCGCGCAGCGTCATCGGAATGCCAATCGATGCGAAGAAGTCGTGCGTCGCCTGAATCGCCTTTACCGCGATCTCGCTCGGCGGAAGTGTCGCGTCGATTCCAAAGACGTTCACGCCGTACTTGACGAAACGAGGAAGCGTCTTTTCGGAGAGGATGTAATGCATCCAGTGCGGCGTGATGATAGCGAGCCCTTCGCCGTGAGTGATGTCGTAGTAGGCGCTCAGGGCGTGCTCCATCCCGTGGCAGGGCCAGCAGGAGTAGGAGTTGCCGAGCGCGAGGATGCCGTTGCAGCCGTAGGTGCAGGCGAGCATCATCTCGGCGCGGGCACGGTAGTCCGCGGGATTCGCGAGGCAGGCGCGGGCGTTCTCCATGAGGCTCTTCAGCATCGACTCGCAGATGCCGTCGTTGAGGAGCGTCGTGTCGCCCGTGAAATACTGCTCCATGACGTGGTTCATCGCGTCGGCGCATCCGGCGGCGGTCTGCTTCCTCGAGACGCTGAACGTCAGCTCCGGATCAAGGATCGAAAACACGGGATAGACCTTCGGCGAGAAGTATCCGATCTTGTCGTTCGTATCAGTGCGCGAGATAACGGCAAATCCGTCGTACTCGCTTCCAGTGGCCGCGAGCGTGAGAATGTCCGCGACGGGAAGCGCGTCCAACGTCGGCTTCGCGCCAGTGATGAGATCCCACACGTCGCCGTCGTATTTCGCGCCGGCGGCAATCGCCTTCGAGCAATCGAGGACGCTTCCGCCGCCCACAGACAGCACGATGTCTATGTTGTTCTCCTTGCAGAGCCTTACGCCCTCAAGAACGCTTGGATCGTACTTCGGGTTTGGCTGGATGCCCGAAAGCTCGACAATCTCAAAGTCCGCGAGAAGCGCCTTCACTTTGTCGTAAAGTCCCGACTTCTTGATGCTACCGCCGCCGTATGCGAGCAGCACGCGCTTGCCGTAGGGACGGATGGCCTCGGGCAGCTTATCGACGGATCCCTTCCCGAAGATGAGCCGCGTAGGTGTCATGTAGTCGAAGTTTTGCATTTTAGTTTTTCCTTGTTTTCTGGCTTTGATTTTATAGTGTATATTATACCATAATCATCATGTGGGTCACAACTGACTTTACGGACGCGACATTTTCATCGCCGCCGTGACTTTGAGCGCCCCATGGGGCGGAAAATATGATATAATATGTCCGATATGAAATACGACAAGAACAACGCACTGCTAGAGTGCGATATACCGGGCGTCCCGAGGAAGAGCGGCAAGGTCCGCGACGTCTTCGACCTCGGCGACAGGCTGCTGATGGTCGTCACCGACCGCATCAGCGCCTTCGACGTCATACTCCCGTGCGGAGTCCCGGACAAGGGCAAGGTCCTCAACCAGCTTTCCCTCTTCTGGATGGGCTTCCTCGGCATGAGGAACCACCTCCTGACCGCCGACGTCGGCGAGTACCCCGCAGAGCTCAAGCCCTACGCGGACGACCTTCGCGGCAGGTCCATGCTCGTCAGGAAGGTGAAGATGGTCGAGGTCGAGTGCAGCGCGCGCGGATACCTCACCGGCGCCGGATGGAAGGAGTACCAGAAGTCCGGCACCGTCAACGGCGAGAAGATCCGCGAGGGATACCAAAACGCATCGAAGCTCGACAGCGTCCTCTTCACGCCGACGACGAAGGCTGCGATCGGCGACCACGACGAGGCCATCGACTTCGCCGCGACCGAGAGGCTCGTCGGCGCGGACACGGCGGCGAAGCTCCGCGACGCGACGGTCTCGCTCTACTCTAAGGCGGCCGACTATGCGCGCGAGCGCGGCATCATCATCGCCGACACGAAGTTCGAGTTCGGCATCGAGCCTGACGGCTCCCTCATCCTCGCGGACGAGGTCCTCACGCCGGACTCCTCGCGCTTCTGGCCGGTGTCGAGCTACGCCGTCGGCGCAAACCCGCCGTCCCTCGACAAGCAGTACGTGCGCGACTGGCTCGACTCCATAGGCTTCAACCGCCAGCCGCCGGGCCCGGAGCTTCCGGACGACGTGATCTCCCGCACGCGCGAGATATACCTCAAGGCGTACAGGGATCTGGCCGGAAGAGAGTTGGAAGTTTAGAATAAAACCAAGGAGGCACCATGGGTGTGTTTGACCAGATAAAGCAGGCGATGCAGATGCGCAACGAGGCGAAGCGCCTCCAGGCGGAAATGCAGAAGATAAGGGCGGAGTACTCCAATGGCGGAATCACCGCCATCGCAAAGGGCGACATGACGATCGACAAGATCGCCTTCACGCCGGAGGCGTACGACGAGGTTAAGGCAGGGAAGCCCCAGCGCTTCGAGACCATGCTCCTCAACGTCGTCAACGGCGCGCTCAAGAAGGTGAAGGAGGCGACCCAGGCCGAGATGCAGAAGCTTGTCCAGGCCAGCGGGGCGGAAGGCCTCTTCGGAAAATAGCCGATGACCGCCCCCGTGGCCGAGCTTGAGAAGTGCCTCGCGAAGCTTCCGGGCTTCGGGAGGCGCTCTGCCATGCGCGCGGCGCTTGCGCTCGTGCGCGAGCCGGCCAGGCTCGCGGAGCCGCTCATGGCCGCGCTAAGGAGCGCGCACGCGACCGTGCGCTGCTGTTCCAGGTGCGGCGCGTTCACGACCATCGACCGCGATCCGTGCGACATGTGCACGGACGCGACGCGCGACGGCTCGCTCGTGTGCGTCGTGGAGGAGAGCGCGGACATCGTTCCGATAGAGGCGTCCGGCGCGTTCAAGGGACGCTACCACACGCTCGGCGGAAAGCTCTCGCCCGTGCACAGGATGGGTCCGGAGAGGCTGCGCATCTCCGAACTCGTCTCGCGCGTGAAGGACGAGGGATTCTCGGAGGTGCTCCTTGCGCTCTCGACGGACATGGACGGCGACGCCACGGCGGGATATGTCTCCGAGGTACTCAAGGCGACCGGCGTAAAGGTCACGCGACTCGCGTTCGGCCTCCCGGCTGACTCCGGCATCGCATACTCCGATCCGCTCACGCTCAAACGCGCAATCCAGGGCCGGATCGCAAGCTGACCCGCCCGCAATTCACAATTCATCATCCATAATTCATAATTCAAGACCATGGCAGGAGAATACCAGTTCAGTCTCATTGACGTCACGAAGCAGGTCGGCACAAAGACGATCCTGAAGGACGTCAACCTATCGTTCTTCTACGGGGCGCACATCGGCGTGATCGGCGCGAACGGCGCCGGCAAGTCGTCGCTCCTCAAGATCCTCGCGGGGCTCGACACCGAGCTCATGGGGACGGTGCATGTCGCAAAGGGCACGAAGGTGGGCTACCTTCCGCAGGAGCCGGAGCTCGACGACTCGAAGACCGTCCTCGAATGCGTGATGGAGGGCGTCGCCGACGCACAGGCGATGGTGACGCGCTACGAGGACCTATGCTGCGAGCTTGACGACCCGAAGGCCGCGGCGGAAATGGAACGCCTGCAGGCGATCATCGACGCAAACGACTACTGGAACCTCGAGAACCTCGTCGAACGCCGCATGGCCGACCTCGGCTGCCCCGACGGATCGAAGAGCGTAGCCGTCCTATCCGGCGGCGAGCGCCGCCGCGTCGCGATCGCGCGACTCCTGCTCTCCAACCCGGACGTCCTCCTGCTCGACGAGCCGACGAACCACCTCGACGCGGAGACTACGTTCAGGCTCGAGGCGTACCTCAAGGACTTCAAGGGGACGCTCATCGTCGTCACCCACGACCGCTACTTCCTGAGCGACGTCACCGAATGGATCCTCGAGCTCGACCACGGCATATGCTATCCGTACAAGGGCAACTACGAGGAATGGCTGAAGCAGAAGGAGGCGATGCTTGCGCGCGAGGCGAAGGTCGAAAAGTCGCGGCAGAAGCTCCTCGAGAACGAGCTCAAGTGGATACAGACCAACCCCTCGGGACGCCACGCCAAGGCCAAGGCCCGCGTGGAGCGCTACGAGGAACTGCAGAAGAAGGAAGTCTCGACCCGCGAGGACGACCTCGTCATCCGCATCCCGCCGGGCCCGAGGCTCGGCGACCTCGTCGTCCGCGCGGAACACGTCAAGATGGCGTTCGACGGACAGACGCTGTACGACGACCTGAACTTCGACCTCCCGCGCGGCGGCATCGTCGGCGTCATCGGCGCGAACGGCGCGGGGAAGACAACACTTTTCAAGCTGATCACGGGACAGCTCCAGCCCGTCTCCGGCAAGCTCACCATCGGCGAGACGGTGAAGCTCGCGTACGTTGACCAGACGCGCAGCGAGCTGAAGGCCGAGGAGACCGTCTATGAGGCGATCACCGGAGGCGGGGAATTCGTCAAGCTCGCAGGGACGACGATGATGAACGGCAGGGCGTACTGCTCGCGCTTCAACTTCAGGGGCTCCGAACAGCAGAAGAAGGTCGGCGTGCTTTCAGGCGGAGAGCGCAACCGCGTCCACCTCGCGAAGCTTCTCGCCTCGGGCGGCAACCTGCTCCTCCTCGACGAACCGACGAACGACCTCGACGTGGCGACGCTGCGCTCGCTGGAAGAGGGCCTTCAGGACTTCGGCGGATGCGTGATGGTCGTCTCGCACGACCGCTGGTTCCTCGACCGTATCGCTACGCACATCCTCGCCTTCGAGGGCGGCGGACGCACGGCATGGTTCGAGGGCAGCTACTCGGAGTACCACGAGCGCCTCCGCAAGAGCTAACGACTTGCAGAGGCGGAAACCGTCTCGACTGTACGAATCAGCGCTTGGCCTTGGAGAGGCCGGGTACGGAATGCCATACCTTCGAGACAAGAGGCCGTGACGCCTTGCCGAAGCAGTTGTACGCCCTGACCTCCAGCCTGTAGTCAACGTCCTGCGGAACATCGGCGGCATCGAACCAGAAACGCATCGTCTTTGGCTCGTACTTCGCCATCCGCGAATAGGCCGGAGAGAGGAACTTCTTCACGAGCGGCGCGGAGCCGTCCGTCGGAACGGCGCGAATCTCGTAGTCGAACACACGCGTGCCCTCCGGCGGAATCGCGGCGGGGAATACGCAGTTCATCGCGATGATCCACTTTCCGTCGCGCTTCTCGGTGTTCCGCGTATCGACGCTGAGGAGCGCGCCCTCGGGGAACTGCGGCGCGACGGACGCCGCCGTGCGCTTCGCGAGGTCGAACGGCCTTTCGCCGCCGACGAGCGGGACAATCCACGCCGGCGCGCCTTCGGCGCAATCCTCCTCGATGTCGATGCGCTCGACGACCATGCGGTCGTCATAGACGGAAACGACGTAGCCCTGTCCGCCGCGCAGGTCGCGGCGGTCTGGAATCGGCTGCATCGCCATGCCGCCCTTCCTCCTGTCCATGCCGTTCTCATGCCCCGGCGGATGGTTGGCATACGAAAGCGACGGGGTTGCGAACGCGGTGAACTCCCCCTGCCAGATGGAGCGCTCGTCGTTGAACGGGCGGTGCGAATGGCCCGTGAACGAAATGGCGTTGGGGAATCCCTTAAGCGCCGCATACGCCGCGCCCTTGTCCGCCCAGCCCTCTCCGTCCGGCGTCGTGCCCTTCGCCGGAGGATGCTGGAAGTAGAAGAACGGCTTAGTCCCCTTGAACCGGTCGCCGTTCGCGGCCATCCACTCGGGGAACTTGTCGAAGGAATCCCATTCGGACGAAATGAAGTCGTAGCCCTTCACGGTGCGGACGCGAATCGGCGCGTATTTCTCGCCGAACACGCGCTCCCATTCGTCGGGGAGCCCGAGCTTGACCAGCGCCTCGTCCTCGGAATAGCCGTTCGCGTGCATCTCCAGCGTCATGTCGCCGTAGTGCCATCCGCCGAAGTCGTGGTTGCCCGTGCAGAAGAGCGGTACGACGCCCGTGCCGGCGAACACTCCGTCCCATGTTGCCTTCACGTATTCGAGGCTACTCCTTATCCCCCAGTCCGTGATGTCGCCGGAGAGGAGGACGGCATCCACGTCGCGCGACTTGAAATAGCGCAGGGCCTTCTTGAACATGGCGCACGACTTTGGAGTGGTCACGTGGATGTCGCTCACCACGCCGAAGCGCAGCGAGGGACGCCCGGCGAGCCAGCCGCCCGTCCTGCATCCGGAGACGAAGAACGCCGCCATCGCCCCGCCAATAAATCCCCTGCGAGATATGTCCGCCATTGCCGTTTTCTTTCCTTTGCCGTTCCAATGCACCCCGTGTCACGGAAGCGCCGCGCCGACGAGCCGAGAGACGAGCTTGCCGTCGGCCTGCCCCTTGACGCGCGCCATGACCTCCTTCATTACGCGGCCCATGTCCTTCTTCGAGGCGGCTCCCGTTTCGGCGATCACCGCCTTGACGACTGCGGCGACCTCGTCCTCTCCGAGCTGGGCCGGAAGGTATTTCTTCAGGAGCTCGAGCTCCTTCTTCTCCGACTCGGCGAGTTCGGCGCGCCCCGCGGCGGTGAACTGCGCTATCGACTCCTCGCGCTGCTTCGCGCCTTTCGAGAGGACGGACAGCACGGCCTCGTCCGTCATTTCCTTGCCGGCGTTCACCGTGAGGTCCTTCGCCTTCGCGATCACCCCGCGGATTGCATTCACCGACACCATGTCATGCTCCTTCATGGCGGCCTTCATGTCCGCCATCAGCCTATCGTATATCTCCGACATTTCCTTTCTCCTTTCCAAGTCGCAATATTATACCAAAACTTTGACGTCACATGGACGCGTTGAAGCGTACGACGTCGCCGTCCTGGGCCAGCGTCCAGCGCACTGCCGCGAGGCGCGCAAGAAATCGCTCGTCGTGGGAAACGAGAAGCAATGCGCAAGGCGCTTCGGCCAATGCGTTCTCAAGGCATTCTATGCTTGGAAGGTCGAGGTGGTTCGTCGGTTCGTCCATTACGATCAGGTGCGGCCCCTTTTCCACGCCGCGCGCGAGCAGTATCTTGCGGATCTCGCCGGGGCTGGGAGTCGTTGACGCGAGGAGCCGTCCGGGACGCGAGCCGAGGCGGCTGATGAGCGTCATGACGCGGCCGAGCGGACCGCGGTCGAGGCGCTTGACGTCCGCGTGTATCGCACGCGACTCCTCCTCGCCGATTTCCTGCGGCACGACCAGCAGCCTCTCCGGCGGCACGTTGGCGCACGACACGATCTTCCGCACGAGCGTCGATTTCCCAATCCCATTGTCGCCGACGAGCGCGATGCGGTCGTCGGGACGGATCGAAAGCGCCGGATGGACGAGGATGCGTCCGTCGCCGAGGTCGATTTCCCCGGCGGGAAGTTCCGCGACGTAGTTGCGGGCGGACTTCTCCGCGCCGTCTAACCAAAAGCCCATTTCGTAATCGACGCGTATCGTGCTGTCCGGCGCGAGCAGCTTCGCGGCGCGCGACCGCAGCGCGGAGGACTGCGAGAAGCCCCAACCGTCCTTGTTTGTGAGCTTCGCGAGCTGGCGTTTGGCGCGTCCGTCGTGGTCATTCGCCGGAAGCTTCTTCGCCTTGAGGCGGTTCGTCCGCGCGGCGGACTGCTCGGCGGCCTCGCGTCTCTGCTGAGCGGCAGCCATCAGGCGCCGCGCCTTGCCGGCGTTCGCGTCGTGCTCGTCGCGGGCGTGCGCCTGCTCCAGTCGGTCCTGCTCCATGCCCTGCGTCACGCCGTCCGGACGCATGACGATGCGCGGCGGAAAGATAAACAGGCACTGCGAGCAGAGCGCGTCGAGAAAATCGCGGTCATGCGAGACGAGGAGTCCCGCGCCTCGGAAAGACCTGAGCGCCGCCAGAAGCACGCGCTTCGCTTTCGCGTCGAGATGGTTGGTGGGCTCGTCGAGGGCCAGCACGTCGGGCTGGTGCCAAAGGGCGATCGCGATCTGCACGCGCTTGCGCTCTCCGTGGCTGAGCGTTTCCCAGCGGCCAGCCCAGTCCGGCAAAACGCCGAGCTGCCGCCTCACGTCCATCGCGACTGGATCTCAGGCGTCCATGAAATCGTCCCACTCGTCCGGCGGCGCGTCGGTGCGCTGCACGGCGTATTGCGCCCTTCCGATTTGGCGGACGCTTCCGCTGGAGGGGCCGATTTCTCCTGCGGCGAGCTTGAGGAGCGTGGTCTTGCCCGCGCCGTTCGCGCCGACGATGCCGGTCCACGTCCCTTCGGGGAAGTGCGCCGTCACGTCGGCCAGCAGCGGCTCCGCCATCCCTGGATAGGCGAAGCTCACGCGGTCAAACTGCAGAAACCGTGCCATGGGCGTTAGTTTAACTAATCAACCCCATCAAGTCAGGTCAGGGAGTGACTTTTACTGTTGTACCGCCGCTGACGGTTTTGAGGACGAGACGCAGAGTCTTCCACGGCTCAACGTCCTTCTCCCACGGACGACGGTAGCGGAACTCCACGTTCACCGGCGTGCGGACGAGGCTCGTCACGGTGACGTCGAGCAGGCCGGGCGCGCCGCATGTCACACCCTTGGCGCCGCTATGGTGCTTGAGCACGACCGTACACTCGTTCTTGTTGCACTTCACGTCCCACTTGAAGCCAGTGGTCACATTCTCCTCCAGCGAGAAGCTCACGGACTCGCCCGCGCGCCGTTCGGCCACGAGCTCTTTCGGCACGGTGCCAAGTCCGTACGAGGTTCCGTCCTTGAGCTCAGCCATGGCGCCTGTCCCCGCAAACGCCGCCAGCGCCGCCACCGCGACTTGAATGATGCCGATTCTTGCCATAACGATTTTCTCCCATATGTTTTTTGGACATCATTATACCAAACATATTCTCGCCGCGCAACCCTGCCTCCAATATGCTATAATAGTGCCGTTTCCCATCCAGGCAAAAGGGATCGTCATACGATAACGGCATAATGAAAACGGAACTCGAATCAATCTGCGGACTAGTCCGCGACTGCGGCCTGTTCATCAAGGACATCGACCGTCAGAGCCTGCACATAGACGCCAAGAGCGGACGGGCGGACCTCGTCACGCAATACGACAAGCAGGTGCAGGAACGTCTGCGCAAGGGCCTGCTCGAGATCAAGCCCGACGCGCATTTCGTCGGAGAAGAGGGTTCGACCCAGACGTTCGCCCCAGTCGGGAAGTTCTTCATAGTCGATCCCATCGACGGCACGACGAACTTCATCAAGGACTATCACTTCAGCTGCATCTCCGTCGCCCTCGTCATCGACAACGCCGCAGAGCTCGGCGTGATCTACAATCCATACACGGACGAAATGTTCTATGCGCAGCGGGGACAAGGCGCCTTCTGCAACGGTAAGCGCCTGCACGTTTCAAATGAACCACTTGAGAACGGCATCGTGGTGTTCGGGACAGCGCCCTACCACGAAGAGCTAAACGAGAAGACGTTCCAGCTCGCCTACTCCTATTTCAAGAAAGCCCTGGACATCAGGAGAAGCGGATCGGCGGCGCTCGACCTCTGCACGATTGCCGCCGGACGCGCGGAGCTGTTCTTCGAGCTGTTCCTCTCGCCTTGGGACTACGCGGCGGGAGCGCTGATCGTCACGGAGGCCGGCGGACTGGTCAGCGACTGCGACGGACATCCTCTGGTCTATGACAGACCGTGTTCGGTCCTCGCCCGCAACCGGCCGTCAATCCCGCTCGGCATGGCCACGCATCCTGCGTGACCACTCACACCTCATAACTCACTTCTCGTGGCGGCGCGTCGGGGAGTAGGAGCAGCCCGCGCCGTTGGACGTCGAGCCGCACCAGATGCACTTGTTGCCGCCCGGGCCGTGCCGGTGGACCCGGTTCGGACCATACGAGCATCCGTGTCCGTAGCTCGACGAGCCACACCACTCGCAGTGCTTCTCGTCGTCGCGGTGTTCGTGAATCCGGTTCGGTCCGTACGAGCATCCGTGCCCGTAGCTCGTCGAACCGCAATGTCTGCATTTCGTCGCCATGTCAGTTTCCCTTCCGCCGCATATTATAGCAAAACTTGAACCCGCTCTGTCTGCAAGTTGAGACCTGATTTGCAGTCGAAATTTTCGTCCGCAAATATCTCATCTGCGGTAAATCTGCCGCGGACTTACCACGGGATTTATATAAATGCGGTGGTAATCGCGACGAAAATTTGGTATCATATCTCGCATGGACACACAACTCAAGCCAACATTGTGGAGGACGGCGCGGGCGCTGGCGAACAAGGACCGCCTGAACCTCATGCGCCTTGTATCGACGGCCAAGGGGACGAAAGGCGTCGTCGAGCTTGCCGAAGAGGCGGAGCTTCCGGTTCCGACGGCGAGCCTATATCTCCGCGCGCTGAACGCACGCGGGCTCATCAGCGTAGTGCGGTCCGGCCCATTCGTGTTCTACGGCACAGGCCCCGACCGCTCGCTCCCCGTGGCCGTGCGCATACAGAACACGTTCCGCAGGCTCTTTGCGGCGTCCGACCTGCCGGACGACTGGGCCCAGGAACTGCTGCCGACGCTGCGCGCGTACTCCAACGCCCGCCGGGAATCCATAGTGCGGCGGCTCCGCGCCAGCCAGCCCATACGCTTCATCGAGTTCATGAACCTCTGCGGCCTGTGCGAGACGACCTTCCTACGCCATCTAAGCATATTGGTCGCGGCGGGGGTGGTCACGCACGACCGCGAAGGATTCTACTCGCTCGCCAAGCCCAAGACCCCGCTTGCCGCCGAATTCCTCAAAGCGGCATGCTCCTGACCCTCCACCACCGAATTTATATAAATGCGGTGGTAGCACGCAGGCGGGGGAATGCGGATGAGCTAAAAGTTCTAAGGTCGAGATTTTCGTCCTTAGAGCAAAATTGCGCGGCAAATCCGCCGCGCGGATGTTCCCCACACGGCGGCAAAAATTTGATATAATATTCCTGCTTTCGGGAATTGATGCCCCGGGATGGGGATATAGAGCGAAAGTCGTCCGGACCGGGCCTGCGGCAATGGAGATTCGCAGGAATCCGCATGGGCCGGGTAGCGAGGTAATCCGCTGTAAAACGCGGACGCCGCTCAGCGGCATGGCTGGCAGAGCCGATTCCATACTGCCGCGACGGCGCGTGCCGTCGGTGAAACACAAACACATCCTGCATAGCAGGAGAAAGGAATCGGTCATGGGATACAACACAGAATTCGACGGCGAGTTCAGATTGAACAAACCGCTTGACGACGACACGTTCTACGAGCTTGAGGATTTGGACGGCTCATACTCAAATGGAGAGCTGCCTGACTCTTACTGCCAGTGGAAAGTGGGAGAAGATTGGCAGTCCATAAAATGGAACGGAGGGGAGAAGTTCTACTACTACATCGAATGGATCAGGGCCATTAATCGTCGGTATCTGCTACCAAAGAAGTACGTGCTGAATGGTGAAGTCCTGTTTCAAGGCGAGAGCGTCAAGGACTGCGGAAGGATAGTGGCCAGGGACGGCAAGATCGAAGTCTTCTGGAATTACGACGATCCGAAACGTTCAAACTACGACCCCAAGTCGAAAGCAAAATGCCACATTCCAGAAGGCCAGGGAGTGCATTGGCTAAGCCGCGACCGAAGAGTGTTCTGCGACTTCGGGGATTCCACGTGGATGGACGGCGAGACGGAAGACGCCGAGCAGAGCAAGCTGTTCGGGATAACCTTGGGCAACGCGAATGCAGTCGCCGTATTTGTTGACATCTCCGCAGCACAAGGCACCAACAAGGAGTGGCGGGGATACAGTTCATGGGGTGATAAGAAGCGCGTGAGAATAATGTCCCTTGATGCGCTTTTGCCGCTCGTGGATTCCGAAAGAGGCGCACGAGCGCGACTTGCGGACATCTTCAAGGCGGCAAAGAGAGTTAAGCGATCCCTCGACACCCATTGGCCATTTTTGCAGAAACAGTGAGCCCCCTGTGCTAAGGATTTGCGGTCAGAAACTTTGACCGCAAATTTCTCATCTGCAACAAATCCGTCGCGGACTTACCCCCGGATTTATATAAATGCGGTGGTAGTGCACAGACGCCCTTCTTCACCGTCGGCATCTTCCTAAACTTCGCGCGCTGCTGTTTCTGCATCGCAGCCAATCGCCTTGTCTTCACAAGTCCCATAATGCGCTCCTTAGCCAGCCCGCATTATATCGACCGCATCACAAGCGTCAGGCCCTCGCGCCTTCTGACTCGAACACGATGACGAGGCCTGGCGTCTCGGCCATCGCGTCTGCGCATACGGCGCGCAACCCATCGGCCACCGCGCCGGCATTGCGGAACACAATGCTCCAGTTCCCGCCGAACTCGGTAAGCACGTCGTGGAAGGCGTCAAGGTTGCGCCCGTAGTGCTGCGGCAACGGCAACTGCGCGGCAAGCGCGGCATGGAGCCGCGCTGCACTTCGCACTCCGGCGAGATCGACGACGAAACTCCGTCTCCTGGATGCGTTGTCCTTCTTCATTTGACCTCCTTGAAAGTCTTGTAATGGTCGCCTGTATAGTAGATTCGCTGTCCGTCCTGCGTGAAGACAAGGCGCTTGGCGCCCCTTGGACGCCCTTTGCTGTCTATGTCGCATTCCTTGTAGAACCCTGTCTTGAGCCGCGGGAGCCGCTGCTCGTAGTTTCCGAAGCGGTCGCCGCCGATGGACTTCCCCGGCGCATACGGCTCAAGCGGGCCGCCTGTCCATCCGAGGGCTCGGGCTGCGCTTTTCGTGATGAAGTTGCGAGGCAGCGCGCCTTTGAACTGGCGTATGTAGGAAGACACGTCTTCCTTGCTGTTGTACTCGCCGTCCCTGACGATCTTCTTCTGCACGGCCGCGATCGTCGGCGTGGCGGACACAGACTGGATGCGCGCCTTGGAAACCGACGAAGGATATCCGCCGTGGAATGACCTGTGAACCGTTCTCGCGCTCCCGTCGAAGGAGCATAGCGCGAAAAGCATCGAAAGCAGGACTAATCCTGCATTCTTCACCGCACCCCATCGCGCTGCCACACGTTGACTATGCCACCAGCTCATTGATTTATCCTCCATTTTCTGTGTTTACTCTTTGCCGTTCCCTACAGTGTGGCGGACTTCGCCACTTTCACCTTGATCTTTCGCGTCCCCCACTCAATCGCCGCCTTGTGCGACGGGAACCAGATGTCGATGTGCGCGCCCTTGATGGCGCCGCCGATGTCCCGTACCGTCCCGACGCCATACCCTGGCACCGCCATCCGCGTCCCGAACGGATACAGGGCAGGGTCTGCGGCGATCGTGCCCATCTCGGCGACGCTGCCCGAAGCCGTCAGCCCGACCCTCTTCGGCTGGCCCTTCATTTTGCCATAGTTGTACACGGGCCCGCCAAACAGCCACCACCGCTTCCGCCAACCGCAGCACTTCTCGCAGTTGCAGTAGCCCGTAACCAGCAGCTCCTGCTCCTCGCCCGCGAAGTCCGGCGGGACAACACGCACAGCAAGGCCGCCCTTGTCCGTCTCCGCATTGCCGCGGACTGTCGCCGACACAAAGACCACCACGACGGCGACGCACGCCGCCAACGCCACGACAACCAGCACAAGCCGCATCCGCAAGCCCTTTCGCACACGATCGGCGGCATACTTGTACAACCCGCATCTCCTTCTCGTCTTTACAAGTCCCATTGTATCTCCACTTCTGCTGCATATTATACCAAAACCCGCACCGCAGTAGTCTGCAAATTGAGAATTTATCGACAGCAAAGTAGACGCGCCGCGGACTTACCACCGGATTTATATAAATGCGGTGGTAACGCACAGTCGGCGAAACAACCTCACCTCTTCCACTACTGTGTCAACGGGAGCTTTTACTCCACGTTGACAATGCCGTGACACTTGGGATATGACTTGCAACCGTAGAACGACTTGCCGTCGGCTTTGCGTTTGCACAGGACCATATCGCCACCGCAGTACGGGCAGCGCGGCGCCTCGCCTTCTCGCACGGCAGCATGTCGCTTCTTCAGATTGGAGACATGGCCCTTGATCTGCGCTTCGCTCAGCGTCCCCTGCCACTCGGCAATCACGGACGCGACCTCGCCGACCTGCTCGGACTTGATGAGCGGCTGGCCGAACGAGCGGATGTAATCCACAGCGCCCCTCGAATAGACCACGCCAGGCGGCATCTCCGTCTTGAACGTGCAATCGCCGGTGAACGCCACGACGCCGTGAAAATACGACTTGTCGATTCCGAGGTTGTCCGCAAGCGCGCAGATGTGCTTGTAGTTCTGTCGGATCGGATTCTGGAACCGGCTCTTCTTGC
>JAEEGL010819145.1_pt1 | contig 14569 bp, 11 predicted proteins | sample 9134231 | NCBI WGS metagenome assembly JAEEGL01 (sample SAMN16246548, study PRJNA631951) | gut metagenome | biome: gut microbiome; feature: rumen; material: fiber-attached | host: Bos | place: Iran: Karaj | collected 2018-10
TCATGGACAAGAAACTGCTTGAATACCTGATTGAGGAAGCTTATGCGCGCGGAGATTCCGATTTTACCCGCGATATTCTGCAGCGTCTTTGCGGAACATTAAAGTTCTACGGATGGCGTTACGACGGCTATGTTGCCCGCCTCGATTCCATCAACACTTATTACAAGCACAGCATGGAAATGCTGAATGTTACCTATGCCCGTGATCTTTACAACCATGATCATCCGATCTTTACCAAAGTCAAGGACGAGCTTCCCGCCAAATACGGTCCGAAAGCGAATGTGACCAATTCAATGCTTGCGGACGGCTGCATTATCGAAGGATCTGTTTCCGATTCGATTCTCTTCCGCGGTGTTACGATTGCAGAAGATGCCAAGGTTACAAATTCCATTCTGCTGCAGGGCGTTTCCGTGGGAGCCGGCGCTGTTCTCGATCATGTCATCCTTGACAAGAATGTCACCATTCGTCCCGGACGTTCTCTGATCGGATATGACAACTTCCCGATCGTTCTGAAAAAAGGTCAAACTGTCTGATTCTGTCCAATGTCGGGAAGCCGTTCGCGTTCACGGCTTCCCGAAATTCATTCAAAGGAGATCTCCATGAAAGTATTATTCTGTGCCAGCGAGTGCGTTCCGTTCGTAAAAACCGGCGGCCTTGCCGACGTTGTCGGATCTCTTCCGAAAGAATTGTTGAAACAGGGCTGTGATGTGCGTGTCGTCATTCCAAAGTACCGGGTGATCGACTGGTCATATATTGTTTCTATGGAACATATCTGCCATTTTCAACTTCCATTCGGAGACGGAAGCGTGTTTTGCGGAATCGATTCGCTTGAATACGAAGGTGTTCGCTTTTATTTCATCGATAACCTTGCCATGTTCGGGCACGATGGTGTCTACACAGGAGATGAGCAGGAAGGGTTCCGTTATGCTTTCTTCTGCAAGGCTGTTCTGGATTCACTTCCCAAAATAGACTTCTTCCCGGATGTGATCCATTGCAATGACTGGCAGACCGGTCTTATCCCTGCCCTTCTTCGGATGCAATATTCCCATGACCCCGAATATGCAAAGATCAAAACCGTCTATACGATTCATAATCTTCGTTTCCAGGGTCTGTATTGCTGGAATAGAATTGCAAGCGTCCTTCATCTTGACTGGCGGTTCTTTAATCAGGATGGACTGGAATTCTATGGCCTTCTTTCCTTTATGAAGGGCGGCATTAATTATTCCGATCGGATCACAACTGTCAGTCCAACCTACGCGGAAGAAATCTGTACCGATTATTACGGTGAGCGCTTAGATGGTTTGCTCCGTGCACGCAAGTACTCTCTGTCCGGGATTCTGAACGGAATTGATACGGTGTCCTACGATCCCAAAACCGATCCGGCGCTGCCAGATCATTACAGCATCCGCAACCCGCAGGTTAAAAAGGTAATCAAGCAGAAACTGCAGCAGGATCTCGGCCTCGCCGAGCGCGATGTTCCGATGCTTTCCATGGTCACCCGTCTGACAGATCAGAAAGGGCTTGACCTTGTGCAGTGTGTTCTGGAAGAAATCCTTTCACTCGATGTTCAGCTTGTGGTTGTCGGTCTCGGGGATTCGAAATATACTGATATGCTCCGCAATGCGCAGCGTCGTCATTACGGTTCTGTTGTTCTCTGCAGTGTTCTGGATGAGAGCCTCGCCAGAAGAGTTTATGCCGCTTCTGACATCTACCTGATGCCGAGTCAGTTCGAACCCTGCGGTCTTTCACAAATGATCGCCATGCGGTACGGTACGATTCCGATCGTAAGAGAAACCGGCGGGCTGAAGGATTCTGTTATCCCTTACAACAAGTATACGGATGAAGGAACCGGATTCGGCTTCCGCAATTACAACGCGCATGAGATGCTTAAGCAGATCGAAGACGCAACCTGGCTGTGGCGAAACGATCCCGAAATGTGGGACCGGATGGTTCATCGTGCAATGAAGGAAGACTTCAGCTGGAAAGCATCCGCTAAAAAATACCTCGCGCTCTATAAGAACATGCTCGGTCTCTCCGGCCGCGCCGCACGCAGAAAAAAAGATGGAATTGAGCCCCGTACCGAAGAATGACATTTTATGAAAAAATCCTGCTGGAGCTGGAACATGCTCCGCAGTCCCTCTCAACTGTATATGACTACGCGTTTCGTTTTCAAAACGAAGCGCTTTTCGAATGGGATGAAAACGGAATCATCCACTCCATTACTTACGGCGCAGCAAAAACGCGCATAGAATCTGCTTCTGCCGTGCTGGCTGTTCTTTTGGCAGATTATCCCAAAGGAAGTCCGGTTGGAATCTATCTTCCCAACGGGATCGACTGGGTCATTTCATTCTGGTCGATCCTCCGCTCCGGATACCGTCCCCTTCTGCTGAATACAAACGCACCGGCAGATGCTGTGGAATCCTGTCTGTTGGAAAGCGGAGCTCATTATCTTCTTTCTGAGAAAGAGTTTCCCCCTTCTGTGCGGATTCTGCCTTCCAGGCTTCAGGAATCCTCCGCTCTGAAGCAGTTTGATCCCACCTGGGCTGACGAAATCATCCTGTGCACATCCGGTACAACCGGAAAACCGCGTTTGATCGTTTTCGATGGAAAAGCGGTTCTGGCGCAGATTCTTAACTCGGGTTATGTGCTGAAAAACAATCGCACAATCGCATCTTTTTATCATGGGCATCTGAAGCTGCTTGCTTTCCTGCCTTTTTACCACATCTTCGGATTGTCAGCGGTTCTTCTTTGGTTTTCCTGCTTTGGACGCACATTTGTCCTTCTGCCGTCCCTTTCCCCGGAATCGATTTCCAGAACCTGCAGACTTCATGAGGTGACGCATATTTTTGCGCTTCCTCTTTTTTGGAACACCGTCACAGACAGCATTCTGCGTACGGCAAAACGCACCGGTCAAGAGCAAAAACTGGAAAAAGGGTTAAAGCTCTCTCTCGCTTTGCAAAACAGCTGGTTTCCTCGTGCCGGCCGCTGGATCGCCCGCAATATTCTGTTTAAGAGCGTTCAGGAACAGGCTCTTGGAAGAGGCGTCCGCTTCTGTATTTCAGGCGGCGGTGCGCTTCGCTCGGATACACTCCGTCTGATTAACGGAATCGGTTATCCCCTGTATAACGGTTACGGCATGACTGAAATCGGTATTGCCTCTGTGGAACTGCGCCACAAGGCGAGTGAGCGGATGGAAGGTTCCATCGGAAAGCTGTTTCCTTCCCTGGAATCCCGTTTTTCTTCCGATTCTCTCTGGGTAAGAGGTTTTACCTGTTATAATGCCTTCTATGAAAATGGAAAACGGATCGAGCGAAATCCGATGGACTGGTTCGATACGAAGGATTGTATCGAACAGAGACCTAACGGCTATCTCTATTTTTCCGGACGGCAGGACGACATGCTGAACGGAGAAAACGGAGAAAGAATCTCCCCCGCATATCTGGAATCCGTTTTTGGATGTTCTCAGATTTCCCAGCTTTGCGCCGTTATGCTTCCTCTTCCTTCCGGCACCGTAAAGCCGGTGCTCATCGTCGAGCCCCGTCAGCGCAATTCCTATGCGCTTGGTACTCTTTCTGAAGATCTTTACAGCAAAAACGAAAAACTGCCTTCCGCTTACCGTGTCGCGGAAATCTACTACTCCGAGGAACCGCTTCCTCTTTCCACGACCATGAAAGTCCAGGCGTCCGAATTAAAAAAATGCCTGGCGGCTGGAACAATTCATCTCAGAAAAGCTTCCCGACCTGAAGGTGTTTCTACTGAAGCGCTTTATCAGGAAGGATATGAAGAAATCCTACCGCGTATTCTCGAAATCTTCCGTTCCGTTTCCGGAGTAGACTCTGTTTCACCTAACAGTCACTTCCGCTACGATCTCGGAGGTGATTCCCTTCTGTATTTTTCATTGGTTGAGCAGATTTCGGAAGCTTTTTCCGTTTCAATTGATCTCTCATCCGCTCCGGAATTGAATACCCCTTCGGATTTTGCTGCGTATTTATTAAAAGAATCCGACTGACCGACCGAAAAAATTGAATTATATTATGTGTGACACCTTTCAGCGTTTCTGTATCAAACGCTTTAAGGTGTCATTTTAGGAGAACAAATGCAGAAAAAAACTCTTATCTATTCAGAAGCCGCCTATCTGATTGGGCTTGTGGTTCTCGCTTTCGGCGTTGCTCTGATGGAAGCCGCTGATTTCGGTGTCAGTATGGTAGTGGCTCCAGCCTATCTGATCTATCGATATCTGAATCCGATGCTTCCTTTTTTCACCTTCGGAATGTCTGAATACTGTCTGCAGGCGGTTCTTTTGCTTGCGACCATGCTTTTGCTGCGCCGGTTTCGGTTTTCCTGGGTTTTGACATTCGCAACGGCAGTCCTATACGGTTTTATTCTGGACGGTTGTATGATTCTGGTCGGGTTGATTCCTCATTCTCATCTTGCAATAAGGATCATATTTTACATAGCGGGAGTCCTTCTCTGTTCCGCAGGTGTTTCCCTTCTTTTCCACACTTACCTGCCCCCCGAAGCCTATGAACTCTTCGTCAAACTGGTATCCGCCAAGTTCGGGATTGAAATACACCGTTTTAAAACGGCATATGATATTGTCAGCATGCTGATAGCTGTTATTCTATCTTTCTGTTTCTTTGGGTTCGGCGTTTTTATCGGTGTCCGCTTTGGAACATTGCTGTGCGCACTGATCAACGGCTTTTTAATCAGCCGCTTTTCTCATCTCTTTGAAACCTATTTCCGCTTTGAAGACATTTTACCGTTTCGAAAGTTTTTCGTCTGATTCCGGTGTTTCTCCGTTCCCGTCGCTTCGGGTAAGTTATCCGTAAAACAATCCTGGACACGCTTGCTTTTTAGCTGTTTTCATTTTATCATTAATTTATATTTATAATATGAAGGAGAGACTATGAAACTTTTAGAGGATCGCATTCGCAAAGAAGGAAAAGTCCTTCCCGGTGGAATCATTAAAGTCGATGGTTTTTTGAATCATCGCGTGGACCCTGCCTTAATGAAGGATCTTGCAAAAGAAATTCATCGCTATTTTCCGGATGAAGGAATCACCGCCATCCTGACCTGTGAAGCAAGCGGTATCGCGTTTGGTGAAGCTTGTGCGGAAGAATTCGGTGTCCCCATGGTTTTCGCTAAAAAGGCAAAGTCCGACAATATCGAAGGCGGTCTTTATCAGAGCCAAATTTTCTCCTATACATATAAAAAGACCGTCACGCTGATCGTGGCCAAGGATTGGCTCAACGCATCTGATAAGGTTCTGATTGTTGATGATTTTCTTGCAAACGGCGAAGCTCTTCGCGGTTTGGTTGAAATTGTCCGTCAAGCCGGCGCAGAACTTGCGGGCATCGGTATTGCCGTGGAAAAGGGCTTTCAGCCTGGCGGTAAAAAACTTCGTGAGCAAGGCATTAAGCTGCATTCCCTTGCAATCATTGAAAGTGCTGATGAAAACGGAATCACTTTCCGGGAAGAGTGCTGATAGTTGCCGCAATATTGTCTCAATACCGTATGAACTTTTTCATGCGGTATTTTTGATATTCGTCAAAAATGCAACATAAGCTTTAATTTTACGTTAACACCTCTTCTTATGGATTGCATTCTTGTTCAAAAAGACTTAAACTGACAGTATGAAGAAAAGAAAGACGCAAAAGAAATCCTATACTTTTTCTTCTGTTGCAAAGGCAGCAGGAGCCACTTTTTTGTCTGTCATCAAGACGGTCGGAAGAGTTCTTTCGCCCGTTGCAAAGAAGGTTGGAAAAGTCCTTTCTTCCGCCTGGAATGCCTTGCTTATCAAAGCCTCCGAGCTGAGAAAGCGCTTTGACAGTCTGGAAAAGGAAAAGCAGCGTTATGTTGCCGCCGGTGTTGTAGGCGGCGTCGCCGCTCTTCTTCTGCTCATTGCGTTAATTGTCGGTTTGTCTTCCTTATCCAGACCGGTTCCTCCGAAGCAGCCTGCTTCTGACACAAAAGAGCTCCAGATCCAGTCTGATCCTTCGCCGGCAATTACCCCAGAAGCCATCGACAGCACGCCCAGCAATGAACCGGTTTCTACTGCAGAGCCGATTGCTATTTCAGAGCCCGTTACAGAAGATGAGTATTCTCAATTGAAGAAGCATGATTCGTCCCCTGACGTTATGGATCTGCAAAAAGCCTTGATTTCGCTCGGCTATCTTGAGATCGACGAACCTACCGAATATTACGGAAGCGCAACCGAATACGCTGTCAAACTTTTTCAACGCCAGCATGATCTGGAGCAGAGCGGTACTGCAGATTCTCAGACCCTTTCCCTTTTATACAGTAAAGAAGCCCAGCACTACGCATTAAAGCAAGGTGCAGAAGGTCGGGATGTTAAAATGGTGCAGGAGCAACTGCACGAGCTGGGGTATCTGGGAAATCATGATATTGACAGTATCTATGGTGATGTAACAACTGCCGCCATCATTGCTTTTCAGAAGCGAAACGGCTTGTCAGCCGACGGCATAGCCGGTGAAAAGACGCTGGATAAGCTTTTCAGTGATGAGGCTAAAATTTCAAAAGAAAAAGAAGCTCAGGAAAAGGCGGAAAAAGAAAAAGCGGAAAAAGAAGCGAAAGAGAAAGCGGAAAAAGAAAAAGCCGCTGAAGAAGCTGCTAAGAAAAAGAAACAAACTTCTTCAACCGCAAAAGCCACTCCGAAACCCACGCCCAAGCAATCCTCCAAAGAAAAAAGAATCAGCCGTTTCATCGAAGCAGCGAAATCAAAAATCGGGTGCGAATATGTTCTCGGTGGTCGTGGTCCTAAAACGTTCGATTGTTCCGGTCTTGTTTACTGGTGTCTGAAACAAGCAGGTGTATCCACTACCAGGCTGAGTGCATCCGGCTATTCAAAAAAGAAGGACTGGAAAGAGATTACCTCCTACAGCAATGTTGAAAAGGGTGATATCCTGTTTTTCCGCGATGATGATTCGTCTTCCGTCAGCCACGCCGGGATCTATATCGGAAGCGGTATGATGATCGACGCTTCCTCGAGTAACGGAAAAGTCGTCAAGCGGGCAGTTTCCTCCTACTGGAAAAGTCATTTTGTAAACGCAAGACGCCCTTGGTAAAACTTTTCCAAATTAAAACATACACAAAACACTTCCGTGAACAGTTGACTTATAGCATGACGTTCTGTTTTCGGAAGTGTTTTTATTTGTTCTTTTTTTCGAATGGATTGGAAAAGTAATTATTCTTCTGTCTCCGGATTTTGTGCAGGTTCTTCTTCCGGCTGTTCCTCTTCTGCTTCCGGTTCCTCCTGGATAATTGTTTCAGCCTTAACTTCAGCCGCTTCTTTTTCAGCTCTCTTTTTTTCTTCGGAATCAGCCCATTCTGCGACCGCATCTACGCCGCTTTTCACCGTTTTAATAATCGTTTTTCCGAGATCGGCGCCGAGCTCTACAAAATCTTTCCCGACTTTTTTCCAGTTGTTCTTCAGCTCGTCTTCCATTTTCCCATCGTCCTTTCTCTGATTTCTGAATTCAGTATATCTGCTTTTTTTTCGTCAATCAAGACCTTCGATGTGACAAAAACGTGAATATCATCTCTAAATCATGCTTTTTCTTGCCCGCCTTCAGGTTCTTCGATATAATGAAAACAGAAATATAGTTTCAGGAGGAAATCATGAGTGTTCTGTCCTCTATCTTAAAGGCTGCAGCTCCCCTTCCGAAAATCGAGCAGTTTGACCGCTATCTTATGATAGGTCCTCATCCGGACGATATCGAAATCGGAATGGGTGCGGCAGCTGCAAAACTCGCAGCCACGGGAAAGCACGTTACATTCCTGATCTGTCTGGACGGCCGGTACGGACTCTCCCATGCCCCGGAAGGCACTACACCTGAAAAACTGATTCAAATCAGAAAAGCCGAATCCCTCGCTTCAGCTAAGACTCTTGGCGTTTCGGATGTCCGTTTTCTTAATCTCAGTGATGGAGGATTCTATCAAAAGGAAGAACTCCTCCGCAGGATGGCTCAGGTGATTGGCGATGTACAGCCTCAGCTTCTGTTTGCGCCTGATCCCGCAGTTTCCAGCGAAAGCCATGCCGATCACTTAAATGTTGGGAACGCAGCAAGAGAGTTGTCATTTTTTGCTTCTATTGAGGAGATTATGGCTCAATATGACGCAAAGCCTGCTCCTGTGCAGGGAATCGCTTATTATATGACCGCAAGGCCAAATGCATATATTACCACTTCCAAAGAACTGTTGAACAAACAATTGTCTTCCGTTTTCAACTGTCACCTCAGCCAGTTTCCGAAAAACTGTCAGGAAGCAGCTTCTATCTCCCTTTACCTAAAGTTACGCTCCTTCTTTTTCGGCTTGCGGAAGTTCCACCCTCATGCAGAAGGATTTCGCCTTCTCGGACTGACCCATATGCACTGCATGCCTGAATCCGCCGAATGGTAAAATGATTATTTGCGGAATCTGACGGCTGTCAGCTGATCTTTCACGGAAAACCCGATCTTTCTGTAAACAGCATTTGAAGGCAGATAATCACGGTCTGCATATAGCATCGGGGTCAGACCTTCGGAAAGAATCAACAGGGAAATTTCTGTCAACAATGCTTGCGCATATCCATGATTTCTCAGCTTAGGCTCGGTGATAACCGTATGTACTTCCGCATAACGATTTCCGAGTCTCGCTATTCTTGCTATTGATGCTATTTCTCCTGTTTCGGTTCTCCACGCAAAAGAATCCGGACTTTGGGAAAACGCTGTTCCGAGGCTGTTCCTTCTGACAGCCGAAAGCTCCTCTCCGTTTTCTTTCATCATCATTGCTATTAAATCCCCCGCAATATCGGGTTCAACTTCTGCTCCCGGAATGCATTTTCCTTCTGCTTTGGCGGGCTGCAGAGTCTTCAGTTCATATACCAGTATTCTTTGTTTTCTTTCTATCTCATTTTCAAAAGCCAACGAAATGAGTTTTGCAATTTGCTTTTTTGAAACAATTGCTCTTAAATTCTCTTCTGCACGGAGAGCAGACAAAGAAAAAATCATCTCTTCCAGCGATTCGTCGCTGATGGTTTGCGATGTCCAGATCCACATCGGTTCCGTCGGGCTGTCCTGAGTCATCAGGCAATCTTTATCGTCAGAAAGAATCAATGGCCTTCCAAGGTTTAAGGATCGGTCCATATGAAAAAATGCTGGCAAATCCTTCCCAATCAGCTGAATCAACGGTTCTTTCTGTTCTTTTGTCCGCAAAGTGATTGACATCTCGGTTTCTCCTTTTTAATGATTTATCATATCACGCTGATCTTATTTCTGACAAGAAAAAAGCGATGCTTTCGTAACTGCATAACATCGCTTTTCAGTTCTATTAACATTTGTGATTGCAGATTGCCCTGCCTGTTCTTTGCCTGTCATTATTCCCAGATTCTGTACGCCATAAGAAAATGCTGTTTCCAGTATGAACCTGTGAGCACAGAATTTGTGATTCTTACCATTCCCGCGCTGGAGGAGGCATCTATCATTTTCCCTCCGCCCAGATAGATGCCGACATGTCCTTTTCCGGAGCCCGTACCGGAAAACACCAGCACATCACCTCGTTTCAGTTCACTCATCGATAAAATGCGCTTGTATTTTTTGCAAGTCTGCCAGCCTTTGCTGGTCATATAGCTTTGCTTCACCCCAGCCTGGTTCAAGCACCAGTAAACAAATCCTGAGCAGTCAAATTTATCCGGTCCTTTTCCTCCGCTGACGTATTTTACACCGAGTTTCGATTCCGCATAGGCGATAAACGCTTCGATGCCTTCTCCGTAATTAATGGTGCTCCCACCGCTCTCAGGCTTTGGCGTGGTTTCACTTGTTGGTTTCGGAGTCTTTGTCGGCTTCGGAGTTTTGGTCGGCTTTGGAGTCTTTGTCGGTTTCGGAGTTGTTTTTGAAGTAGTTTTCGGCGTTGATTTTTCTGTTGCTTTCGGAGTTGTTTTTGCTGTTGGCTTTGGTGTCGGCTTCGCCGTTGGTTTCGGCGTTTTTGTCGGCTTTGGAGTCGGTGTTTTCGTTGGTTTCGGAGTAGGCGTCGGATTGGACACCGCGTTTTTGCTGTTCAGTTTTTCAATCGTTTCCGGGTCCGCTTCGCCTGTCGCCGTAAGTCCGTTTCTTTTCTGAAAGCTTTTCACTGCTTCTTCCGTCTTTTCCCCGTAATATCCCGTTGCCTGGGAAGAAGCCAGATAATTCAGCTTGCTCAGTTTCGTCTGAATATACCGAACGTCCTCTCCTTCTTCTCCGCTATGAAAGCGGAAAGTCTCAGCTTCTCCGGAGTTTAGCAGGTTCATCGTTGATCTCGCCAGTGTTCCGTCAACAACCAGCCCATTGTTCTCCTGAAAACGCCGAACGGCGGTCTGTGTCAACTTTCCATATTCACTGTCCGGTACTCCGCAAAGATAGCCGAGTTCGAACAGTTTTTCCTGATAATGCAGGATCTCCTCGTTTTTATCTCCCAGCGTGAAAAACCATCCAACCGAATCTTCCGCGAACAGTTTTTCAAAGGTTTCATTATCAACGATAATATCTTCTTTCAGATGATTACGTGTGCGGAACAATTTTACAGCTTCTTCCGTAGCTTCTCCGTAAATATCGGACATGTCGTTTTCGGGCAAATAACCGAGTTCAATCAGTCTTTCTTTTACAAGAGAGACCGCGTCTCCAGTTGCTCCCCGAACCATAGCATAAGTCAAAGCTCCGTCACTGAACAGGGTTGTATAGGTTTTACTGTCACATGCTCCGGAAACATCCAATCCGTTCCGCAGTTGAAACGCCCTGACTGCATCCGCTGTTCCCTCAGTATATTCCTGTGTTGGCTGTTCAAAATCAAGATAATCCAATTCCATCAACCGAATCGCAATATCCATGACAACCGGTGAATCATCCCCGGCAATCAACGTATCCCCATATACAGGATTTTTAGTCGGAACAGGTGTAGGAGACGGTTCAGGGGTTGAAGTCGGTTCCGGTTCCGGCATCGGTGTGTTACCTGAGACATATGTTATATTTCCATTATATTCAGAAAAAGCAACCGGCATCTCTATTTCCCCTTGAGGAGCAGCCGTTGTTTCCGCAGGATATTCTTCTGCAAACACATTTTTCAGAACACCTGGACGAATGATTCTCCAAAAAAACATGCACATTCCAAAGAAAGCGATTGCCAAAACCGCTTCCAGAATGATCTGCCAGGCTTTCTGTCCTGTTTTTTGATTTGGAGATGTTTTTTCCATAGGTGGCATTCCTTTTCAATCTATTATAAGAATACCAAACGGTTGCAACATATTTGCGTTCAATTTATGAACAAAACGTTAACATCTACTATTTCCAAATATTATTTTTTCCCCTGTAACATTTTGCCAAGGACTTTTTTATTTGATATGTTGTAATTTATTCTGATACAAAAAATGCCAGAAGTGATGCTGCTGTAGTATCATTTCTGGCGGAGGTTCTTACCAAATGGTTATCATCGTTCGGGATCTTTCCGTGTCTTTGACGCTTTTTACCGGTTCCTGCGGTCTTGACTCTGGCTTTCATTCTCTTAACTGTGCGAGAATGGATGCCTTGCTTTTTTGTTTTTTGAAGATTCTCTAATTCTATATGCGTCTTGTAAAGGATATGCCTCGGGTTTGTATGAGTTCTGTCAAATACTTGTTTTTTCAAGTGATTCGAGATAAAATAAATACGGTACTATTTTTCTTATCAAAGCCGCTTTTGCCGGCTAATCAAAGGAGGAAACAATGGCAAAAAAGAAATCTGTATCAACAGTCGATATACTCTCGAAAACGAAAAAGATCCGCTCTTCCGTTAAGAAAGATTCTCTTTCCGAAACAGTAAATAGCCCTGTCCCTGCAGAGGCATCGCTTGATCATATAGTCACTCCCGTACCTGCAGCAGAAACTCTGCCTCAACCAAGAAGAAGCATAGCTTTTATTGGGTCCGAATGCTATCCTTTCATCAAAACCGGCGGACTTGGCGATGTTATGTATGCTCTCCCAAGAACACTTGCTAAGCTGAACTGCGATGTCAAAGTAATTCTTCCAAGGTACAAATGTATCCCGCAAAAATGGCAAGAGAAAATGATCTATCGCGGCGCTTTCCAAATGGATCTGTGCTCAGATGGCCGTTCTTTCTATGTCGGAATCATGGAATACGTATGGGACGGGGTCGTATACGACTTCATCGATAATCAGGAGTTTTTCTCAAATGGCAATCCGTATACAAATCTGATTGACGATATTCCAAAATTCTGCTATTTCTCAAAAGCTGCTCTGGCTGCGCTCAACTATATGGACTGGATCCCGGACATCATCCATTGCCATGACTGGCAGGCAGCGCTCGTTCCGGTATATCTCCGGACTCTTTTCAGCAATACAAAAATCGGCGGCGCTAAAACAATGCTGACAATTCATAATCTCCGCTTCCAGGGCGTATACAATATACCGACCATCAAATACTGGACCGGACTTCCGGATTATCTGTTCGGTGTAGATGTCTTCAAAACAGGAGCGGATGATGCAAACATGTTCAAAGCCGGCCTGGCCTTTGCTGATATGATCACAACCGTCAGCAACACGTACGCCGGAGAGATTCAAACATCTTTCTACGGAGAAGGCCTGGACTCGCATCTCAGTTATCATTCCCGTAAACTTCGCGGTATTGTAAACGGTATCGATGTCGATCAGTGGAATCCGTCTGTAGATCCTAAACTCGCCAAAGGGTACGATGTCTCGAACGTTCTTAAGAACAAGCCGCAGAACAAACTTGCTCTGCAGGAACAGCTGGGGCTTGACAAAGATGAAGGTAAATTCGTGATTGGACTTGTCTCCCGCCTGACTGATCAAAAAGGATTGGATCTTGTAAATGCGATCCTTCCGGCTTTGATTGACGGCAATACGCAGGTTGTTGTTCTCGGCACCGGAGATCCATATTACGAATCTTCGTTCCGTGCATTCGAATATACCTATAAAGGCAGTGTCTGCTCCAACATTATGTATGATGAAGGCCGGGCACATCTGATTTACGCCGGTTCCGATGCACTGCTCATTCCGTCTCTCTTCGAGCCATGTGGACTGACGCAGCTGATCGCTATGCGCTATGGTACCGTTCCGATCGTCCGCGAAACCGGCGGTCTCAAAGATACCGTTGAGCCTTACAATCAATACACCGGGGAAGGAAACGGATTCACGTTTGACTGGTATCGGACGGAACTTCTGCTCGACGCAATCAACCGTGCCAAAACTGTGTATTTTACAGACCGCTCAAACTGGGACAAGCTTGTCGAGCGCGACATGAACAAAGACGTCAGCTGGGAGAATTCTGCAAAGCAATACCGGGAACTCTATCTCCAGCTGCGGCCATAACAGGCGAACATCGAAAGGATTGGAAAGGCTTCCGAAATAACGGAGGCCTTTTTGTATCATATTGTCAAAAGCAACTTACTTGACTTTGCCGAAAAGGCATGTTACGTTAATGGAAAAATAAAGAGGAGTCTTCCAATGAAGGAACTGCTAAAATCCATAATTCCTTCCCTTACCGTAAAGGAAGCGGACCGTTTTGAAATCTATTATCAAATGCTGATTGACTGGAATTCCCGTATAAATCTGACTACTATCACGGAAAAGGAGGATGTTGCAAAAAAGCATTTTCTGGATTCCCTTTCCGCTCTTCCCCTGCTTTCAGAAAACGCATCCGTCATTGATATCGGCACAGGTGCAGGTTTTCCGGGAATCCCTCTTCTTATCATGCGCCCCGATCTGAAAGTCACTCTTGTTGACTCTCTTCAAAAACGAATCGTTTTCTTGAAGGAAGTCCTTCAGGCTCTAGATCTCTCTGCTTCCTGTGTCCATTCTCGTGCAGAAGACATTGGAAGAAATCCCTCTTACCGTGGTACATTTGATTATTCTGTCTCGCGTGCGGTTGCACCTCTTCCTGTCCTCGTTGAACTTACAATTCCCCTCATAAAAACAGGAGGCAAAAGTATCTGCTATAAAGGAAACGCAGCCGAAGAGCTGGATTCTGCAAAAAGCGCATTGCATCTTCTACATGCCTCTGCTGTTTGCAAAGAAATTCCTTCCGACTATGGAGTGCGTTCTCTTGTTATTTGTACTAAATACGCACCAACTCCGTCTCTTTATCCGAGAAAAGCAGGCACGCCTTCTAAAAATCCTCTTTAAGATGCCGATTCCCCCTGTTTTTATAGGTGTTTTTCTTTTGTTTTCCCGTGACATCTCTTAAATCTCCATTACGCTTGTACCATTAACACACCAATTATTCCATATCTCTCTTGCTGTTTCTCCCGTAACAGGGCATTATCTTTCGAATTATCGTAATATTGATTATTTGCACTCTTTTATATTTATATTTCGCTAATCTACCCAGAGGAGAGTTGTTTATTCCAATTCTCTTCTTTGCAAAGCGTTTGGTATAGAGGCTCTTTTCCTTCATAGATTGACCATTTCCCGTTCCTTCCTTTATCATACAGACATGTCTTTGCCGCGATGTTTTCGGGCAAAGTTTTTCATGTATGCATATAAAAACAAGGAGGTTCTCTTTTTCATGAGTTTTGTTGTTATTACGGA
>JAEEGL017181960.1_pt1 | contig 14569 bp, 7 predicted proteins | sample 9134231 | NCBI WGS metagenome assembly JAEEGL01 (sample SAMN16246548, study PRJNA631951) | gut metagenome | biome: gut microbiome; feature: rumen; material: fiber-attached | host: Bos | place: Iran: Karaj | collected 2018-10
AATTTAGCTTCATGATCTTCATCTAAATCAACATAGTTAGCTGGAATTAAATTAATACCACATTCATCAAATTCAATTTCAGGCTTAGCAGCTTCTAAAGCTTCCTTTATAGCATTGAAATCACCTGTTGCAGCAAATAATTCAACTGAGCCATCTTCCTTAGTTGTTAAATCTTCGAAATCTAAACCAGCTTCCATTAAGATTTCCATAATTTCATCTTCAGATAAAGAGCTTGTTATAAATTGAGCCTTTCTGCTAAATAAATAACCTACTGCTGTACCAATAGTACCACCAGTTCTATTGAATGCAGTTCTAACCTCAGTAAATGTTCTATTATCATTGTCTGTTAAACATTCAACGATCATAGCTACATTACCAGGACCATATCCTTCATATACCTTTTCTTTAGATGCACCTGAAGCAACACCTTGAGCTTTAGCAATTGCACGCTTAATAACTTCAGCAGGACATTGGTCCTTCTTAGCTTTTTCAATTACCTTTTTTAAGCTTTGGTTCATTTCTGGATCAGGAACACCAGCCTTAGCTGCTTGGAAAATTTCTTTTCCCCATCTAGCATATTTTTTTGATTTCATAGCAGCAGTCTTAGCCATTGATGCTGCACGTACTTCATGGGCTCTTCCCATAGTTTACACAACCTTTCGACTTTAAATTTAAAAATTTCCTTTAATATTATATTAAAAGTGCTAATAAATTTCAATATTTTTGTAAAATAATATATAAAATTCAAGAAATAAATAAAGGAGACCTAAGTCTCCAAATATTATTTATTATCTTTTACCATATATAAAATACCAATAGTACCAGGTCCACAGTGTGATGCAATTACTGAACCTGCAACAGTTTCAATAATATCTACTCCTGGGAATAATTCTTTTAACTTTGGAATTATATATTTAGCAGATTCAGGTGCAATTGAATGTGTAACTAAAATATGATCAGTATCTAATCTATCCCTATCATCAACAATTTGCTTAATCATAATATCTAAGGCTTTAGTTATTTTTCCTAATGGCTTAGCACCAACATGCATTTTACCATCTCTAACTAAGATAATAGGCTTAATTTTTAAAATAGAACCAAATATTTTAGCAACGCTAGAGCATCTTCCACCTTTATGTAAATAATCCATTTGTTCTATTGCAAATTGTGATAAAACTAATTCTCTATTTCTTTCCATATTAGCTGCAATTTCTTTTGCAGATAAGCCACTGTCTCTATCCTTAATTGCTTTTAAAACTAAAAGACCAATACCTGTTGATAAATTTTTAGAATCAACAATATAGATTTTATCTGTTTCTAATTCTTCTTTAGCAAGTAAGGCATTTTCATAGCTTCTAGACATTTGAGCAGAAATACCTGTATAAACTATTTCATCACCATTATCTATATGCTTTTTAAATACTTCAATTAATGTACCTACTGTAACAGCTGCAGTCTTTGGTAATTCTTTTTTAGCTTTTACCTTTTCATATAATTCAGCAGTTTGAATAGTTACACCATCTAAATATGAATCACCATCAGAAAAATTTACTGATAAAGGTACAACCTCAACACCATTTTTCTCTAATATTTCTTTTGTTAAATCTTGAGTTGAATCAACAATAATTTTTACCATAATTCACACCAAATCTTTCTTTTTTCTTTAATTAATTATAATACACTTTCAATATTTTTTCTAGATATCGTACTTAGCGATAATCTCAGATGGTGTTTTTCTTTCAAGCATTAATATAGGAAGCATACCAAAAATATTCATAACTAAATACAATGCTAAAACTCCTAAGAATGTTATTCCTATATTTGTAACTAATACCTTAGTAGGAATAACTGCACTTACAACAGAGTTAATCATTGTAGATATAGCATAATAACTAATTGTACCTATAATATATCCTATTAATCCTGTAAATGTAGTTAAAATAAATATATCCGATAAATATTTTAAATTTATTCTTGCACGAGAAGCACCTAAAGATCTATAAACACCAATATTATAAATATCAGAAAGCATCTTACTTCTCATGACAAAATATACAAATATTGCAGCGCCAGTGATAGTTATAGAAAATATAACTAAAAAGCCATTAATAAGATCAGTATTATCTTTTTTAAGCGAAAAATCTACTGCTTGCTTTACAGTTAAAATTTCTGCACCATTTTGACTTAATCTAGCTTTAAATTCATCTTTTAATACATTAAATGCATAGTCTTGTTGTGACCAATAATAATCATAAAGAAAATAATTATTATTATTTGTTAAATAATCATAAGAAAAATCATAAACGCCAGTAAAAGTACCAACAATTGTAGAAGTTCCATAATATGTTTCAATTGTAGAACCAATTTCATTTCCATTTTCAAAATAAGCAGGAGCTATTACTTCATTTTTTGATGTAGGATATCTACCTTCAACAATTTTAATATTTTTTGAACCCTCAAACACATAAGCATTAATGCTGCCTTTTCCATAATATTGATTTTCATATTTAACTTTTTTATTTATAATGATAATATTTGGATTATCAAATGTATAATTTTTATATATACCAACTATAGTTGCATTAATAGATCCAAAGCTTATTTTACTTCCGATTTTATAATATAAATGAGGTGAAACTAAAATTTCATAATCATCTGTATTTAAATCAATATCTCTACCAGAATCTATTTCATAATCTTCATATTCTTTATTTCTTAGGCTATAGAAAGTATCAACCTCTACATCACCAATTTTATATTTAATAGTACTTCCCTTATACCATGAAGTATAAAAATAATAACCACCATTTGAAGAATTAATAAGCTCAAAATATTCTTTTGAAACATAGCACATCATATTATCCTTTGTGCTAATACCTACTATTTTTAATTCATTACCATTGTAGCATGATACATATTTTCCTAATAATTCTTCATATGTTCTTGCTGTCTTTTCTTTAATATCATTAGCAAAATCAGAAGATATAACAATTTCATTTTTCTCTTTAGGCTCACTACCAATAACAAGTTCTAAATTATATCCTAATGAAGGAGCCACTTTAACAGATTTAGTTATTAACACACCATGATTTGCTACTACTTGTTCCTTATAAGTAAGACCTTGCTGGCTAAATCTATATATATCATTAATTTCGCCATTTTCATATCCTTCTTTTAATAGCTGTGCATTAGTTGTTCTAGCATTATCATTAGTCATTACTGAAGTTTTAATAATTTCAGAATAGCTATTTGAATCTAAATCACTTGTTACAGCATTAGATAATACTGAAAATGCAATAGCTAATATAGTACCAATTAAACCTAAACAAATATATAAGAATTTTTGTTTTCTACCAACAGCTCTAAAAGATATGAAGGAATTTTTAAGTCTTTTACCAAACTTTTTAAGCTTATTAGTACTATCACTATTATCATTATACCAAGATGTATCATAATCAAATGTTGATATATCTTCTCTTTTCATTTCCTTATAATGATCATTTACAATTTTTACATTTGCTTGTTCTAAAAGCTTAATTGGCTTATCTGATTTTAAATAAATGTTTCCATTTTTAACAATTAAATTTAAATTAATTTTTAAAGACTCATCAGAATCAGACTGAATACTAACATTACCAAATTCCGTTTCATATTCATTTTCATTTAAATCCTTTAAATAAATTATAGAATCATCTTGAGCATTATCAAATGTTACATCAGAATTTACATCTTTAGCACCAATTATTTTTCCATCCTTAATTTCATAAATTTTATCAGAATAGAAATTAGCTACATTATCCTCATGAGTTACAAGTAAAACTAAAGATTGTTCTGATATCTTCTTTAAGATATTCATAACTTCCATAGTATTTTTACTATCTAGATTTCCTGTTGGTTCATCAGCAATAATCACTAAAGATTTTTTAACTAAAGCTCTTGCGATTGAAACTCTTTGTTGTTGACCACCTGATAAAAATGAAGCAATCTTTTTTCTATATTTATACATACCAACAGCTTTTAAAGAATATTCAATTCTTTTCTTTTGTTCTTCTAAATCAGTTACACCTATTAAATCAAGGGCAATTCTTAAATTATCATATACTGTTTCTTCTAATAACAAATTATAATTTTGGAATACATAGCCAATATGACTTGATCTAAATTTATCAATCTTGTGCATATTGTATTTTTTGAATGTTACATCATCATATACAATTTCACCACTATTTGCTTTATCTAATCCACCAATAACATTTAATAAAGTAGTCTTACCAGAACCTGAATGACCTAAAAATGTAATTAAGCCTTTTGAAGGTAATTCAATTGATGTACCATCAATAACATGAATTTGGTTAGATTTTCCTTTATGATAATATTTATTTAAATTATAAACCTTAATCATATTAGAATACCTCCTTCATTGTTTTTGTTACAGTAAATTTAAATAGCTTCTTATTAAACTTATTAGCTAATCTTAAATCAAATAAGAACATTAATATTAGATATATAACTATTCCCCAGAAAGAGAATAAATATTTTAAAATAGCATAATCAACATCAGTATTAACAGCTAATATATATAAAGCTATTATTGAAATGACAGATGCAATTGTACCAATAAATAACACTTCAAATCTAATAATTTTAGCCATTTGTGGTCTCATCATACCTAAAGATCTCATAATCGCATAATCTTTTCTTCTTGATTGATATACCTTTTGTAATACAACATAGCTAATAAATACTAAAAATACCATTACAACAGATGTACATAACACTGTAAATACAAATATCATAAATGAGAAAGATAAAATATTAACTCCACTTTTAGCTGGAATAATACAGCTTAAATTATTATTTGAAGCTAGCTTTTCAAGCTTATTAATATCTTTTGTATAAATTGTTAATTCATAACAATTTTTACTAAAAATTGATTCATTAACTGTTATTTCATTTGAAGTAGAATTATATTCAACATCGCATTCATCAAGGCTCAATGAAAATTCATACATATTTTCGCCTGAATTATTAGAAATGATTTTAATATCTCCTTTAATAGATCCTTCAGCACTTCTTGTTTTTATTAATGGCTTAGAAATAGTATTATCATTTTTAACATAATAATTACTTGTTTCAGAATCTACATTAATTTCACTACCTGTAAAATTTTTATACATTGAATTTTTTTCATAAAATTCATCACATACAACAAGTAAGCTAAATCCACTCAATTCATTAGAAATACCAATTCCGACAATATCAATTTTTTCTTTTCCTAAATAACAGTCATCTTCAATGACTTTTTCTAAAACATAATTGTCATAATAATTTGAATTTAAAACAATGAAATACTGGTTTTTACCAATAGTTTTACTACCTTTAACATTACTTAAATTATATGGAATATGCTTTGTTGGATATATAGATTCACTAAAATAATAATTATGACTAGTTCCTTCTATGCTATAAGATGCATTATCCTCATAAAATGCATTTACATATTTTTCATATCCATCAAAAATATTAGCATCAAATGCTTTATGCTCTTTATCATATACTATGACTCTTTCTCTTATAGTATTTGCAAAGCCAGAATGTGCATTATAATTAGAATTTACACTTGCTATATAAGCCTCACCAAACAAAACTAAGCCAATTATAGATAAAACTAATAATACCAAAAATACAAAAATATTCTTTTTTGGTGTACTCTTTAAATTATTTAAACCAATTTGAGCAATAGTTTTATATTTAATTTTTTTATTGTCCTCAGCAAAAACATCTCCATCTTTTAATTCAGTTGTAACTTTATTATTTACATTAGAATCAGATACAACCTCACCATCAGCCATTCTAATTGTTCTTGTTACAATATTTTCAACCTGTTCATAATTGTGAGTAACAATTAAAACTAATTTATCCTTTGCAACCTCTTTTATTAATTCAATTATTTCCTTACCAGTTTTACTATCTAAGTTTCCTGTTGGCTCATCACAAGCTAAAATAGGACAATCAGTTGCTAAAGCACGAGCAATAACACATCTTTGCTTTTCGCCACCTGAAAGCTTTGTACCTCTATTCTTAATTCTATGCTCTAATCCTACCTTTTTAATTAGCTCTAAGGCTCTTTCCTTAGCTTCTTTTCTATTATATCCATTAATTAATAATGGAAACATTACATTTTCTAATACTGTATATGAATCAATAATATTATAGTTTTGATAAATAAAAGATACATTTTGCTTTCTAAAAGTATCCATATCCTCCCGGTTAAAATAGCTTGTTTCATATCCATTAAAAAGAATTTCTCCTTCTTCATATGAATCAACGCCACAAATAACATTTAATAATGTTGATTTACCAGAACCTGATTCACCTACAATAGCAACAATTTCATTCTTATCAAAATTAAGATTTATATTTCTTAAGCCTAATGTAACAACTCCATTGTTGTTATAATATTTACTAATATTTTTTAATTCTATCATCCCTGTATTACTCCTTTTAAAAAAATATAGTATTATGAATTTTATTATTATATTTTTGGCACACGTAAATAATTATAACACGACATATTAAAAAATGATATAATAAAAATGGATGTGATGAAATGAAGGCAATCTTAGTTGGTGTAACAACAAAATATGATAAATATGATATTGAATATTCACTAAATGAACTTGAAGCCTTAGCTAAAGTTTTAGATATAGATACAGTATTTAAAATTACTCAAAACCTAGATTCTCCAAATACTAAAACATATATTGGAACAGGTAAGGTTAATGAAGTAATAATTGCAATAAATGCATATGATGCTGATATAGTTATTTTTAATGATGAGCTAACTCCTTCTCAATTAAAGCATTTAGAGGAAGCTTTAAATAAAGAAGTTATAGATAGAAGCTATTTAATATTAAAAATCTTTGAAACGAGGGCAAAAACAAAGGAATCTAGCCTTGAAGTTAAATTAGCAAAGGATTTATATCTTTTACCAAGATTAGAGCTTTTAAAGGGTGAAGAATCAAGAATAGGTGGAGGCTTATATAATAAAGGAGCCGGTGAAACTCAAAAGGAACTTGATAGACGTCATGTTATGGCTGAAATCAATCATATTAAAGAAGAATTATTAAATATTAAAAGAATGAAATCTGAACAAATAAAAAGAAGAAAAAGAAATGATATACCAATTGTTTCTTTAGTTGGATATACCAATTCAGGTAAATCTTCTACTATGAATACAATATTAGAATATTCAGGATCTTCTAAAGAGGTTTTAGCAAAAGATCAATTATTTGCAACATTAGATACAGCAAATAAAAAAATAACAATAGATAATAAGGATTTCATCCTAGTTGATACTGTAGGATTTGTATCAAAGCTTCCTCATGGATTAGTTAATTCTTTCTTCCAAACATTAGAAGAAATTAGATATTCAGATTTAATAATAGTTGTATTAGATTCATCATCACCATATATAAAAACACAATATAGTGTTGTTATGGGTGTATTAGAAATGCTAAAGGTATTAGATATACCAACAATATATTTATTAAATAAATGGGAAAATACAATATCTGATTCATTAAATATTATTGGTAAAAAAACAATTCAATTTTCTAATAAAACAAAATTAAATTTAGATGAATTAATAACAGAAATATTATCTGAAATATCAAAAAATTCATTTATGGCAAGATTATTAATACCATATGATAAAGGTAATTTATCTAATATATTAGAAGAAAAAACAATTATATACAAAAAAGAATTTCAAGCCTCAGGAACATACTTTGAGGTAGAAATTCCAACTAAAATTTATCATTTATTTAAAGATTATGATTTAGATGATTTAGTATCATAAGAAAATGGCTGAAGATTAAACTTCAGCCATTCTTTTTTTTAATGATTATAATACTTTTTATGGGTTTTTCTAAATATCGTACTTAGCAATAATTTCAGATGGTGTTTTTGTTTCAAGAGTTAATATAGGAAGCATTCCAAACAAAAACATAATTCCATAAATTACAAAGCCACCTGATATTCCAATTCCAATATTAAATGAGAATACTGATTGATTAGATACCTCAACAAAAAGACTATTAATAGGTCCACTAATAGAAATATATACTAAAACACCAAATACATATCCTATCAAGCAAGTTAGTGTTGATAAAACCAATATATCAGACATATATTTTCTATTAATTCTAAATCGTGATGCACCTAAAGATCTATATACACCAATATTATAGATATCAGATAACATTTTACTTCTCATAACAAAATATACAAATAATGCAGCAGATATTGCTGTTACAGCAAAAATTTCTGTAAACACTTCAATAAATTTAGCTCTAGATTCCTTTGCAGCATTATAAATAGCTTTATATAATCCAATGTTAGCAAAACCTGCATCTTCTAATCTCTTATTAAACTCTTCTGATTTCAAAACATTAAATACTGTACTACTTGAAACACCTGAAAAAGATAAAGTATAATCATTCGAATTAAATAAAATTGATTGATGGAACTTGCCAGAATTAAATTTACCAACAATTGTACATTCGCCTTTTCCTGTAATATATACTTTATCGCCAACATTGTAATTAAAATCTAAATCTTTATCTACTGAATAAGGATAATTAATAGGCGCTGAATAAACAGAAACAATTATTTCGTTTTTATTTTTAGGATATCTTCCTTCAACAATCTTTACATTACTTGAATTATCAAATATACCACCTTTTGTTACCAAACTATATTCAGAACCAGCAACATATTTGATATCTTTATTAACAATGATAGTAGATTCAGAAGAATAATCAAAATCTTTAAAATATCCGACAATTGTTCCAGATATATGTTCAGAACTATTTTCTGCATTAAGAGATATTTTATCTCCAATTTTTCTTCCTGATGATGAAGATACAACAAATTCATATTCACTTGTATCCATATCTACATCTCTTCCAGATAAAATTTCATATGTTTCATACTTCTTACTTCTCATTGAATTATTTTGAAATACAAAGCCTTCACAAATATAATAATCTAAAGTTTCTTTATACCACATTTTATTTAATGAAATATCATTTGTTTCATAAACATAATAAATTTCATTAAATGAGAAAGTACTATCTAATAATTCATAAGCACTTGGAGAAAGGTAAACCATAAGATTATCATTTTTACTTATACCAGAAATTTTATATGTTTGTTTATCAATTGACATATTTAATCCAATTACATCTTCAACTGCTCTACTAGTTTTTTTAGCAATAGTTTGTGCAATATCTGTAGATATAACTATATCAGTAATTTCTAAAGGACGTTTTCCTAAAGAAATATCAGTATTATTTTCAAAAGAAGGAATTACATACGTTCTAAATTCTTGTTTGATTGAATAATCAACTGTAACTTGATAATTAAATAATACACTTGTTGAAACTAAAGTATAAATGTCATCAATTTCCCCACTATCATAAGCATCATTTAACACATCAAAAGCACTTGTGTTAGTTGGTGTTGTTCTATCTAGATAATTGATATTATTAGAATATGAGTAAGGAGTCATATCAAATGTTACAGCATTAGAGAATAAAGAAAAGCCTATTCCCATAATAAATCCAATGAACGCCAAACACAAATATATAAATTTTTGTTTTTTACCAACAGCCTTAAATGAAATGAAGGCATTATATAATCTCTTACCAAGCTTTTTAAATATTTTTGGTTCTTCTTTTTTATCATCAAACCAAGATGTATCATATTCAAAAGAAGAAATATCTTCTCTTTTCATTTCTTTATAATTGTCATTAACAATCCTTAAATCAGTTTGTTCAACTAATTTAATTGGCTTATCAGTTTTTAGATAAATATTACCATTTTTAACAATGATATCAAAATTTATCTTTAAAGGTTCATCACTATCAGAATGAATCATAATATTACCTAATTCACTTTGATATTCATTTTCATTTAAATCCTTCAAATAAATAGTTTCATCAGATGTTTGAGTATCAAATGTTGCATCACTTCTTATTTCTCTTTTTCCAACAATTTTACCATCTTTTATTTCATAAATTAAATCAGAATAGAAATTAGCTACATTATCCTCATGAGTAACTAATAATACTAATGCTTGTTCTGATATCTTCTTTAAGATATTCATAACTTCCATAGTATTTTTACTATCAAGATTTCCTGTAGGTTCATCAGCAATAATTACTAAAGATTTTTTTATTAAAGCTCTAGCAATTGAAACTCTTTGTTGTTGACCACCTGATAAAAATGAAGCAATCTTTTTTCTATATTTATACATACCAACAGCTTTTAAAGAATATTCAATTCTTTTCTTTTGTTCTTCTATATCAGTAATACCAATTAAATCTAGCGCAATTCTTAAATTATCATAAACAGTTTCTTCCAATAATAAATTATAATTTTGGAAAACATATCCTATATGTCTTGATCTAAATTTATCAATCTTTGACATATTATATTTTTTAAACTCTACATCATCATATACAATTTCACCACTATTTGCTTTATCTAATCCACCAATAACATTAAGTAGTGTTGTCTTGCCTGAACCAGAATGTCCTAAAAATGTAATTAATCCTTTAGAAGGTAGTTCAATAGATGTATCATCAATTACATGGATTTGGTTACTTTTTCCCTTGTTATAATATTTATTTAAATTATTAACCTTAATCATTTTAGAATACCTCCTTTATAGTTTTTGTAACTGAAAATTTAAACAGCTTCTTATTAAATTTATTTGCCAATCTTAAGTCAAATAAGAACATAAAGATTAAATATAATACAATAAACCAAGGTGTAAACACATAAACAAATGGACCATCAATTGGTTTTACAATTAACACAATAACAAGACAGAAAAGCAAAGACAAAATTGATGCAATAAATCCTAAAACGCAAACTTCATATCTGATAATCTTTGCCATTTGTGGTCTCATCATACCTAAAGATCTCATTATGGCATAATCTTTTCTTCTTGATTGATATACCTTTTGTAAAACTGTATAACTAATGAAAACAATAAATATCATGATTAAAACTGAATATATAACTGAGAATACAAAAGTAATAAATGAAAAAGAAACAATTGATGCTCCAGATTTAGAAGGAATTAGATAATTTAATCCATTAGCTTCTGCAATTTTAATAACATCATTAACATTTTTTGAATAAATAGATAATTCATAACAATCCTTTTCTAAATAAAATGAAGGTAAATCAAGATAACCACCAATAGAATCAGTAACTACCTCACATTCACCAGCATCTATAGTAAATTTGCAAATTTTATATTTAGAATATGAAGGATCAAGTTTAATACTTTTTACTTCATTATCATTAGATAAAACTCTAAGTCTAGGCTTTGACACTTCATTTGTATAGTTTATTTTAAACGATGCCTCAAAATCATCATAATAAACAGTTGCATATTCAAAAGAATAATCATAAGGATTAACAGTAGCTAACAATTCTTTAGAACATACAAGTAATGCGCGATTAATTTCAGATGATGTTGCAACACCTACAATATTAATTAGCTTTGACCCACCAAAAGTATACAATGTTGATTCATTAGTTAGTAATTCATCTAGTTCATAATCATCATGATAATTATATAATTTTGGTAAAACTAAAAATGCACCACTTGAATTAATCTCTTTAGTTCCCTTAACATTTTTCAAGATATAAGGCATATGTTGTGTAATATTAACTTGTTCATAAAAATAAACCTTTTTACTTTGTAAAGATAAATAATAACTATCGTTTTCTTCATAAAAGGAATTTGAATAGTATTCAAAATCACTAAATATACTAGGATCAAATGTTTTATGATCTTTTTCATATACTATTATTCTTTCTCTTACTATATTCGAATATCCATCATATGAATTAAGCTGTGATTCAACATTTGAAGAATAACAATTTCCAAAAAGAACCAATCCAATAAATGACAAAACAAATAAAACCATTAAAATGAAAATATTCTTTTTAGGAGTAGATGTTAAATTATTTATTCCAATACTTGCAATAGTTGAATATTTAATTTTTTTAACATCATCATTAAAAATTTCAGTTTCTTTTGTTTCTTCTAAAGAATGTGTATTAACATTTGAATCAGAAACAACTTCTCCATCAGACATTTTAATTGTTCTTGTTACAATTCCTTCAACCTGTTCATAATTATGAGTAACAATTAAAACTAATTTATCACGAGAAACTTCCTTTATTAATTCAATGATTTCCTTACCAGTTTTACTATCTAAGTTTCCTGTTGGCTCATCACATGCTAATATAGGACAATCAGTTGCTAAAGCACGAGCAATAACACATCTTTGCTTTTCACCACCAGATAATTTAACACCTCTATTATTTGCACGATGCTTTAAACCAACCTTTTCAATCAATTTCAAAGCTCTTTCCTTTGCTTCCTTTTTAGTTAATCCATTAATTAATAATGGAAACATTACATTTTCTAATACTGTATATGAATCAATAATATTATAATTTTGATAAATAAAAGATACATTTTGCTTTCTATATGTATCCATATCCTCTTGATTAAAATAACTTGTTTCATACCCGTTAAAAAGCATTTCACCTTCGTCATATGAATCAACACCACAAATAACATTTAATAATGTTGATTTACCTGAACCAGATTCACCAACAATGGCAACAATTTCATTCTTGTCAAAATTCAAATTCACATTTCGCAAACCCAAATTAACAACGCCATTGTTGTTGTAATATTTACTAACATTTTTTAATTCTATCATCCCTGTACTTCTCCTTTTAAAAAATATAGTATTATTAAATTTATTATATTAGTACTTCACTCAAACGATATTATAGCATATTAAATAAATAATTTATATGATAATTATAGTTGCACACTGATAATTAATTATAATTTTTTAAAAATTTTTTGTAAAAAAAACACCCTAACTTTTTCGTATCTTTAAAATATTTAGTTGGTAGGTTGTTAAAACATTAAAAAGCTTAAAATATTTAGTTGGTAGGTTGTTAATATAAAAAAAGAGGTATTCCTAGTTTATAATGAGATTGTCACATATCATTACGAAAGGAGGAATACCTATTAATAATTATAATCCATATGATGATATTTTCAAAGATGAACGTATTGTCATTGACTCTAAAGACACCTTTGGTAATTTAATTTTATTTAAAGCTCATTTGGTACCAAATGACCAAATTCTTTGTCCAGAATGTAAATCTACTACTGTAATAAAACATGGCTTCTATCACAAAAATTTAATTGATAAAGTATTCATAGATTTCAAATCAAGACTTATTTTAACCATACAAAAATTCAAATGCAAAACATGTGGTCATATATTCCAAGATACCACTTCTATCATCGAGGCAAAAGAAAACATTACAATTCATTTAAGGCTTTTAATACTACATGAATTAAAATCTGATGTATCAATAACTTATGTAGCAAATAAATATAACATTTCTGCTCAAACGGTTTATAACATCTTTGAAAAATATGTATATGTTAAAAGACATCATTTAACTGAAGTTATATGTATTGATGAATTTAAAAATCTAAGGACTGAAGATGGTAAATACGCAGCTGTATTATTAGATCCAATGAAAGCAAGAATCTTAGATATCATAGAAAATAGACGTTTAGAAAAACTAAACGATTATTTTTATCGGTTAAAGTTAGAAGAAAAAGAATTTGTAAAATATTTTATTTCTGATATGTATGAGCCATATAGAAGCATAAAAAAGGAGTTTTTTCCAAACGCAATACATATAATTGATCATTTTCATTTTGCAAGATATGTATATGATGCCGCAGATAAAGTAAGAATTAAAATAATGAATTCATATCCAAAAGATTCAAAGGAATATCGTATTTTAAAAAAATATAGTGATTTATTTACAATGCCTGTCGATGAACTTAAAATATTTGAGCAATACAATCCAATACGTAAAAAGAAAACTTCTACATCCGTTATAATGTCAGATTATCTTGATATAGATTATAAATTACAAGTGGCTTATGACTTAAAAGAATTATTCATCTATATAGATAAAACAACTCACTATGAAACAAGAAATGAATCGTTAAAAAGAATTATAAAAGAGTTTAGAGATTCAGAAATCGATGAATTCATAACAGTAGCTAATATGTTTGAAAACTGGTTTGTAGAAATTGGAAATTCATATATAAGATTTGGAGACAAACGATTAAACAACGCTTATCTTGAAGGAAAAAACAACCGTATAAAAGAAATAAAAAAGATTTCTTATGGGTGTAATAGCTTCTATTACTTTAGAAATAGACTTATGTATGTTATAAATGGTGATGAACCAATTGGTAGAGTTGATACATCAAAAATACCAAGAACACCTAGAAAATAAAAATAATAATGATATGTGAAAAAAGGACAACCCCCTATTTGGAAGTTGTCCATTTTTTTAATTTTCTTAAATTATTCAGTTGGTTGGTAGTTAAAACCACCTACCTACCAACCGGATTTTTTAGAGAATC
>JAEEGL017233553.1_pt1 | contig 14569 bp, 7 predicted proteins | sample 9134231 | NCBI WGS metagenome assembly JAEEGL01 (sample SAMN16246548, study PRJNA631951) | gut metagenome | biome: gut microbiome; feature: rumen; material: fiber-attached | host: Bos | place: Iran: Karaj | collected 2018-10
ATATCGAGGGAACCGGACTGGGCCTTCACATCACCAAGCGCCTTCTTACTATGATGGACGGTCGCATCACTTTCAACAGTGTATATGAGCGAGGGAGTGTTTTTGTCGTTACGATCCCGCAAGGCGTGAAGAGTCCGGAACCAATCGGTGATTTCAGCAAGGCGGTCGACGAGTACCTGAGTGGTATTGAATCCGATGCGGTCACACTTTATGCACCGGAGGCAAAGATCCTTGTCGTGGATGATAATGAGATGAATCTCGATGTGATGGCAGGGATGCTTGGCGACACCAAGATGAAGATCGATCTGGCGGACTCCGGGGAAGATTGCATCGAGATGGTGAAAAACCATAATTACGATGTCATTCTCCTGGATCAGATGATGCCGGGCATGTCGGGTGAGGACACCCTGAATCAGATGATGGAGGAAGATCTCCTCGGGAACACTTCCGTGATTGCTCTTACGGCAGATGCGGTTATGGGAGCCAGAGAGAGTTACCTGTCGATGGGCTTTACCGACTATGTCAGCAAGCCGGTTAAGTATGCCGAGATCGAGAAGGTACTGAAGCGCTATATCCCTGAAGAAAAGCAGTTTGCTCCGGAGAATAAAAATGAGCTACCCATCGCTCTTCTCTGGGGTTATGATTCCGAGGTTCTGAGAAGAGAAAAAGCAAGGCTCGACGGGATTTACAAATGTGTCCCTGTCGTTGGTAAAAAAGCAATGGAAAAGTATCTGGAAAAGCATACACCGGATCGTATCATTCAGGTAAAAGGAGGAGAATAAGTATGAGCAGAAAAAGAGTAGCATGTGTGTGGATGGTTGTCGTTTTATTTGCGTCCGTGTTGTCATCCGGTAACACCGGTTCGGTCTCCCGGGCAGCGTACAAATTCAACCAATCTAAAAAGGCGGTGACGCAGCTCGAGAACATTTTTACGACGCTTGATCTCATGGACGCGACCGTCGATGAGCTTTCCGCTGAGATGAAAAAAGGAAACGTTACCTCGGCACAGCTGGTGCAAATGTATATTGACAGGATTAATACTTATGATAAAAAGAAAAAGTTGAATTCTATTATCAGTATCAATCCGAATGCTATCTCTGATGCAAAGAAGCTTGACAAAGAGCGGAGGGTCGGAAAAGTTAGAGGGCCTCTCCATGGCATTCCGGTTATTGTAAAGGATAATTATGATCTGAAGGGAACGGCTACCACGGCCGGATCTCTATCTCTTTTGGATCTGATTTCGCAGAAAGACTCTTTTGCTGTGAAGAAACTGAAGGCAGCGGGGGCTGTTATTATTGCCAAAGCAAACATGTCCGAGTTTGCCTGTCGTGCAGATGAATCACACTCGCTGGTGGGAGGCTACGCGCACAATCCTTATGATATTACAAGGTCTCCGGCGGGGTCGTCCGGAGGAACCGCTACTGCGATCGCTTCGAACTTTGCGACGATCGGCTTCGGAACAGATACCGGCGGTTCGATTCGGAATCCTTCGTCCTGGTGTAATCTTTACGGAATCCGCCCGTCCAAGGGATTGACATCCATTGACGGTGTTGTTCCGCTTGCAGCATACAAAGATACGACCGGACCGATGGCAAGAACAGCCAAGGACATGGCTTACGGTTTGGAAACGATTGCCGGAACGGATGCTAAGGATGACTATACGCAGGAAGCGAATGCTGACCAGCTTCTCGGGAAAGGGTATACCAAGTATTTATCAACTGCCGGCTTAAAAGGAAAAAGAATCGGATATCTGACTGACTCCTTTTCTTCCTCTTTCAGCGTGAGTGATACGGGGGAAACTGTTGAAGAAATACAGCTTCCGGATGAAAAGATCGAACAGATGGTAAAGCGTACACGCGCGGATCTCAAAAAGGCAGGCGCGACCTTTGTTAATCTTTCGGATGTTATGACAAATAAGTTTATCGGTTCCCTGTTCCCCGAGGAAACCTCTTATACCATGGAGTATGATCTCAATAAGTATTTTCACGATCACGGAAGCACGTGTCCATTCAAAACGGTGAAGGAACTGATCGAAAGAGGCAGCGAAGGGATTGACTACGAAAATCTGGATATGACGCCCGTGAACGGTGAAACCTTTGCGGATTCCTTCGAAACGACCGAGAATCCATACAACGTTAATGTAAACGGATACATGAGAAATAACGCCTGGGAAGACATGTTGAACAACCGTCAGCGTCTGAACGATGTGATGAAAGAGAACAATATTGACGCTATCATGTTTTTGCAGGAACTCAGTGTTCCCCTCCACGAAATGGAGTATATGGTGGATGGACAAGAAAACGCCAACTCCAGCGGAACATACTACGCGTTTATCCTCGGCCCATATGTCGGATGCCCGGATATGGTTCTTCCCATGGGATTTTCCGAAACCGATGAGACCTGTACCAAGGCTATGCCGCTCGGTATGCATTTTGTCGGAAAATTCGGCGATGAGAAGACCCTGATGCAGATTGCCTATGCTTATCAAAAACAGGCCGGACCGGACATACGAAGGATCCCGGATACGTCGCCGGCCCTGAAGGATAAGAACTTAAATTCCTATCTGGAAGCCCTGATGAATGAGGTATATTCGATTGATTATTCCAAGTTTAAGAAAAAACCAACGGGCAAGGTTAAGCTCATGCAGGTGGCATATAACAAGGCTGCGGCTGTCAAGAAATCCGATCCGAGTGCAGTCTACACGGCGGCGAAGAATCTGGCAAGGGCGTACGACAGTGTCATGGCTTCCAAGAAGAAAAAGAAGAAAAAGTAATCGCGAGGGCGCCATGTATCTTGCATTTCCCAGATGTTTTTAGTATAATAGGAACGCTAGGGTGGGGAGAAAGCCCCATAACCCGGCTAAAACTTAATAGTCGATAATATAAGGGGGAGAACGTAGGATGAGAAGGGAAAGAGCTTCTAAAAAAACACTTGCGGCAGGATTGGCATTTGCCATGGTGTTGACGGCTTCGAACAGCGCCACTGTACCGGTAGCCGCCAAAAGCAGCGGAAAGATCAAGTTTAACAAGACTAAGGTTACGCTTCAGGTGAAGGAAACCGAGAAGCTGACGGTGAAGAAGGTGTCCATAAAGAAGCGGGACAAGATCAAGTGGTCTTCTTCCAACAAGGCGGTTGCTTCTGTTTCGGTTAATACAAACAAGGCTACGGCTACGATTACGGCAAAGAAAAAGGGAACGGCGACGATCCGGGCTAAGTTGTCCGGAAAGAAAGCCACCTGTAAGGTAACGGTAAAGAACCGTGTCTATACTTCAAAGTCTATTTCCCTGGATCCGACAAGTGAATACGCGGACAAGGCGAAGATCACAAGAGGAACCGCTACTTTGTATACCGTCACCGCGAAGGATGCTAAGGGTATTACCGTATGTATCAATGCCGGACATGGTACCGAAGGCGGAACCGCGGTAAAGGTTCCCTGTCATCCGGACGGAAGCCCCAAGATCGTCAGCGGGAGCACATCGGCAGGTGCAACGGAGGCCACAGCGATATCGGCAGGCACCACCATGCTCGATGGCACACCGGAACCGGTCGCCACTCTCAAGGCGGCGATGGCTACCAAGAAGGTACTTCTGGAGGCCGGCTACAACGTCCTGATGATCCGCGAGTCCGACGATGTGCAGCTTGACAATCTGGCACGTACAGTGATCGCGAACCAGAACGCGGATTGTCATATCGCGATTCACTACGACGCGAATAACACAAACAGGGATGTCGGGGTATTTTTCTGCAGCATTCCGGACAGTGAAGAATATAAAAATATGGAACCGGTCAAGACCTGGTGGGAGCAGCACATGAAGCTCGGTCACGCCTGTGTGAACGGCCTTGTGGAAGCCGGTTTGAATCGTCGGGGTGACGGTACGGTCGCGATGGATCTGACGCAGACCTCCTTCAGTACGATTCCGTCCATCGATCTGGAAGTCGGAAACCAGGTTTCACTTCTGACAGATCAACGGATGGCGATGATTGCTAAGGGGATTCGCCTCGGTGTGGATGAATTCTTTGGCGTTCGGAAGCCGACACCGACACCGACGTCGACACCGACACCGACTCCGGGTCCGACGGCTTCTCCGGCTCCGGGTTACGACAACATCACCTACCAGTCCGACGTGACGAAGGAGATGACCGATCCGTCCTTCTGGGCGAAGCGCGCTGCCGATCCCGACAAGGTGCTGATGGATGAAGCAGCGATCCGCGCGAAGAATCAGAAAATAATGGATGATCCTGACACCAATATGTGTGACCTGAAAAATGTCACGATGGCATACGATGCGGTTGCCAGACAGAAAAAACTGGCGGACTCGACGTTTTCCGATATTACGGAACGAATCGGAACCAGAACGAAGATCTTCCGAAGCGGTGTTGCTTTGGAAGGCGACAAGATCACGGAATGGTTCAATGAGATCAAAGATAACATTCAGTACGCGCCGGCGAAATCCAATGCGACAAAGCTGTACGCGATATGCACGAAGCGCGCTGATTTGTGGATGGCGCCGAATGCCGAACCGGTCGGATGGTCAGCGACCGACGGGGATGATGAGTTTGAGAATTCAGCTGTCAATGTAAATGAACCGTTTATTATCGATGGTACAACCAGAGACGGGAAGTTTTTCCACGGAACGACCAACAACTGCAGTGGCTGGGTTGAAGCTGATCACTTCGCTATCTGTGATGACAGGGAGACATGGTTGTCACAGTGGGATCTGCCGGGCGATCAGTTACTCGTGGTAACGACAAGCCATATCACGTTGGAGAGGTCTTTCCTGGATCCTGCTACATCGGGTGTCGACCTGATGCTTGGCACGCAGCTTCCTCTCGTACCGAGAGAAGAGGTCCCGGAAAAGATTGCGGAGAGAGGAACCTGGTATAACAGGGTTGTCTATCTTCCGACACGGGACGCGGATGGAAAGCTCGTTCGTACACCGGCGCTGATCGGTGCTCATCATGATGTAAGTGTGGGATATCTTCCGCTGACGAAGAGCAATATACTAAAGGTGGCTTTCTCCTGTCTCGGGGATCGTTACGGATGGGGCGGAATGCTCGGAGCGATGGACTGCTCGATGTACGCGCGTTCGATCTACCGTTGCTTCGGATTTGAGCTTCCGCGTAATACGACCTGGCAGCGGGTAATGCCAACCTACAAGGTTGATCTCGGTCCTATGACGGATGCTGAGAAACGGGTGGCTATCAGCAAACTGCCGGCAGGTACGCTGCTGATGTTCTCAGGACATATTACCATGTACGTCGGTAATTATAAAGGAAAGCAATACGTCATCAGTGACATGGGAACCGCATCGGAAACCGAGGAGAGTATCGGTTCAGAAGTGAAAGCCAAGGCTCGCTACTGTGTGTCACTGAACACGTTGGATGTGCGACGCGCAGCCGGCACTACCTGGCTGACGGAAATGCTTACCGGACTTGTTCCATGGAAGGATTGAGAGGAGACTACGAAGTGATAAAAAGAGAGATATCGATATTGCTTTCTGTCGTCCTTGTCATCAGTGGAATAAGCATATATGGTTGCACGCCGGAAGAAGCAACGGAATCCACATCCAAAGCGTATGGAAATCATCGCGTATCAAGTCCGAAGGATGATACGCTGTTAAGCGACGATCCGATGACTACGACTTCACCAACACCTGACCCGCAGGAAGAGATTAACAAGAAAAAGGATGCCTTTAAAAGGAAGTCCGTATCCGGTATAAAAACAAAGAAAAGAACGATAAAAAAGGTGGCGCTTAAGTGGAATAAAGTCACTGACGCAACCGGCTACAAGGTCTATCGATCAACGAAAAAGAAAGGCTCCTATCGGTGCCTGGCGACGGTTACAAAGGCAGCCTATACAGATAAAAAAGCAAAGCAACGCAAGACTTATTTTTACAAAGTCAGAGCGATTACTAAGATCAATAATTTTACTGTTGAAAGCGGTGACAGCAAGTCTCTGAAGGTGTATGTCCAACCGATCAACCCGAAGACGGTGATCATCGGAGAGTGCTTTGCCGTGGCGCTGGAAAAAGAGAGAAGTCGCATGCCGTCCTACTTCCGTTATGTGGGACGCGCCGGTATGAGTACCTATACGATGCTGAGTAATAACGAGTTCAGTTATAACGGTAGAAGCGTAACCGCCTTCGAGAAGGCGGCGACATATAAACCGGACCGTATCATTTTCTTCGTGGGAGCGAATTATTCCGGATCGATCAACCCGACGAAATCCGCGAATCTTTTTGTCAAGATGAAGAAACTGATGAGCAAGATCAACCCGCATGTGCAGTTTGTGGTCATGGCTGTATCGCCTTGGAAAAAGGACAGCAAATACGGTCGACTTCTTCCTTCACACGCGAAGCGCCATCTGATCAGTAACGCGTATAAAAAAGTCGCAAAGTCGCATAAGGATATTTATTACTGCGGACTGACAGCGAAGATGGAAGGAAGCAACGGTGATCTTCTCAGCCAGTTCAACGGTGGCGACGGACTTCACTGGTCCAACTACGCGAGACAGTGGATGGTCAAGAATCTCAGGAACTGGTGCAAAAAGTATCTGGGAACATGGTAAAGAATCGGCAGCAGGAGTTTCATATATACGAGTAAAAGGAGAGATGCTATGGATTATCAAGCAATCGTAGATGGGATGACAGCTATGGCATGTGTTGTTTCCGTAGAGGATTTCGGTGAGGGACGGTACGGTAAGTTCAGGATCGTCACGGGAAATCAACCGTATATCAATTCGATCGAGAAGCCGGCTCCCGGTACGGAGATGCTCACGGACAAGTTTGTTCCCAACTCCGAATATACGAACTATCTGACGAGGGATCTCAACTTTGAGGATTATTGTTATCGGGCGGCGGTTCAGAAAAAATGCCTGCATTCCTATGTGCATCCGGGTCGAATGAATGTCTGGTTCAATATGAGTTTTTTGCCACTTGAATCTGACGATGACGAATTAAAGTACTGTCTGTACATCATGGAGATCAATTTCGAGCCAGACTCGGAGAATATGTCGGATATTTCGGGAGAGATGGCTTCCGCCGTTTTGGAGACCACGATCAAGTTGCGCGGAACCGATGACTTTAAGAAAACGATCCAGGATGTCATTTTCGATATTCGAAAACTCTGCGATGCCGAGCACTGCTGTATCCTGACGATGAACGAATACGACAGGACATGTGAGGTCTACGGAGAAGCATTTCAGGAAGGATCAAAGCTTCTTCCCATGGAAACCTATCTGGATGGCTTCTATGATATCGCGGAGTCCTGGGAGGGAACGATCGCCGGAAGCAACTGCCTGATGGTAAAAAACGAACAGGATATGGAGGTTGTCAAGGAGCGTAACCCCGTATGGCATTCGTCCCTGACAGGAGCCGGAGCCAACACCATCGTGCTCTTTCCGCTTAAGTCCAGAAATCAACTTTTAGGTTATATGTGGGCGATCAACTTTGATGCCGAAAACGCTGTCAAGATCAAGGAAACTCTGGAACTCACCACCTTCATTCTCGGTTCGGAGCTTGGCAACTATCTCCTGCTTGACCGCCTGAGAATTCTGAGTTCACGGGATATGCTGACTGGTGTAAAGAATCGTAATGAGATGAATAATTACGTTGACGGTCTGAGTGAAGGTAAAGAGTATTCCGGTTCGGTCGGGGTTATTTTTGCGGATCTGAACGGATTGAAAAAGATCAATGACGAAGACGGACACGCGGCCGGAGATATCCTTTTGAAGGATGCGGCCAAGGCGCTGTGTGAGGTATTCAACGAGTCGGAGATCTTTCGTGCCGGTGGCGATGAGTTTTCGATCATCGTGCAGGATGGTATCACAGAAGAGTTATTGAATGAAAAAATAGATCAAATAAGAACAGCCGTCACACACTACGACCGGGTGTCGTTTGCCCTCGGTGGCAGTGTAGAAGACGACTGTGTCAATGTCCGTCGCGCGCTTCGTCACGCGGATGAAAACATGTATGCGGATAAACAGAAATACTATTCTGAATTCCCGGATAGGAAGCATCGTTAGTATTATTTTCGAGCAAAAAAATCATCGAGTTTTTTCAGGAGTCCGTCGCGATCAATCGTTTTTAACAGATAGTCGGCGGGCTCCAGTTTTATGACAGAAAGCACGCTGTCTTTGTCTCCGTGACTGGTTAAAAACATCACCGGAATATTTCCTGTATCGGAATCATTTTTCAGCATGGCGGCAACCTGAGGACCGTTTGCGATCGGCATCTCATAGTCGAGGAGCACGAGGTCCACTTTGTTTTTGGCCAGCTGGCTGATCGCCTGCACACCGTTATTGGCCATGCGCACATGGTAGTGCCCACTCAGCCACTCGCGGATCGTCCACATGTATGTGAGATCATCGTCCACGATCATCACGGTCTTCTTCCGGTTCTCGCCGGAATTTCTCTCAAGATACGACGAGACATTTTTCATAAGAAGATCGATGTCTAACGGGCGCATATAACACTCCTGGATGTTTTGCTCCGGGATGATCTTCTTTACGATATTGTACTGGTCCAGTTCGCCGATCAGGATGAGTCCGAGATCTCTGTCGCTCACGATATCCTTGAGATAAACAAGGGTGTCCGTGATCTCCTCCATCCCGTCGCTCATGTAGAGGATCAGGAGCTCGGTACCCTCGAGCGCTTCCTCGATTGCCGTGATCTGCGCGTGAACAAATATGGTCTTGATATCCTGGCTGTTGAACTTTGAGATCAGGCTCTTCGCCAGGAAACTCTCCGTCGCGCTGATGATCGCAACCTGTCCTACATCTGTTGTTACCTCTGTTTTTGATGTTTCTGCCATGTTCTGTCCTCTCTTTCCGGAACACAAGGTGCTCCTACTGTGATCGCAAAGCAACGCGCGTATCTCTGTTATCCGATTGTCTTCAGAGCACCTTCTGCCAGTTGCGTGATTTCCTCCCACTTCATCTCCAGACACAGAGCCCGGAGCTGTTCCATCCGTTTCTGATCCTCCTTCGGCAAGTGATACTGACTGAGGTCCTTCATCAGTTCATCCATCAGATCAAAGTCCATACTCGAAGCAATCTCGATGATCGTCTGGTATGCTTCCTTGAGCTCGCTGACGCCGAGATCGGACTTCTCACTTTCTTCCGGTTGTAAAAATGTCAGCTTCTGCTTAAGCGCGCGGTATATCTCCAACAGTTCATCCGCGTGCGCTTCCAGATACGTTTTGTCATCTGCATCCCCGGCCTTTTCGAGTTCGGCCGCGAGTTCCGAGATTTTTGTCGCGCCGATGATTCGCGCCGAACTTTTCAACGCGTGAACCTTGATCGTATAGTTTTCGATATCGTCGTCACGGTACAACTGCTCCAACTCATCTGCATTCGCTGCTGCCGTGCGATAGAACACGGTCAGGATCGACAGATACCCCTCCGGTGAGCCGCCGTTTTTCACGCCCATAGTCAGGTCAATCTCCGGGATGTCATAGAGTTCGGGCGGAAGCGGTCTTGCGTTTCCTGATGCGTGCCCGGACGTACCCGTCGCGGATGCGTCGCCGGCCGCCGTCTCTTCCTCCTGCGCAGGCTCCGTCATCTTGTCCTCCGGAAGGATACTTTGCAGCATACGTTCCAGCTTCTCACCATCCACCGGCTTTGACAGGTATGAGGTAAATCCGGCCTCAAGGAACATTTCTCTCGCGCCTGAGACCGCATTGGCCGTCAGAGCCACCTTCGGTGTGTCGATATTTTTCCCGGACTCCTGCATGTGCTTCAGCGTCTCGATTCCGTCCATGCCGGGCATCATATGATCGATAAAAATAACGTCATAGACATTCTCTTTTGCAAGCGACAGAGCTGCCTCGCCGGATGTGGCCGTGTCGATCTGAAGCCTTGTTTGTTTCAACAGATTTTCAATGACGGAGAGGTTTACCTCCGTATCATCGACCACGAGGATGCGTGCGTCGGGGGCGTGGAAGAGTACTTGATAGGTCGTGTATGTATCGCTGTCAAACCTTGACGCGTAGTCTCCGATCTCGTTCCATTGGCAGACCTTCTGCTCGACGGTAAAGGAGAACGAGGAGCCTTTACCGTACTCGCTCTTGACATCCAGTTTACTGTCCATCAGTTCGAGCAGTTGGAGCGTGATATTCATCCCCAGGCCGGTTCCCTCGATGGTGCGGTTTCTCTCCTCCTCGATACGTCGGAAGGATTCAAACAGTTTATCCATGTCTTCTTCGCGGATACCGATGCCGGTGTCCGAAACATCAATTTTAAGGAAGATGGATTCGTCGTTCTTTTTCTCAAAAGAAATCTCCAGTATGACCGCCCCCGACTCCGTATACTTAACGGCGTTGGTAAGAAGATTTAAGGCGCACTGGCGCAGGCGGATCTCATCACCGAACAGGTGATACGGCGTGTGTTCGTCCACCTCAACTCTGAATTCAAGTCCTTTTTTCTCCGCGCGGCCACGAACCATATTGACGAGGTCATTGATCATCGAAGAGAGTTCATACTGTACCGGTATGAGTTCCATCTTTCCTTCTTCAATCTTGGAGAGGTCAAGGATGTCATTGATCAGGGAGAGAAGCGTCTGTCCGGCGGACATGATATCGCCGGCGTATTTTTTTGTCTGCTCTTCTTTACTCTCTCTCAGGATCATCTCGTCCATGCCGAGGACGGCGTTGATCGGCGTACGGATCTCATGAGACATGTTGGCAAGGAAAGTCGACTTTGCCTGATTCGCGCGGTCTGCGATCGCTTTCTGTTCCTCAAGATCGGACATATACTTGAAGTGTTCTGTCTCGTCGACAAGGGCATACAGTGTACCGACCGGCTCACCCTTGTCTGTGAGGATATTTTTCTCGGGTATATAAATGCGATTATTTCGGACGATGTTTTCATCGAATTCCGCCGCCCGTGTGATCTCCGTCAGTACCTTGTCCGGATGGTCGGCGATCTCGGGAAAAAGGTCCATCATCGGGACGTTGTAATACTGTACGGTGCCATGGATGTCGACGGCTAAGATCCCTTCGGACAAGCGATCGACAACATATTCACGCGCGATCGTAGACACCCCCAGAAGATCCAGCCGAAGGATCGCCAAGAGCATAACAATCGTACCGAGGAAGAATCCGATCATGGTGATGTCATAGACATCCGTCAGCTTTCCGAGACCGATCAGCTGCAGAACAAAAAAGAGTGACTGAACCAGACTGGCTTTCAGTACAGCTCTGAGCCGGCGTCGCATCTCCCGTCTTTTTTCTTTGGTCAACTCCAGGATCAGCGCGCCTACTCCGATCGCGATATAGAGAAGCATCAGTCCCATGAAAATATGATGGACGATGCCATCTTCATGTGTCAGCTTCGGAAAAATACCCCCAGTCGCGAAGCGTATATTTTTATAATACAGATTGTGATCCGGCATCGTCAGGATGACTACGTAGACGCCGATATTGATCAGCACCATGATGCATCGCAGGATAAAAGGAATCTGTTTTTTAACCAGTTCCAGAATAAAGAAAACAAAGAAGATGGTGATCCATACACGGCCGCCGTAGGACAGCTTCACACCGGTGAGATACGCGTCCTGTGTCTTCGCCGTCATCGTCTGCAGGTAGCCGACACAGTTGACTAAAAGCGCGATGCAACTGGCAAAAAGATACGAGTGCACCGGGGATTTCCAGTTTCGAAGGATGATCCAGCTCTCGATAAAAACACAGGCGATACAAGTATACTGAATGATTAACAGGGTGCTGCGCATGGGTTTCTCCTTTGTCAGAATGCTTACTGCCACCTTATACACTCATAATTATACATAAAAACAGTCGCGGGGACAAGAGTTTTTTGCTTGCTTTTTGATAAGAATCAGCGTATAATAAGGGGTGATGAGATTTTTGCCGGAGTGATTAACGGAGTGAATAAAGGAGGAGTTTATGAAAGGATTAACGAAGAAACTAATCGGTGCCACCGCGCTCGCTATAGGCGTACTGTGTCTGACGGTTCTGTGTGTGACGACGACGGCCGAGGCGAAGACCTACAAGAAGACCTGTCATGTACTTGTAGGGACGATGCGTTGTCTCCCGGATTCAGATTTGATGAGTCTTACCAAGAAGAGTAAGGTGACGGTAGCGAATAAAAAGATCCTGAAGTATGTGAAAAAAGTGGATTCGAACTTTAAACTTTTGAATGCGTACTCCGATTCCGCGACTGTGAGCGGTGTCTTTGTCAAGGGAAAGAAGAAAGGCAAGACCAAGGTAACCGTAAAGGTTGGAAAAAGCAAGTACGTTTATACGGTCACGGTGCATGCGAAAAAACAGGTGAAGACAGATTCGGGAAAAGCACTGAAAAAGAAATTGAAGGAACTCGGTAAGACAACGTCGGATCCGTATGTGTTCTATGCGGATCTCAGTGGAGACGGCATCGATGACCTTTTTGTAGACGGAACGATGTACGGATACAATTACGGAAAGAAGATTGTTGAGGAAGTTGAGACAGGGCTCATCATGGATGCTGTCGATGCGATCTATGTGTCGAAGAAAAATCGGATCATCTATTTTGACACGACGACGGCGAGCAAGGAAATTGAGGCCGGCAATCCGGTGAAGATTTATACGTATGAGTTGGAAGATGAGGAAGGCGCTTCCGTAGAAGACGCGGAGGAAACTCCCGATAAGGCTGCCGATGGAGATGCGAATGAGGCGCCCGGCGCGGACGCTGAGGATCCTACCGGTGAGGATAGTGAAGACGAAGCGTATGACGATGAAGAGGAAGAGGAAGAGGAAGAAGGAGAGGGCTACGCGGGCTTCCACAGGGGACTGGCCGTTGCCCTGAAACCGGGTTCTATCTTTGAGAGCATCGGACAGGTTGCGATTAAAAAGTACAATGGATTTGGAGAGTATGATGATTCATCGCAGTTCAATCCGGAGGATGAGTACTTCTTCTTCAACGATTCCAGTTATGATCAGGATGACCTCTACTACGAGCCGTACACGGTAGAGACGCTCGCGAAAAAGATGAAGACGATCCTGCCGGATAAGAAGCAGGTATATGTAAAAAAAAGCTCTCTCTAACCTAAAACAGGTAGTTTTTGATAGGCCTTTGGCTTCAAATCTGGAGCAGTATGCGCCGATCGCCCTGATTTTAAATATACTGAGAGAGTATGGAGTAATCTCTGTAAACTAAGATATTCTGAGATAGGTGAAAGAGCAAAAACAGTTAAGGTTTACTTAATAATTCATGGTTTATAATCAGGGAAGCATAGGAAATTATGCTTCCCTGATTCTGCATCTGTGATACACGCGGGTGGCGCAGTGAGCGGGGGGGCCGTGATCATAAGGAGGTAGTCATCATGGAGAAAAAGAGTAATTTCGGAAAGTTCATGCTGCTGTGGTCCGGTGAGCTGGTATCCTCGATTGGTGGAGGGCTCACCAGCTTCGGTCTGGGCGTCTATGTGTTCGCGCAGACAGGCAGTGCCGCCGGGATGGCATTGATCACCCTGCTCGGCTTCCTGCCGACATTTTTCTTCAGTGTACCGGCCGGTGTCCTCGCAGACCGCTATGATCGGCGTGTACAGATGATGATCGGTGACGGGTTTTCCGCGCTCGGTATCCTCTATATCCTGATCTGCATGATGCAGGGAGATGTGGCGATCTGGCAGATCGGTATCGGTGTCTTCGTGAGTTCAACCTTTCAGGCTCTGCTGGAGCCGGCTTACCGCGCGACCGTGACGGATCTTCTGACGGCGGATGAGTATTCGCGCGCCAGCGGCCTGGTCAATATCGCCGGCAGCTCGCGCTACCTGATCTCACCAATGATCGCGGGATTGCTCCTTAGCATCAGTGATGTCAAGCTTTTGATGATCATCGATATCTGTACATTTTTCCTGACACTGACCTCGACGGCGGTTGTGAAAAAGGGCATCGCGAAGAAAGAAAGCGAGGGGGAGAAGGAGTCCTTCTTGCAGAGTTTCAAGTCCGGCTGGCAGGCCGTGCACGGACGCAAAGGAGTCTTCGTCCTGATCATGGTATCGTCAGCGATCACGCTGTTTATGGGTGTCTTTCAGATCCTGGCGGAGCCGATGGTGCTCGCATTCTCCGACGCGAAGACGCTGGGAATCACGGAGACGATCTGTGCGAGTGGCATGCTGGTCTCCAGTATCTATCTGGGGATCCGGGGTATCAAAAGGAATTACATTCGGGTGCTGGCGGTGTCGCTGATCCTGGCGGGCATCGGTATCTTCGGCTTCGGCCTATGGGAGAACATCCCCGCGATGGCGATCTTCGGTTTCGGCTTTTTCCTGATGCTGCCTTTTGCCAACAACTGTCTGGACTACCTCGTACGTACCAATATCCCGGATGAGTTGCAGGGGCGCGCATGGGGACTGATCGGATTTTTATCACAGATCGGTTATGTGGTTGCCTTCGGAACGTCCGGTGTTTTCTCGGATCTTATAGGAAAGACGTTCGGGATCGGTGTTGGTCGCGGTGCGGCGTTGGTGGTGCAGGCCTCCGGGGTGCTGCTGGTACTGATCTCTCTGGTGCTCCTCAAGATCAAGAGTGTGAGGGAGACGGAGTGTATCGCCATGGAGAAATCGATGGAACAATC
>JAEEGL011367306.1_pt1 | contig 14568 bp, 7 predicted proteins | sample 9134231 | NCBI WGS metagenome assembly JAEEGL01 (sample SAMN16246548, study PRJNA631951) | gut metagenome | biome: gut microbiome; feature: rumen; material: fiber-attached | host: Bos | place: Iran: Karaj | collected 2018-10
GATTTTTTCCCGCTTTCGGAAACAACAACGACATAAACAATATGGTCGCTAGGGACTTGAATTTTATCGCCTACTTTTACAGCATTTTTTGAACACGCCACCTTTTGCGCCAAGGAATCCAATTCAAGAGAATCCGTCGGGAATTCCTCAATTTTACCATCAACCAAATAGAGTGATGCAAAATGACTCATATCGATATTTTCGACTGTCACAGAATCCCAGGTATCAAGCGATTCTGGCGGTGCTACAAAATCAAATTCCATGCGATGTTCTGCCGAATATACAGCAGATGAGCCATCCTGTTCTGCAAACGAAATTTCTTCTAAATTGCGGTAATCCGATGCCCCAAATGTATCGTAATCTGCCGAACATCCATTCAAAAGTACAATTGCGACAAGTCCAAGGAGCGAGAGCGCAGCACTAGCACAATATCCATTTTTCGTGCGATTAAAATTTTCTAACAACATTACAAACTCCTAGAAGAAATACACCAACGAGAAATCAAGGGCCAATAAGTTTATCTTAAAATTCACAATGTTGTAAGAAACTTCACTGCGTTTTTCACCATTTTCTTCAACTACAATCCACGAAGAGTTCAAGCCCAAAAGTCCAACTGAAGTTTCAAACGCCAAACGATCCAGCACCATAATACTCAAGCCAGGATTAATGCCAAACTTAAACGTCCAGCCATGATTTTTCGTTTTCGAAACATCCTTGCCATCATCCGATTGCGAGATACCATAGGAATATTCTACCGTAAGCGAAGTTTCGTTAAAAAAGTAAATCGTCTTGGAATCAAATACTTTCAAATAGTTCTTGAGGAACGGCTGAACAAAAAAACCGTTACTCACATACTTGCGATGTTCCTTAACATCGGCCAGATCTTCAAGGATTGAATAGTCGATATCTACATATGTACGACTGTACCCAGCACGAGCGCCAATCGCCATAGCATCACGAATAAAATATCCACCAAAAACTTCGGCGGTAAAAGTATAACCTTCGGCCTTGTAAATATCACCAAACAGAATGTTCAGCGCATCTTCGTCAGAATTTCCTTGGAGCAAGAAAAGCGTTGCGCCCGTGAGGATATTTCCACGATGGATAGCCTCATCCTCTTCAACTGGATAAAGGCTACCAAGAAGCCCGCCCTTTTTCGAAGGTTTAGTAGAATCCGCAGGAGCTGCCGAATAAGCAAGTGCAACAAACGTCAACAAAAAAATGAAAAATTTTGACTTTAAACTCATGGGGCCAAAGATAAAAAAAAGACCCCATTAAGTAAATGGGGCTTATATTACAAAATAATTCCCATATGACTAATCATCATGGGAATTTCTTACAATTTTATTAGGTTTTTACTTTCTGAAAAAATTGATATTCAGCCAGCCTTTTTTACCATCTTCCGAGAGAGCAATGCCACAGGCTACTGTTTTGTAATTGCCCTTCATGTTGAGGTAATGGCCGATGTAAGAGTAATCATCTTTTTTGTCGGGATCGCGCTCACCGCTTGTCACGAGAGCCTTTTCATCTTCCCACATCATCTTGAGATACGCATCAGTAACCTCTGTTGCCGTTTTGCGCCAAGAAGTGTTGAAGTTCGGGCCCGAGTTTTGAGCACCTTCGCCACAATCTCCAAAATGACCGTGGGCCTTGTTTACGGCGAGGTCATCGGCGGCTTCCTGATCTGTGCAGGTCTGTTTTTCTTCAGGAGCGAGTTTCAGCGGATCAAGATCCTCAGTCGCACGGTATTCGTTGATTTTAGCAAGGCAATCTTCTCGCCAGGTTTCGCTGAAAAAGGACTTTTCCTCCGAAGAAGATGACTTAGCAGAGGATGATTTTACCGAAGACGAAGACTGCACCTTTTTCACAGAAGATGAACTAACCCCATCAGCATCATATTCTGTAATATCTACAGCCACCACATGACGATCATCGGCGCAGCCCGATAAAGCAACAGCGAAAGAAGTGCATATTACACATTTCGCCACAGTTTTAAATAAATTAATTTTCATAAACTCCCTCTAAATGTATTTGAATGGGGCAAGCCCCAACCTCTTTGGCTCGGTTATATCCATATGACACGTTTAATAATAGCTTTTTCGGGTCAGCAATGCCCAAGCCCCCTACAATCCGACCCCACAATTTACTATCTTTGGCGCCATGCTTAATGTTTCTAATGTCAGTCTCCAGTATGGTAGCCGCGTCCTCTTCAAGGAAGTGAACCTTTCCTTCAAGAGAGGCAACTGCTACGGTGTCATCGGCGCAAACGGTGCCGGCAAGTCCACATTCCTCAAGATTCTTTCGGGCGAACTCGAACCGAACACGGGTGAAGTCACGAAGGACCCGGGCGAACGTATCGCCGTTTTGAAGCAGGACCACTTTGCCTACGAAAACAATACCGTTCTCGAAACCGTGATGATGGGTTTCCCGGAACTTTATGAACTGGGCAAGAAGCGTGACGAACTTTACGCGCTCCCTGAAATGACCGAAGAACAGGGCATGCAGGCCATGGAAATCGAGACGCGCTTTGGCGAAATCGGCGGTTACGAAGCCGACTCGAACGCCGCGGTGCTCCTCAAGGGCCTCGGCATCCCCGAAGAATTCCACTACAGCCTCATGGCGGACCTCGACGGCGGCCAGAAAATCCGCGTTCTCCTCGCCCAGGCCCTCTTCGGCAACCCCGACATCCTTTTGCTCGACGAACCGACGAACCACTTGGATCTGGAAACCGTCGGCTGGCTCGAAGACTACCTCGAACGTTTCGAAAACATCGTGATTGTGGTGAGCCATGACCGTCACTTCTTGAACGCAGTCTGCACCCACACTTGCGATATCGACTACGGCAAGATCAACATTTACGGTGGAAACTACGAATTCTGGTATGCAGCAAGCCAGCTCGCCCAGAAGCAGCGCAAGGACCAGAACCGCCGCGCCGAAGAAAAAATTGAAGAATTGAAGGCGTTCATCCGTCGCTTTGCTTCTAACGCCGCAAAGGCCAAGCAGGCCACTAGCCGTAAGAAGCTTTTGGACAAGATGACTGTCGAAGAAATGCCGGCCTCTAGCCGTAAGTTCCCGTGGGTCAACTTCAAGATGGACCGCGAACCGGGCAAGATCGTGCTCGAAGTCAAGAACGCCGACATCGACGGCGGCGACGGAATCGTCTGCAAGGGCCTGAACTTCAGCCTGAATAGCGGCGACAAGGTTGCACTCGTCGGCGAATACGACACGCTCAAGACGGCCTTCTTCCAGCTCATCGCCGAAGAGACCAAGTGCCCGGAAGGCGTGCTCAAGTGGGGCAACACCATCAGCTACAGCTACTTCCCCAAGAACAACGACGCCTACTTCGGAACGGACCTATCCCTCGTGGATTGGCTGCGCCAGTACAGCAAGGAACAGGACGAAACGTTCATCCGCGGGTTCCTCGGCCGCATGCTCTTCACCGGCGAAGAAGCGCTCAAGAGCGCGAACGTGCTCAGCGGTGGCGAGAAGGTGCGTTGCATGCTCAGCCGCATGATGCTCAGCAACGCGAACTGCCTCTTGCTCGACGAACCGACCGCCCACCTCGACTTGGAAGCGATTACCGCCCTCAACAACGGCCTCACCGCCTTCCAGGGCCCCATCATCTTCTGCTCGCAGGACCACGAATTCGTGCAGACCGTCGCGAACCGCGTCCTGGAACTCACGCCGAACGGAGTGCTCGACAGGAGCATCACCTTCGACGAATGGCTCGAGACCAAGAAGAAAAAGAAGTAAGCTTCTAAAAATTGAAAACACGGAGCCCGGCAATTACACCGGGCTTCTTTTTTTGGCTACGGACATGCGGTCTCGCCACAAGTGTTCTTATAAAAAAAGCCTCGCAGACTTTCTGTCTGCAAGGCTTTTTCGATAGCTTTATCGAAGATTAGGATCTTTTCTTTCTCTTTTTCTTCTTGGGCTGGTCGGCGTTTTCGTCGTCCTTGTCCTTGGCCGGTTCTTCAGCCTTCGGAGCTTCCTTCTTCTTTTCGCCGCCGCGGAGGTCCTTCATCTTGAAGCTGACGTTGACTTCGGCAGTTTCAATCTTGGAGAACGCACCACCCGGGTCACGAACCTTGAACGTGAATTCGTCAAGGCCGCTGAAGCCCTTATTCGGCATGTAGGTGAAGGAACCATCCTTCTCGTTCAGAGAGATCTTACCGTTGCGCGGCTTCTGGACGACAGCCACGGCAACCGGCTTTTCGCCATCCGGATCGTTGACACCGGACATCAGGCCTTCAGAAGCCGGAACAGAGAGTTCTTCGCCTTCCTGGGTCATGTAGGTGTGCGGGACAGCAACCGGCGGGTCGTTCACGGCAATCACCGTAAACAGAGCAGCCCTGCTAGCCTTGGCGCCTTCCGGGTCGGTCACCGTGAAGGTGATGCGTTCCGGCTTGCCATTCCAGTTCTCGTGCGGCTGAGAAATGGTCACGGTCTTCTTGAACTTGTCGTGCTTCACCTGCAGGTACTTGTTGCCAGTGAAGGTCCACTTGAGTTCTTCGAAGCGGTTGTCCTTGTCGCGGGCATACTGGTCGAGCTTGATGACCGCGATAACGCCCTGACGGTCGTCTTCCTTGATGGTGAAGTCAGGAATGTCGCGCATGACAGGAGCGGAGTTCACGTGCTTGACGACGAACTTGGCAACGGTCTTGTCGCTTGCGCCAGCCGGGTCGGTGGCAGTGAACACGAGCGTTTCTTCGCCGAACCAATCCTGCTTCTTCGGCCTGATTACGGCTTCGCGGCCGCCAGAAATCATCACGTCGAGGTTCTTGGCACCGGAGACCTTCCAGCGAATTTCATGGACCTTGTTATCCGGGTCGGTCACGAACTCGTCGAGCTTGATGGGCTTGAAGCCCTTGCCTTCGAGCGTTTCCTGGCCAGGAATTTCCTTGACGGTCGGAGGATCGTTCACCGGCTTGACAACGAACTTGACATCGATGGAGGCCTTGGCGCCGGCCGGGTCGAACACGTTGACCGTGACGACTTCGGTACCGTTCCAGTACTTGTTCGGGATTTCAGCAGTGAGAGTACCCTTTTCGTCGATGTTGAAGTTGATTTCGTGCTTCACAGAGGGACGGCCCATCTTCATGGTAATGCCCTTCTTCGTCTTGATCGGCATCGGCCTTGCATCATCGAGAGACCAGGTCAGTTCTTCAGGAGCGTTATCCGGATCGGTAACGAGCTTCGAGAAGTCGACCGGAGCGAAGGTCTTCTTTTCTTCGATAATGAACGGCTGGATCGGCTTCATCATCGGAGGATCGTTCACGGCAATCACTTCGAAGGTCGCATTGGTAGATGCGCTGGCACCGGACGGATCCTTAACCGTGAAGGTCAGGGTTTCCTTGCCGTTCCAGTTCGGGGTCGGGGTCAGCACCATAGCGCGGGTACCCCTGATGTCCACCTTCAAATCCTTGTTGCCGGTAACACTCCACTTGAGTTCGTTCGGCTTGTTGTCCGGGTCGGTAGCAGCCTTGGAAAGGTCGATCGGTTCGAACTTTTCCTTTTCCTTGACTCTCTGGCCAGGAATCGACTTCACGATCGGCGGGTCGTTGAGCGGCAGGACTTCGAAGAGAATCTGCTGGGTCGCCTTGGCGCCTTCCGGGTCACGGACAGTAAGCGTAATCTTTTCGGAACCGCTCCAGAACTTGTCCGGAGTAGCCACCCACAACTGGTTCAGCTTGTCGATAGAAGCCTTGAGCTGGCGAGTAGCGTTGACTTCGAACTTGAGGCTCTTGACCGGATGATCCGGGTCGCTGGCGATGCCGTTCAGGTCGATCGGCTTGAACTTTTCCTTTTCGTTGATGGTCTGAGTCTTGATGACCTTCATTTCAGGAGCGTCGTTCACAGATTCCACGAGGAAGTTGACAGTCTTGCTAGCCTTGGCACCTTCAGGGTCTTCGACCGTGAAGATGACGTTGCGTTCGCCGTTCCAGAACTTGGACGGGAGCTTGACATGAGCGATGTTCCTGCTGTCGATTTCGACTTCGAGGTCGTCATGCTTCGGTTCCGGAGCTGCTTCTTCCTTTGCTTCAGTCTTTTCGTCAGCCTTAGCACCCTTCTTGGCCGGCTTCTTCGGAGCGGGCTTCTTCGGAGCAGGCTTCTTCTCGGGAGCGCCGACCTTGGTCACCTTCACGCTCCACTTGAGTTCGTGGTTCTGGTGATCCGGGTCGTGGACAAACTTGTTCAGGTCGATTTCCTTGAATTCGCCCTTCTCCCTGATCTTCTGGTTCGGGATATCCTTAAGAACCGGAGCATCGTTCACGGAGGTGATTTCGAAGGTCACCGTAGCGGAGGTAGAAGCACCTTCCGGGTCGGTAGCTTCGATCACGAGCATTTCAGGAGCGCACCAGAAGTGCGGATCCGGAGCGGAGACCGTGAGCACGCGGCCGCCAGAAATTTCAGCCTTGAGCTTCTGGGAGCCAGAAACCTTCCACTTGAGTTCGTTCGGCTTGTTATCCGGGTCCTTCACGAATTCGTCGAGCTGGATAGGCTTGAACTTGTTGCCTTCCTTGATCTTCTGGTCCGGAATTCTCTTGACGAAGTTCGGGGCGTCGTTGACGCGCGTGACTTCGAAGGTCATCTTGTGGTTAGCAGAAGCGCCTTCCGGGTCGGTCACGGTGAAGGTGATCATTTCCTTGCCGTTCCACTGCGGATCCGGGAGGGCCACTTCAACCGTGTTGTCCTTGCGGTGGTTCACCTTCAGGAACTTGTTGCCGGTGAAGGTCCACTTGAGGCTCGAAGCCGGGTGATCCGGGTCGGTAGCGAGGTTGGAAAGGTCGATAGTCGTGAAGCGGCCGTTTTCACGGATGGTTTCACCCTTCGGAGCCTTATCAGAAATCTTCGGCGGGTCGTTGATGGAGCGAACTTCGAAGCGAGCCGTCTTGGAAACTGCAGCGCCTTCCGGGTCCTTGGCCGTGAACGTGATGTCCGCGGCGCCATTCCAATACTTGTTCGGGATAACGATGGTAGCGACATGCTGGGCGTCAACCTTCACAGAGAGTCCGTTGGTCGTAGCCGGAGCAGCGGCCGGTTCGTTCTTGCCACCCTTCTTGGCCGGAGCGGCAGGAGCGGCCTTGACGGACTTCACGTCGAAGTACCACTTGAGATCGTTCTTGGCATGGTCCGGATCGTTGATGAGGTCATCCAGGCGGATGGTCTGGAACTGCCTCTTTTCGTCGATGGACTGGCCCTTAAGTTCCTTGACAAACACAGGAGCGTCGTTCACAGATTCAACCGTGAAGGTGACAGTCTTGCTGTCGGAAGCGCCTTCCGGGTCAGTCACGGTGAACTTGATCTTTTCGGAACCGTGCCAGAACTGGTTCGGCTGGGTCACAGTCACCTTGTGGCTAGCATCCATGGCAACCTTGAGTTCCTTGGCACCTTCGATCTTCCACTTGAGCTTGTTCTTCGGGTGATCGAGGTCGTCGACAAAGTTGTCGAGCTCGATGGGCTTGAACTGGCCCTTTTCCTTGATGGTCTGGCTAGCAATTTCCTTCATGACCGGCGGGTCGTTGATGGACTTCACGGAGAAGGTTGCAAACGTAGAGGCCTTGGCGCCTTCCGGGTCGGTCACGGTGAACGTGAGCTTCTCGGAACCGTTCCACATCTTGTTCGGAGCCTTGACAGTCGCCTTGCCTTCCTTGCTGATGTCGACCTTCAGTTCCTTGTTGCCAGTCACTTCAATCTTCAACTTGTCGTAGGAGTGATCCGGATCCTTGATGATTGCAGCAAGGTCGATCGGAGCAAATTCCTGCTTTTCTTCGACAGCCTGGTCGTTGATCTTGCCGATGGTCGGAGCATCGTTCACGGATGTCACAGTGAACGTGGCAACGCAGCTGGCCTTGCCGCCATCCGGGTCAACAACGGTGAACGTAATCTGTTCAGAGCCGTTCCAGTACTTGTCCGGAATAACAATGCGGGCCATGCGCTTGTCGTCCACCTTGACGGTGAGCTTCGGAGTGTAACCCTTCGGGGCACCCTTGGCACCGTCAACCTTGAACGTCCAGGAGAGCTGTTCCGGCTTGTGATCCGGGTCAGTCACGATGTCGCCCAGGTTGATGATAGCAAATTCGCGCTTTTCCTGAATGCTCTGGTCCTTGATGGGCTTGGTGAAGACCGGGAGGTCGTTCACGGATTCAGCAGTGAAGGTCACAGAGCGGCTGTCGGTAGCACCTTCCGGGTCGGTCACGGTGAACTTCACCGTCTCGGTGCCGTGCCAGAACTTGTTCGGAGTAGCAATCGTAACAACGTGCTTTGCGTCCATGGAAATCTTCAGGTCCTTCTGGCCGCTGAAGGTCCACTTGAGCTGAGCCTTGTCGTGGTCGAGGTCGCTGACGAAGTCGTCCAGGGCGATCGTCTTGAACTGTTCCTTTTCCTTGATCTTCTGGCTCGGGATGTCCTTCATGATCGGCGGGTCGTTGATGGACTTCACGGTGAACACGGCTTCAGACTTGGCAGAAGCGCCTTCCGGGTCGGTCACGACGAAGGAAATCTTTTCGGAACCGTTCCACATCTGGCTCGGAATCTTGACGCTGGCAACACCATCCTTGTTGATGTCGACCTTCAAGTCCTTGTTACCAGAAATCGTCCACTTCAACTGGGAGATGCTGTGGTCGGGATCGGAGACGAGTTCAGCGAGCTTGATATCGGTGAACTGCATCTTTTCACTAATCATCTGGTCCGGAATCTTCTTAAGAACCGGCACATCGTTCACGGATGTCACGGTGAACAGGGCCTTGGACGTAGCCTTGGCGCCTTCCGGGTCGGTCACGGTGAACGAAATTTCGTTGGCACCGTTCCAGAGCTTGTTCGGAATAACAATCTTGGCAACATGCTGAGCGTCGATTTCGACAGTGAGGTCGCCACCCTTGTTCTTTCCGCTCGGAGCCGGATGCACGCTGACGGCGAAGTTGAGGTCGCTCAGCTTGTTGTCGGCGTCCTTCACCATTTCACCAAGCTTGATGACCTGGAACTGTTCCTTTTCCTTGATGGTCTGTGCGGCCACCTGCTTCAGGAATTCCGGAACGTCGTTCACGGATTCAACGGAGAAGGCCACAGAGCGTTCGTCCGTTGCACCATCCGGGTCGGTCACCTTGATAACGAGCGTTTCGGAGCCGTTCCACTGCGGGCTCGGCGGGGTCACCTTCATGATGCGGTTGGCGTCGATAGAAACCTTCAGTTCACGCTGGCCAGTAATCGTCCACTTGAGTTTGTCCTTACCGTGGTCGAGGTCATCAACATACTTGTCGAGTTCGACGGGCTTGAACTGGCCCTTTTCCTTGATGGACTGTTCCGGAATATCCTTCATGACCGGCGGGTCGTTGATGGACTTCACGGAGAGCTTGAATGCAGAGGAAGCCTTGCCGCCTTCCGGGTCGGTTGCAGTAATCGTCACCGTTTCAGCGCCGTTCCAGAGTTCGCTCGGAGTCGTGAACGTCACTTCGCGGGTCTTCTGGTTCACGTTGACCTTAATGTCCTTGTTGCCGGAGACATCGAACTTCAGCTTGGAGAGGTCGTGGTCGGCATCGTTCACGTATTCGTCAAGAATAATAGAAGAGAATTCGCTCTTTTCTTCGATGGCCTGGTCCGGAATCTTCTTGAACACCGGGATATCGTTGATGGACTTCACCGTGAAGGTGACTTCCTGCTTAACAGCAGCGCCTTCCGGGTCAGTGCAGGTGAACATAACAACAGCAGCGCCATTCCAGTAGGTGTCCGGAATTTCAACGGTAGCAACGCGGCTTTCGTCGATGCTCACATTGAGCGTGCCGGATTCCGGCATCTTGCCCTGGTGCTTCACGTCGGCATCCCAGGAGAGTTCGGAATGCTTGTGGTCGGCATCCTTCACGTATTCGTCAAGCTTGATTTTTGCAAACTGCTTCTTTTCGTCGATGTTCTGGTTCGGGATGGCCTTCACGAATTCCGGCTTGTCGTTCACGGAGTTCACTGTGAACGGAGCTTCGGATTCAGCGCAGGCACCGGCCGGGTCGCAAACCTTGAACTTAAGCGTCTCGGAGCCGTTCCAGAGCTTGCTCGGAACACCGATAGTAGCGGTCTTGCCGTTCAGGGCAACCTTCAGGTCCTTGTTGCCAGAAATTGTCCATTTAAGTTGTTCGAAAGCATGGTCCGGATCCTTGACCAGCTGGTCCAGTTGAACCGGCTTGAAGTCCTGCTTTTCGTCGATTGTCTGGTCGGGAACGTCCTTGATGAACTCGGGAGCGTCGTTCACGGACTTGACCGTGAAGGTCGCCGTCGTCTTGGCAGACGCACCGGCAGGGTCGGTCACGGTGAACGTAATCTGTTCGGAGCCGTTCCAGAATTCGTTCGGAATCTTGATGTTCGCGGTACCGTACTTGTCAATGTCGAACTTGAGGTCCTTGTTGCCGCTGATAGACCACTTGAGCTTGGAGACGTCGTCGTCTACGTCGCTAACGAAATCGGACAGGGAGATAGATTCGAATTCGTTTTTCTCTTCGATCGTCTGGCTCGGAATCTTCTGCAAGACGGGCGGGTCGTTAATCGGCTTCACGGTGAACGTAGCGGTCTTGGAGTCGCTTGCGTATTCGCCGTCAGTCGCGGTAAACTTGATCTTTGCCGTACCATACCAATGCGGGTCGGGAATCACAATCGTGGCGACACGCTTCGGATCGATTTCGACATTGAGGTCTCCATCGGCTTGATCCTTGCCCACCGGTTGGATGTCAAATTCCCAAAGAATCTGGTCCTTCGGGTGGTCGGGGTCGGCGACAAAGTTATCGAGGTTAATCTTTGAGAACTGCTTTCCTTCGTCCACGGTCTGGTCTGCAATCTGCGAGACCGTAGGCGGATTGTTCACGGACTCGACAGTGAAGTTCACCGTTTCGGAGCCGACCGCACCCTTGGTGTCAGTCGCGGCGAAAGTCAGGTCTTCCGAGCCGTTCCAGTACTTGTCCGGTGTTTCGATTGTTACGACTCTGTCCTTAATAGAAACCTTGAGTTTCTTGTTTCCAGAGACAGCCCACTTGATCTGTTCGGGCTTGTCCATGTCGTCAGATACATATTTATCCAACTTGATCGTAGCAAACTTTCCGCCCTCCTGAATGGATTCGCCAGGAATGCCGTTCACGGAAGGAGCATTATTTTCAACTGCAGCAGCGCCACCTTTTCCATCTTGAGCAATAACAAAAGATGCCAAGACGCCAGCGGAGGCAAGCAACGCGGCCATAGACTTCATTCGATTCATTTACGTTCTCCCATTAAAACACATAATTTCAATTGGTTCATCATTTTACGCTATCGACCCGATAGGAATTCTCAAACGAACCGCTCGACACGTTACGTGATAACAATCACCAAATATAATGTTTTTGGAAAGGAAATTGTAAAATATGTTTCGTTTTTAGCAAAAAAAAGACACCTTTTGTAAAAAAAGCATCTTTGCAGAATACGTAAGTTGTTGAGTATCAACGACTTACAAGCAAAATTCATTTCAAGTGCAAGAACTCACGCCCGTGTACGACGGTTCACGAAGATACGCGATCACGATTTTTTTGTAAAAAAATTGTAAAAACGTTACTTTTTCGGCCAAAGCGGGGCTTCGGCGCGTCCCAAAATGCTGACAAACGCTCCAGAAAGATTTATTTTGCACTCATACATTCAAAAAAACAAGGACACACAATGAAATTCGTATTTCTGTGCGACGCCAACTACCTCAAGGGCGACCTCGTCAACTTCGTAAACAACTTCCCCACCAACCACGAACTGGTCACCATGACCTCCGATGAACTGCTCCAGTCCAGGACAATCTTCGAAGGCACATTCGCCATCCTGGCCGAACGCCAGACTTGGCAGAAGAATTTCAGCCTGTTCCGCTATTTCGGCCTGCTCCCGCTGCTCGAAGTGCTCCCGCTGGGCGTCGTTTCTCGCCCGCGCCGCCAGGAACCGCTCAAGGGCCGCAGCATGAACCGTAACCAGGAAATCTACTTCAACCCGACTGCTTCCCCCGAAGACCTCTACATGCAGGTGGACAACTTCGTGAAGGCCCCGCCTTCCGGCGTCACCTACCCCAAGGGCTCCGCAAAAGCCTAATTTATGCAAAGGAAAGTCCTAGACTACCTGTATAATCAAGGCGGATTGACTCTGGTCGCCTATCCGGGCGAAAAAGAGATCGATTTCGAAGCCTTGCAGAAATTCGCGCTAGCGCTTAACGCTGGCGCGCGTTTTTTAGTTGTCGACCTTTCGTGCAAATATCACGGATCCGCCCCAGTTTCTACGGACGACCTTTTCGCAAAGCCGATTGGGGAAAAAGGAATCGACGCGCTTACGCAGGTAGACGAAGGATGCGGCCACATCACGCCAAAAATCGGCCACGTTCCCGAAGACGAGAATTCGTTCAGGAATTTCTTCCACAATATAGAACAAATTAAGCAGAAGATTCCGCACATCATCGCGGTCCTTCCCACAGACGAAATCAACGGCGGCTGCGACAGAGTTCTCACTATAAGCCGACTGCTTATTTTATCTGCAAACAGTGCGGCAACAGCATCGAGTTACCTCGCCGACGCAAAGAATGTCGGGAAGTGCACTATCCTCTGGGACGTGCCGGAAAAGCCAGACAAGAAGAAGCATCCAAGCGTAGCGAAAGCCGTAAAGAAAAGTCCTTTCAAACTCAAGGGATTCAAGGGAAAGCGCTTCAAGGAGGACCCGGAAGCATACACGCATGTCGTGGGCAACCTCCACAAGATGGGAATCCTGAAGAAGAACCCGATTGACGGCATCCCCAAGATTTTCCTGATGCTGTTCCCCCTGTTCTTCCTGCTCGCGTTCATGCTCCCGTTTGCGAAGGTCACCAAGGTCACGGCGTCCATTTCAAACGAGCGCAACCGAATACAGGAACGCAACGCACTATCCGTCGCACCGTCTTTCGAATTCACGTTCGACGGAAAGGAAACCCTGCAACGCATCGGGCGCTACGCCATAGGCCGCTTCAACGCCATCATCACTACAGAAAAGATGGTGCAGCAGTACGTTGAAACGACTCTCGAAGAAAACAACTACCCCACCAACTCGTGGCGCGTCGAAAATTTCAACATCCCGCCGGAAGGCACGGTCATCAAGTTCTCCAGGCCCGACAACCTGGGGCGCGAAGCTGCGGACTCCATCGGTGCCGCCTGGAAGTACTGGACATCCATCGTCTCCGACAGCATCGCCTACCTGACCGAATTTTATCACAGGGAAGCCACGCAGAACCAAAGGCTTCACCACGGCATCGACCTTGCCAGCAAGAAGGGCGCGCGCATCCTCGCCCCCTTCTCGGCAAAGGCGTGGACTAGCCGCGACAAGAACGGGGGCATTATCATTGCGCTTGTCCGCGAGAAAGATGTCATTCTCTTTATGCACTGCGACCAGCTGCTTTACCTTGACGGGCAAGAAGTCATGCCCGGCGATCCCATCGCCACAATCGGCGTCACGGGCCGCACGACAGGGCCTCACGCGCACATTGTGACAGGCCTAATTTCAAAGAACGGAGACAAGACCATCGGCGGCGTTAAGTACAAAGTAATCGACCCGATGAAGTGGTTCTACATATTCAAACCGACCCCTCCGTGATAGGCATCACGCCCCTAAAAAGCTACGCTCCGTGAGCCCTATCACAAACACAGTAAATAACAGATTTTTGACACGTTTTCAGGCCTTTTATTGCGTTTATTTTACAATTCAACTATCGTTTTTTCCCCGTACTTTAAATAACTTTGAATGTGGGATTGATAGAAAGGTTAAAAAGTCAAAAAGGTATTGAAAATGAAATTAAGCATCCTGGCAACACTCGCCATCGCCGCAACAATCCTCATGGGCTGCGGCTCCGTCCAAAAACCCACCGTTGAAGTTGCCAATCACGACTCCGACCACAACATCCCCGCCATCGACCAGATGATCGTCGAGATGAAGCAAGCCTATATCGAGAAGTGCTACCTGCCGGTTGCCAACCGCAAGCCGCCCGAGAACGCCTGCCAGTCGGAACTCTTCCAGACGCTTGAACGCCGCTACCACCTCGACTACAACCAGAACCACGTCGCGATGGCCAGCAACGACCTCTTCTTCAAGGATATCGACGCCGAACTCCGCAAGATGCTGCGTTCCGACCCCGAAATCCGCCAGGCCGCCCGCAACGGAGGCTTCAAGAACGTCGGCGAAATGCTTGCCTACTACAAGGACAAGTACAAGTTCGACACCCAGCTGGAACAGTACTAAGAAAAACGATTTTACGAGAGAGAAAAGCCCGCAACCCATCGGCTGCGGGTTTTTGTTTTGGGGTTCGTGGTTCGTGACGAAAGGCTAGACGCGCATTTTCGTTTTTTCTATATTTGTGCCGCAATCAAACGGCTCCGTTCGGACATTTGCGTAAATGCCCGGACGAGCGCAAAAAAGAGACACAATTATGGGAAAATCACTCTATCAGAAGATTTTTGAAAGCCACACGGTAGCAAAGCTCCCGAGCGGCCAGTGCCAGCTCTTTATCGGGCTCCACCTCTGCCACGAAGTCACGAGCCCGCAGGCTTTTGCGCAGCTCCGCGAAGA
>JAEEGL011991749.1_pt1 | contig 14568 bp, 13 predicted proteins | sample 9134231 | NCBI WGS metagenome assembly JAEEGL01 (sample SAMN16246548, study PRJNA631951) | gut metagenome | biome: gut microbiome; feature: rumen; material: fiber-attached | host: Bos | place: Iran: Karaj | collected 2018-10
CAAGGTCATCGCAGGCGGCGTGCTCTCCGACCGGAAGAGCATGAATTTCCCGAACAAACTGATGAAAAATGCATTCCTTTCGGAGCAGGACAAGGCGGATCTCCTCTTCGGCATCGAAAACGACGTGGATTTCGTCGCTGCCTCATTTGTATCCACCAGAGAGGACCTCCTCTCAATGCGCTCTTTCCTCGATGAACACGGCGGAAAAGACATCGACATCATCGCGAAGATTGAAAACCGTTCAGGCGTCGACAACATTGATGAGATCTGCGAGATCGCAGACGGCATCATGGTGGCCAGGGGCGATCTCGGTGTCGAGATCCCCTACGTGGAAGTGCCCGCCTTCCAGAAGCACCTGATCCAGCAGTGCCGTCTGAGAGGCAAGCGTGTCATCACCGCGACCGAGATGCTGGAGTCCATGATCCAGAACCCGCGGCCGACGCGCGCAGAGATCTCCGACGTCGCCAACGCGGTCTATGACGGCACCTCGGCGATCATGCTTTCAGGCGAATCCGCCGCAGGAAAATACCCGGTCGAATCGGTCCGGAACATGGCCCAGATCGCCGAGTATACCGAAAAAGACATCGATTATAAGGAGTGGTTCTATCACACCTCCTACAACATCAAAAACACGCTGGATGCGATCTCGCATGCGGTCTGCACCATGGCGATCGACACCAATGCAAAGGCGATCGTCGTCTCCTCCCGCTCCGGCATTACCGCGCGCTTTGTCAGCCGCTTCCGCTGCCCGGTCGGCATCATCGGCATGACCACGACGGAAAAGGCCTGGCGCAAGCTCAATCTTTCCTGGGGTGTGACTCCGGTGCTTTCCGAACAGTTCGACTCCATGGACGTCATGTTCCACTTCGCCGTCATGCACGCGAAGCAGGTCTTCCATCTCAAGAAGGGTGACGCAGTCGTCCTGACCGGCGGCAGGATCAACGGCCAGTCCGGCAACACCAACACCATCCGGGTCGAGACCGTGTGATCATCTGAGACCGTTTTTCCATCAAAACTACTCCAGAGTAAAAATGGAGCCGCAGGGTCATCGAATCCTATGCAAACTTCTAAGTACCTGATGACGGAGGGTTCCGTCAAAAAAAAGATCATCCTGTTCGCGATCCCGGTGTTCGTCGGGCAGCTGTTCCAGCAGCTCTATAACACCGCGGATTCTCTTATTGTCGGCCGGCTCATCGGCAACACCGCTCTCGCGGCAGTGACTTCCGTCGGTTCGCTGGTCTTTCTGATCGTGGGCTTCTTCATGGGCTTCTCCATGGGCTCGGGCGTCGTGATCGCGCGTGACATCGGTGCCGAGGACGAAGATGCGGTCTCCCGCGGCGTCCACACGACCGTTGCCATGGGTATCGTGATCAGCGTTGTCATGACGGTGCTGGGCGTCTTCCTCACCCCTGTCATCCTGGACTGGATGGGTACGCCGGAAGACGTGTTCGACCAGGCGCAGCTCTATCTTCAGATCTATTTTCTCGGGAGCACCGGCCTCGTCTTCTACAATCTCTTCGTGGGCATCCTCCGCGCAAACGGCGACTCTCAGCATCCGCTCTATTACCTGATCATTTCCTCGCTGCTCAACATTGTGCTGGACGTCGTATTCATCCATTTCTGTAAAATGGACGTGGACGGCGCGGCGCTCGCGACCGTGATCAGCCAGGTCCTCAGCGCGGTCCTTGTCCTGATCCGCCTTCTCAGGACCAAAGAATGGATCCGCATCATTCCGAAGAAGATCCGTTTTCACAAAGATAAGCTCCTTCAGATCATCCACATCGGACTTCCGTCCGCCCTGCAGGCGAGCGTGATCGACCTTGCGAACATGATGATCCAGTCTTATATCAATTCCTTCGGCTCGATGGCCATGGCCGGCATCGGCGCAAGTTCCAAGCTGGAAGGTTTCATTTTCCTGCCGGTCAATGCATTTTCGATGGCCATGTCGACCTTCGTCGCGCAGAACCTGGGCGCCGGGAAGAAAGACCGTATGCGCGAAGGCATCCGCTTCGGCCTCATCGCGGCGATCGTCGTGGTGCTCGCCATGGGCGCGTTGAACTTCCTCTTCAGCCCGCAGCTCGTGGGACTCTTCAATCAGGAACCGGACGTGATCTACTACGGCAGCCTCCGCTCCCGTATCTGCAGTTTTTTCTTCTTCCTTTGTGGTTTCTCACACGTGGCCAGTGCCGTTATGCGCGGTCTCGGAAAGCCTGTCGTGCCCACCCTCATCATGCTTTTCTCGTGGTGTCTCGTCCGTGTCGTGACTCTCATGACGATCGGCCAGGTCTATCACGAGATCCTTCTCGTCATCTGGATCTATCCCATTACCTGGGCGCTCAGTTCGATCACATACGTATTCTATCTCCGGCATCTCCGAAAGCAAGGGGTCTATTGAGACTGCACTGCGCCGCAGATGACAAATAAGAAAGAGCGGGAGCATTCGCTTCCGCTCTTTCGCGCCGGGATGTCAAGGGTAAACTCTCCTCATTTTGACTGTTGAAGCGGGGAGATTGCGTCTGTTATCGTCTTTTCCAGAGCTTCACGTCCATAGTTGTCCACGGCCGCTCTGTTTTTCTCACCGTGGGTCAGGTTGCCCGCGCCGCCGATACAGCCGCTTACACAGGCCATGCCTTCGATGAAGTTGGCGTCCAGCGCATTTTTGCTTTTTTTCAGAAGGGCCATGCGGCATTCCTCGATGCCGTCACAGGCGCAGGCCTTCAGCTGGAAGTCATCCAGATGCTGTTCCTTAAGGCCCTCGGCCACGGCGTCGGACAAGCCGCCGCTGCGGGCAAAGATGCGGCCGAAATAGCTGGCGTTGTCCAGCACGTCCTCAGGCAAAGCCGTGATATCGATGTCCCTGCTGTCCATTAACGCCTGTAATTCCTCAAAGGTGATGGCGGCGTCCACGTAGGGCTTCACGTCATCAAGCTGCACTTCTGCCTTTTTGGCGGTGCAGGGGCCGATGAACACGATCTTCACGTTTTCTTCGTGCTCCTTGATGTACTTCGCGATGGTGGCCATGGGCGACAGATTGTGGGAAATGTACGGCGTAAGCGCCGGGAAGGCGGTCTTCACGTAGCGCACGAAGGCCGGACAGCAGGAGGAGGTCAGGAAGCCTTTCTCCGCCAGTTCCCTCGACTCGGCGTGCGCGACCATGTCCGCGCCAAGCGCCGCTTCCACCACGGTGTAGAAGCCCAGCTCCTTGATGCCGGTGATGGCCTGGCCCAGCTTGGCATAGATCAGCTGGCTGCCGATGGCGGGAGCAACCAGCGCGTACACTTTGTATTTGGTATTGCCTTCACTCTTTTTCAGAATGTCGATCACATTGAGGATGAAGGAGCGGTCCGAAATGGCCCCGAAGGGGCACTGATACACACACGCGCCGCACTGGATACATTTTTCATCATCGATCTTCGCGGCGTTGTCCTCGCTGATCGAAATGGCCTTGATCTTGCACGCGCTCTGGCACGGGCGCTTCCGGTTGACGATGGCGCTGTACGGGCAGACTTTGGCACACTGGCCGCACTCCACGCACTTGGTCTTATCGATGTGCGCCTCGTGGTTGTGGTCAAATGAGATCGCGCCCCGTCTGCACGCGTCCTCGCACCGGTGCGCAAGACAGCCGCGGCAGGAGTCCGTGACCTGATAGCCGACCGCAGGGCAGTCGTCGCAGGCGATGTCGATCACGTTGATGATGTTGGCAGGATTTCCGCCGCCCATAGCCAGTTTGACACGCTCGGCCAGGATGGCCCGCTCCTTGTAGACGCAGCAGCGCATGGTGGGGATCTTGCCGGGCACGATCATCCGCGGGATGTCCAGCACATTGTCCAGAAGCGTGTCATTCCAGGCCCCGCGGGCAACTTCCCGGAGCACTTTGTATTTCAGATATTGGACCTTCGTATCAAATTTATGCATAGTGCCTCCTCAGAAATAACTGACCTGGATGCGCTTGCCCATCTTCTTAAGCGCTTCCGACAGTTCCTGGACCAGGTTCATCTTGATGTTGAAATTGATGGGCAGGTTCGGATTCTGGTGGGCGGGGTTGATGGCCTTGCCCACATAGAAGTTGATATCGGTGGCCTCTTCGAATAAAAGGCGGCTGATCAGCGACGCGCGCAGAGGCTTGTTCAGCCATTTGGCCGCGATAGAGGACGTTGTGCCGCCGCAGACGATATGTTTGCCTTCCTTCGCGAAAAACAGGTTCATCATCCGGTCAGCCTCATCCCGGTTGCCGGCGGGCCGAAAAGCATATTCATGGGCACCCTTTTCCGGATCCGCACTACGCAGGAAGTCGCGTCATCCCCGGGCTCGCCGCCGTAGAGTTTGTAGCATTCGTCCACAAGCAGCGTCGCCAGGTTCTTGGCCGTGTAGCCATACAGGCTCATGGCCTCCATGAAGGTAATAATGTCTTCCCGCTTCCAGCCAAAGTTGTAGGAGATGCCGATGCCGGCATGCGGACAGCCGTCGCTCATGGCGATGAAGACGTCGTCTTCCTGAAGGCGGATCAGGGAGCGGAAAATCTGCTTGCCTCCGATGGTGACCTCGGTACGGGGGTATTCCCAGTTTTCGCCGTTTCTGAGCATGATCACCTGGGGGTTGTCGTACTGGATCAGTTCGGCCATCTGGTTCCGGATCAGGCGGATGCATTTGTAGCAGTTTTTACAGTTGGATTTCTTCAGCGTCAGACAGTTCGGCATGTTTACACCCTTGCCTTAATCTCTTTTTCAAAGAAAGAAGAAACGCTTTCCGGAGACACGGAGAAAAAATCTCCGTCCACAGTGACGCACACGCCCTGCTGGCATTTGCCCATGCAGAAAGTGCCGCCCAGTTCGATCTTATCATTCAGGTTTTCCCTGGCAATCAGATCCTGCAACTGTTCCACCACGGGACGTGAGCCCTTAATGTGGCAGGAAGAACCGATACATACAATAACTTTCATGGCCGTAACTCCTTTATTGCTGCAGCTTAGACGAGAAAGGAACTGTCACTCCCCGTGCGTCTTTGGAATCGCAGTACACAGCGAAAGAGTGAGAAACCTTCATTTTATTGTAACATATTCGCGCTGACAAAAGCACTCCTTTTTTCAAATGCGTGAAAAATTAGTACTTATATCGGCCGGAGTATGATATATTATACAAAAACCCACCGCAAAATGGGCTGCTGAATCAGAAAGAAAGAGGAAGAAAAATGACAGTCGGACTTGCTATTTTTGATTACATCCCGGTGTTTCTGTTTGCCCTGACGGGCATTATTCTGATGCGGGATCTGTATAACAAGCTTTCCAAGGGCGCCTTTGCGCTCGTGGCTGCGGGCGTCATCATGGTGCTTGTGGCGGGCATCTATAAGGCGACATGGAAACTGGTCTATACGCTGGGCGCGGCGGACCTGTATCTTTTGAACGATGCATTTCTGCCGATCCAGGCTGCGGGCTTCCTGCTTTTGGGGATCGGGCTCGTGGCAGGCAGCTTCTTCCGGCAGGGCAAGGGTAAAATGTACGCCATCGCACCGCTGGCCGTTGTGCCGCAGGAGCGGGGCGCCATAGTCTTTATCATCTTCATGGTTCTGGGCTATCTGGGGTTCTGCGGCTCCATGACGCGGGTGGCCGTGCGGATGAAGAAGTGGCTGGCCGTGATTCTGTATATACTGTCCTTTGTCCTTCTCATGGGCATGGGCTATCTGGGCAGCAGGGAATTCGGGAACGACGGCCTCATGAACTGGGTCGAGGAAGGCGTTAATACCGCCGCCCAGATCTGCCTGCTCGTCGCGACACTGAACCTGCATAAGGCAGGCCTTGCCCAAAAAGAAAGCCTGTGACCGTGGATAAGTCAAAAAAGCGTTCCCGTCTTCTTCGATGGATCGCACCGGGATTGGTGCTGGTGCTTTTGGCGGGAATCGCAATCTATCTTGGCACCTACTATCATGCGGCGAAGGAAGCCACGCGGGCGGTCTCCCGCCCCGCGGAGGGAATCACCGTGGAGGAACTGCCGGGAGAACGGATCACCTTTGCTCCGGCGGATCCCGTTGCGGGTCTGATCTTTTATCCCGGCGGAAAGGTGCAGTATGAGGCCTATGCACCCCTGATGGAGGCCTGTGCCAGGCGGGGCATCTTTTGCGTACTGGTGCACATGCCTTTCAACCTCGCCGTCTTCTCACCAGATGCAGCTTCGGGCATCCAGTCGGACTACCCGCAGGTGGAGCGCTGGTTCATTGGCGGGCACTCTCTTGGCGGGGTCATGGCAAGCAGCTATGCCGCTTCCCATGCGGAAGAATTTGAGGGCGTTGTGCTGCTGGCAGCCTGGTCCACGTCGGATCTGAGTGACAGCAGCCTGTCAGCCATCACGGTGACCGGCACACAAGACGGGGTGCTGAATTGGAAAAAGCTGGAAGAGAACCGTGTTCATCTTCCATCGGACGCAGTCTTTGTCAGCATTGAAGGCGGCAACCACGCCCAGTTTGGCAGCTACGGCCTCCAGAACGGCGATGGGGCGGCAGCCATTTCCCCCGAGGTGCAATGGGCACGGACCGCCGATGCCATTGCCCAGTGGGTCGCTGTGCCAGATATGCCATGATTCCAAACGAATAGAAAGGAAAACTGAAAAGGAGTGAGCAAATGAAAACTGTGGTGATTACGGGTTCTGCCAGAGGTTTCGGTCTGTGCCAGGCCAAAAAATTCAAAAGCCTTGGCTGTAATGTGGTGCTCTCAGATGTGAACGAAGAGAATCTTAAAAAAGCCGCGGCGGAACTGGAGGGCATCGGTCCGAAGGACACGCGGGTGATCTGGACGCTCTGCGACGTGACGGACTGCGAAGCACTTGAACAGCTCTGGGATCTCGCGAAGCAGACCTTCGGCGCCGTGGACATCTGGGTCAATAACGCGGGTGTCAACTCTCCGGACAAACCTGTCTGTGAACTGACCCAGAAAGAGATCAGTTTTCTTCTGGACATCGACCTGAAGGGCGCGGTCTATGGCTCCAAAATCGCCTTTTCGGGCATGAAGGAGCAGGGTTTCGGCCAGATCTACAACGTGGAGGGCTATGGCTCCAACGACGCCATGATGACCGGCCTCACCCTGTACGGCACCGCCAAACGGGCCGTGACCTACTTTACGCGCTCGCTTGCCAAGGAAAGTCACGACGTGACCGGCGATAAAGTCCTCGTCTGCCGCCTGACGCCAGGCATCATGATCACGGACTTTATCAAAACCGCCAACGGCGGCAGCACGCACATTGAGCTGCCGGAGAAGACCAAGAAGGTCTACAACATTCTCGGTGACTATCCGGAGACCATCGTGGAATACGCGGTGCCCCGGATGCTGGCAAACACGAAAAATGACGCCAGAATCATGTGGCTCACCAACCGCCGCGCCTTCGGCCGTTTTCTGACCGCAGGCTTCAAGAAGCGAGACTTCTTTGCGTGACTGGCCATCAAACGCTTCCGTGAATATACCAAGAGCACCCCGCCTTGCTGCGGGGTGCTCTTGGTATCAAAACCCGATGGAAACGCTGACAGCGCCGGCGAGGTCTGGTCAGCACCAGCAGGTCCGGCACATTCGCAAGCAAGGCATTCGTTGAGGCATCTCTGTAGGCATTCGTTGAGGCATCTCTCAATTGACAATGATTTCTGATCTGATTTATACTGAAAGTTGTTATTTACCTGAAAAAAGTATTGAGGCCAGCCATGCTTTTCAGCTCAATGATATTTCTCTGGATCTTTCTTCCAGCGGTAATACTGATCAATTTTCTGATCAAACAGATCCCGTTCAAAAATCCCCGGACAAGCCTGCAGGCGAGAAACATGTTTCTTCTGTTCGCAAGCCTTGTTTTCTATGCCTGGGGCGGGATCTACTATCTCCTGATCATGATCTCCACCATTACGATCAACTATTTCGGAGGCCAGCTGATCGCACACCGGTTTTCGGAAAATCCGGCCGCGAAGAAGAAAGTCCTGATCATCGCCATCGCCCTGAACCTGGCGATTCTTTTTGTCTTCAAGTATTTCAACATGATGGTCGCGGTGATCGAGGCGATCATAGATCCGGAAAACAGCGGCGGCTTCTTCAGTCTCCACGGCACCGGCGCGCTGGGTCTTCCCTACATCGTCCTTCCCATCGGCATTTCCTTCTTTACCTTCCAGGCAATGTCCTACGTGGTCGACGTGTACCGGAACGATGCGCCGGTCCAGGATAATTTCTTCTCTTTCGCCCTGTACGTCTCCTTCTTCCCGCAGCTGATCGCCGGGCCCATCGTCCGGTACGCCGACGTGGCGGAGCAGATCGACCACCGGAAAGAGAAGCTGTCTCTTAAGACCGCCGGCATTAAGCGTTTCTGCTACGGCCTGGGGAAGAAAGTCCTGCTGGCAAATGTCTTTGCGAAGACGGCAGACACGATCTTTGCCCTGGAGACCTCCCAGCAGACCGGCCTGGTGGCATGGCTCGGCATTATCTGCTACAGTCTTCAGATCTACTACGATTTCTCCGGATACTCTGATATGGCCATCGGCCTGGGCCGCATCTTCGGCTTCCAGTTCAAAGAAAACTTCAACTATCCCTATATCTCCCAGTCCATCCGGGAATTCTGGCGCCGCTGGCACATTTCCCTCTCCACCTGGTTCAAGGAATATGTGTACATTCCCCTCGGAGGAAACCGCCGAGGCACCGGGCGCACCTATCTCAATCTCTTCATCGTCTTCCTGCTGACAGGAATCTGGCACGGCGCCAATTTCACCTTCCTGGCCTGGGGCATTTACTACGGGATCCTTTTGGTCCTTGAACGTCTCTTCCTGGGGAAACTTTTGGATAAGAACCCGCTCAAATTCCTGAACCACATTTATGTGATCTTCGCCGTGATCATCGGCTGGGTCTTCTTCCGTGCGGACAATATCTATCTTGCCTTCTCCTATATCAAGGGTATGTTTACCTTCGGCAAGGCCGGCTGGAGCATTCTCTCCCATCTCTCCGGCAAGCTGATCCTCTGCCTCATCCTCGGCATCCTCTTCTGCGGACCGATGCAGGAGAAACTGAAAGGATGGTACGAGAAGGCGCGCCGTACCGCACGTGTCCAGAAGGTCGATTTTGCACTGCAGATGATCCTCGTGGTCCTGTCGATACTCAGCCTGATCGGCGGCACTTATAACCCCTTTATCTATTTCCAGTTCTAAAGGAGACGCAAGATGAAGCACCCGAAGCCATTAACAAGAATCCTGATCTTCCTGGCTGTTCTCCTGGTCCCTGCGATCCTCTGGGGCATTACAGGGCTCTTTGGGCTGAATAAATACCTGGATTATGATACCAACGAAAAGCGGAACAAGCATGAACTGGCAGAAGACCTCTCACTGGGCAATCTGACTTCAGAACTCGAAGCTTACTACAACGACCGCGTGCCCTTCCGTTCCGTGCTGCTTTCCGTGAACCGGGGCATCAATACGGCGGTCGATTTCCCGTATGACAAAGGAATCGAGCCTCTGCTGCTCTCCATCTCCAAGATCGGCCGGGACAAGCCGGACAAGGCAGACCAGCCGAGCCAGACGGCTCCCGCGCCCTCCGAAAGTTCCCGGGAACCCGGAAATGACCCCACGAAAGACGCCAGTGCTTCGGATACGACAGCTCCTTCCGGAGAAGGCGCATCAGAAGCCCACGTCCACGATTTCCAGGTCGTTTCACACCGCGAACCGGATTATGAGAACTATGGATATACCCTCTACCGCTGCAGCTGCGGAGAGGAAAAGGAAGAATACGCAGAAAAGCTGATCGACGACAGTTACTTCCCCTACAAACAGGACGAGACCGGCAAAGTGGTTTTAGGGCGCAGCAACTGGTATTTCATCTCCGGAGACATGGGAGATTATGTCGGCAATAACATGCCGTCCGAGGAAGAACTGCGCGATTACGCAGCCGCGGTCCAGGCGCTCTCGGACAGCTGCGCGGCCAAGGGAAAACCGTTCTTCACCCTTTGCCTTCCGGATAAGAGCCGTGTTTATTCCGAATACATGCCTACCGTGAACAACAAGGCGGTCGATAACTGGCGTCTGAAAGTGCTGAACGACTACATCCACGCGAACACCAACGCAAAATTCTATTACCTTTACGATGAACTGATGGCGGAGAAAAAATACAATCAGCTCTATTACAGGACAGACTCTCACTGGAATTCCTACGGGGTGCTGGTCGGCATGAACGTCTTCCACAAAGTGCTGGGACAGCCTCTGACCGACAGAAACGCGGTGGAGACCGAGATCAGGACTTACACCGGCGACCTGACGACGATGATGTCCATTCGTGAAGATGAAGACTCCATTTTCTTCAACTACAAACCTGAGGTCACTGCAACTGTACAGAACAGCCCGAACGATTCCTTCCGGTACTTCTTCGACGGCTATGCGGAATACATTTCCGACGCACCCGATAAACGGACCATGGTGGTCGTGGGAGATTCCTTCATGTTCCTGCCCATGGATTACCTCTGCAAGGACTTTGCCCACACCTATTTCGTCCACAGGAGTTTTCTGGAGACATTCCCTGCGGAGATCATCAAGAATGCCGACATCCTCGTTTACAGTTTCGTCGAAAGGAACTGTAACGGCAGTTTCGGCTGTCTGAAAGGTCTTCAGTATCTGAATGATCTGATGAAATGAAGAAGTCGGATGACGATCGGATCCTTTTGAACCATCTAAGGGATCTCCAGAAGCGGGCTGAACGCAGCGGGATCAGCACATTTTCAGGCTTTCTCTCACTGCCGGAACAGGATCTGTTTTTGAGAAACATCCGCGAATACGGCTTCCATGATTACCGTCTGGAAGGCGGTGTGGAAAGCGCCGAGCGGCGGATCGTGGTCTTCTCGGGAGGCGGAGATGGATTCTCTCTGAAGCCGCCGATCGTCATCCTCGAGGTTACGCCTCTAAATGAAAAATACGCCGAGGAACTCTCTCACCGCGACGTCCTCGGCGCCATGATGAGCCTTGGGATCGACCGCAGCTTAACCGGCGACATCCTCATCCGGGATAAGACTGCCTCCGTGATCTGTCTTACGAAGATTGCGGATTTCCTCATGGAAAATCTTACGAAGATCCGTCACACCGATGTGCGCTGCACATACCTGAATGACCCGGACCTCTTCAAACTTCAGTCAAAGTTTGAAGAGATCCGGATCAATGTCGCTTCCGAGCGGCTGGATTCGATCGTCGCAGGCTTCACCGGCATCTCCCGCTCTCATATAGAGAGCCTGTTCTCGGAACAGCGGGTCTTTTTGAATGGCCGTATCGTGCAGAACCTTTCCGAACAGCCGAAACAGGGGGACGCTCTGACCGTCCGCGGCTTCGGAAAAGCAATCTATGACGGCATCAGCGGATCCTCGAAAAAAGGCCGCCTCTACGTCACACTCCGGAAATATGTCTGACCGTTAAGCCAGAAGCCGTCTCACTCCCACTCTAAAAGAAGTTCAGATCCGTCTTCAAACCGCACCGTACCGGTCCCTTTTTCGAGCCCGGGGATCGTGAGGATATCATTTTCAAAAGTATAGGAAACGGGCTTGCCGCCGACTTCGACGGCAATCGGTTCTCCCGCGTCCCGCAGGTCGAGCGCAAAGCTTACGGCCTTTTTCGCCGAGTCGTAACGGACAGCCGAAGGGTCTTTCAGTACGGCGCCGTGCCCACTGAGAAGCAGCTCGAGATTCTGAATCTCCATGGGACTCAGACCTGCAGCCGCAAGGAAAGACTTTGCCTTGTCGGCATCCGTCTCGCCGGGCAGTTCCGCGAACGCTTTTATGAGCAGCTCATAGTCATAGCCCTCGGCTTCGGAGTCTGCATCGGCATTTACATAACGGCTTCCGGTGAGTTCGTAGTCGATCGCCCGTTCCACGGCCGTTCTGCCCGAAAGCGCTTCGAGAATGAATGCGAAGGAACCAGTCCGGTCCGCGCCGGCCTTGCAATGGAAAATTACGGGATAGGCATCCGGCCGGGTGAGCAGCCGGAAGGACTTTACGGAACGCCCGGGATCCTGAATGAAACCGCCGTAATAGCCGATCGGGTCGACGAGGATCGTCACCTGGTCTTCCGGGAGAAAACTCGTCACAAACTCTTCTTCCGGATTCCGGAAATCGATCTCCGTCCGGATGCCGAGTTCATTTACAAAAACATCGACTGCTTCTATACCGCCGCTCTCGAGCTTGCCGCTCCGGTAAATGAGTCCCTGAGGGATCCCGTTTTCGGCATCATGCGACCAATTGCCGATGTCGCGGGCATTTTCGACACCCTGGATCACGAGAAGCCGCGGGCCGGGTTTCGTCGTAAACGTCGAGACGGCGCTTCTCACAGCGCTTCCGTCAGCCGCTTCCGCGCGGACATACCAATAATAGGCCGCATCGGTCCTGAAGTTTCCGATCCGCATGCTCCGGCGGCGATCGGGGTCAATGGCGACAGTCCGCGGATTTATAAAATCCTCAGTTTCCGAAAGAATGATCGCATACTGATAGGCTTTCGGATCCACGCCTTCCGTTTCCCGGATCTCGATCGAGAACTGGGTCGCTTCAGCTTCCGGCCAGGCGCCTTTCATCTGTCTTTTCACACTTTCGGAAAAATCACCCGAAGCATACTGCTCCGAAGCGCGGGCAATGTAGTCCCGGATCGCTGCGGGAACGGTGTCGATCTCCCCTTCGGGCCCCACCGCAATGAGCCAGGAAACCTCTTTCTCTTCGTGTTTTTCCGAGGGTTCTCCGCTCTCTTTTCCGGGAACGGCCTTACAAGCGCTAAAAACGGGTGTTAAGAGCAAGAGCAGCGCCAGGACAAGCAATGATCCGTTTCTATAAAACCCGCCGGAAAAGTGCGTTTTTCGCGTTCTCACATCCATCTCCTCTGTGCAGAAAACCTTGGTAATGCCAAGATCTCCGGTGTCTCAGCTCAGCTCCTTGCGTCCCTGCGAATACACGTAATCGCGGCAGTGCCTGGTAAGCGCGTCCTGCGCTGACGCAATGATCTCCCTATAGTTGGTCCCGGACGACAGCGGATCACTCCTGAACTGCTTGAAGCCGTGCTGCATCGGCAGGTTATCGCATGCGGGGGGCTTCTTCATGAAGCAGTAGGGCGCGGCGGAGATCAGGTTCTTGTAATTATTCGCAACGTTGAGGGCATATTCGCAATAACTATAGATCTCATTGTTCAGGCCTTCCAGCGCCGTCGTAACGCTCCTGAAGATATCGGTAGTGCATTTCTCGTGCCTGGAAATGATGACCGCGCCGAGTTTTTTGCTCTCCGCCATGCAGTTCTCCAGTTTGCTGATGATATCGTCTTTCAGCGCTTCCGCGACGACCTCCATATACTCATCGATGACCTGCATACACATCAGATACTGAAGATTCACAGAATACACGCAATAGTCGTTGCAGGTGAAGTATTCGGTGGCATGATTACAGTACGCTTCGAATGTGATCTTATAATCACGAAGTCTCGCCTTGCGGTAGCCGGGGTTCAGATCGTTCGGAGACATCTTCCCGTAGTTTTCCTTGAAATAGCGTTCGGATTCTCTGTCGCAGGCGTTCTTCATCCATGTCTGGTTTCTGCTGACATGCTGTGCAATTTCCTTTATGTAGGTATTGGTCTCGTCGTACAGGTCCTCGTTGAACCCGGCGTCATCCAGAATCATCGTCGCCTGTGTGATCTTGAAGGCATGGAAAAGCGGGACCTTCAGCATCAGCATCATCATCTGATCCAGCGGCTGGCAGGTCTGCGCAGCGTCCCTCTGGCACGCCAGCGCAAAGTTGAAGAGCTTCTGCTTTTCCATAGGCATGTCATAAAACCCGGAAGGTTTGGCGTCGCTTTTCATATACGGTGAGAAATACGACTGGTTGGCGTAATAATACTGCTGTACCGGGCTGTTTCTGCCCAGCTGCGTATTCATAAGATCTCCGTATTCCTTCGCGGTCGCCAGATAGTTATTCTCCGAGGTTACTCCGGGGATCAGCTTTGTGACCTTGTAGATCTGCTGATTCATATAACTGATCTCTGCGTTTACCACGTCTTCGGTCATGATATCCCATGAGAAGTCATAAATGTCGGCACCTTCACTGTCCTGAAAATTCAGTTCATTCGCTTGTTCACTCATGTTTTTCGTCTCCTGATCTGTTTTATATGCGCGACATTCCGTCCGGGTCAGAACCGGATCTCGTAATCACGGATGTACCATCTTTCATTATTGGTCCTGATGAGATTCCGTTTCACCGGGCTCCCCAGCTGCTTGCCGTTCTTGTCGAACGCCACGGTCTGCACCGAAGCGTACTCGACCTTTTCGCCGTACCTTGCGGCGATGCTCTGCTGCTCTTCCTTCGACAGGAAGAAGGATTCCAGCCCGCTCTCGTCGCTGTAGCCCTTCACGACCGTGATCTTCGTGGCGTCAGGCTGGACCTGGGCGTGAACGTATTCACCATGGAAGCGCTCCTGGTGCAGATCCCAATAATAGAGCAGCTGGGATTCCTGTATCGGGTTCTTGCGCCTCTCGGGCTGGATGCAGTCGACGTAGAGATCGTAGTTCTTCTCCTTAATGGCCTGGCGGAAGATCTCCACGAGCCTTTCGGGCGTGACGTC
>JAEEGL014316508.1_pt1 | contig 14568 bp, 16 predicted proteins | sample 9134231 | NCBI WGS metagenome assembly JAEEGL01 (sample SAMN16246548, study PRJNA631951) | gut metagenome | biome: gut microbiome; feature: rumen; material: fiber-attached | host: Bos | place: Iran: Karaj | collected 2018-10
ATAGTAAAAATATGTTATACGTAGATATAATTACACCTAAATATAAAGTTAGACCTACAGTTTATTTAGACAATGAATTATTCATTGTAAGTGGCAGTGGTCAAGTAAATGATGCATATAAGGTAGGTAGATAATATGAAAAAGATAAATATGTTTTTACTTATATTAGATATATTAGCTATCGTATGCTTATTTATTTTGTATGGGCCATTTTCATACCTTAGAAATTTATTTATAACAACCGCTATGGAAACTGCTTCACATCATTATTTAGCTAAGACATTTTATAGTGATGCTACGATAAATAAAGTTTTAAAAAATAACTATATTTTAGAAAACCAGAATAATACTAATACATCTGATATTACGTTTGATAATAGTGACACTGGTAATTATGAATCAATATATGAAGAACAAATCTTAAAAAGAGATAGTGATGCTTTATATAAAATTATAGAGATAGATGAATCGACATATAAAGGATATATGGCAGTTATATATGATCCATCTAAATTAAAACTTGTAATGGCTAAATATTTAGATGATGGTGGTCAAAAAATAGATACTATAGCAAAAGAAAATAATGCTTTAGTCGCTATCAATGCAAGCGGGCATTATTATCCTTATGGATATGATGCATATGCTATTAAACCTGCTGGAACAGTAATACAAGATGGTAAAATATATTCAGTAGGTGCAGATCCAGGCTTTGGTGGTGGACTTATAGGTTTTACATATGACAATGTATTGATGCTTACTAAAGAAGATGCAGTAGAAGCAATAAATCAAGGTATGCGTGATGCAGTAAGTTTTGGGCCATTTTTAATTGTGAATGGAGTTGAATCTGAAATACGTGGTAATGGAGGATATGGTATCGCACCAAGAACAGCAATCGCCCAAAGACGTGATGGAATAGTCTTATTAGTAGTAATTGATGGAAGAAGCATCCATAGCCTAGGCATAGATATGTCATCATTAATAGATTTATTTAAAAGATATAAAGCTTATAATGCAGCTAATCTAGATGGTGGAGGATCATCTGCTATGCTAGTTAATGGTGAGATATTAAATAAACCACTTAATAATGGTAAAGAAACAAGCAGATATATATCCAATGCATGGATATTAACTGATTAGGAGGAATTATGAAAAAAAGAAATATTATAAATATAATAATTGAAATATTAATAACTTGTGTATTATATTATTTATTTTTACCAGTTATTAATCCTACATCTATGTCGTTTTGGGTATTTTTAGGATTCATTATAATTATTTGTTGGGTTATAAATGATTTTACGAATTTAAAAGAATATTCAAATATTTTTACACGTGGTAAGAAGTTATCAAAAAGTATGCTAGTATTAGTGTCAGGAATATTTGTAATTGTATTTGGCATTATAATAGTTAATTTTATAGTAGGACCAGTTTTCAATGCTAGAAGTTATTCAAAAAGAATTGAAGTAGTAGAGGGCGTGTTCCAAGAAGATATTGCTGAGGTAGATTTTTCAAAAGTACCATTACTTGATAAAGCGTCAAGTGAAAAAGTTGGAGATAGAATTATGGGACAATACGCTGAATATGTATCACAATTCTATGTATCAGATGAATACACTCAAATAAATTATAATGATGATATTGTAAGAGTAACACCATTAGAATATAATGGTTTCATTAAATGGTTAACTAACATGAAAAATGGTATAGGTGCTTATATTACTGTTAATTCCGTTGATGGTGATACTAAATTAGTTAAACTTGAAAAAGGAATGAAATATTTAAAAAGTGCTTATTTTAACTATAATTTAGAAAGAAAATTAAGATTTTCTCATCCATTTACTAATTTAGGTGAAGCAAAATTTGAATTAGATAATGAAGGTAACCCATATTATGTAGTACCAACATTATCATATACTGGAGTAGGAAGAAAAACAAAAGTTACTGGTGCAATAATATTTGATCCAATAACAGGTAAATCTTCAAAATATTCATTAGATGAGGTACCTACTTGGGTAGATAATGTATATCCATCATCACTAGTAATTGAACAAGTAAATGATTGGGGTACATATAGAAATGGATTTATCAATTCGATATTTGGTCAAAAGAATGTAGTTAATACTACAGAAGGTTATAATTATTTAGCGTTACAAGATGATATATATCTATATACTGGAATCACTTCAGTATTAGCTGATGAATCTAACTTAGGTTTTATATTAACTAATTTAAGAACTGGTGATACAAAGCTATATAATGTAGCAGGTGCTGAAGAATATTCTGCAATGGATTCAGCTAAAGGTCAAGTACAACAAATGAATTATACATCAACATTCCCATTACTTATTAACTTAAAGGGAAATCCTACATATTTAATATCATTAAAAGATAATGCAGGATTAGTTAAAATGTATGCATTTGTAGATGTTACTGATTATCAAAAAGTAGTTGTTACTGATGCTTCATTAGGCATATTAAAAGCTGCTTCTAATTATTTAAATAGTAATCCAAAGAATCCAGCAAATGAAGAGATAAAAACTGATACAATAAAAGTTTTGAAAATTTCATCAGCGTGTATTGATGGTAATACATATTATTACATTTTAGATGCTTCAGGAAATATGTATAGTGCCAAAATATCAGTATCAAATATATTACCTTTTATATCTGAGGGAGATACTATAAAAATTAGTTATGTTAAAGATAATATAAGTATAATAAATAAAGTAGAAAAGTAGTTAATACTACTTTTTTTGTATTTTTATAAAAATGTAGTATAATGAATACGAAAATAATTTTCGATTTGAAAAATTATTAGTTATGGAATGAAGGAGAATTATTATGTTTGACTGTATATTAGATGGCTTAATTGATACATTAAAATTATTACCATATTTATTTATTACGTTTTTAATATTAGAATTTATTGAAAATAAATTAAGTGAAAAACATGAAAAGATGTTAGTGAATAATAAAAAATATGGACCTATTATTGGTGGTTTATTAGGCGCTTTACCACAATGTGGTTTCAGTTCTATGTCTGCTAATTTATTTTCTGCCAGAGTAATTTCTATGGGTACATTAATATCAGTATTCCTATCAACTAGTGATGAGATGTTACCTATCATGCTAAGTGAAAAACTAGATATATTATTGGTATTTAAAATAGTAGGTTTTAAAGTATTAGTAGGAGTTATAATAGGTATTTTAGTAGATATTATATTTAAAAATGATTTAAAGGAAAATGTACATGATTTATGTGAACATGATCATTGTGATTGTGAACATCATGGAATTATTATATCTAGTATCCTACATACTTTAAAAATAGGATTATTTATTTTAATTGTTAATTTAGTTATTAATTTAATTATTTATAAAGTTGGTGAAGATAGTCTATCTCAATTATTATTAAATAATAATATATTGACTTATTTCATATCAAGTTTAATAGGTTTAATCCCTAATTGTGCCGGTAGTGTTATTATTACTGAATTATATATATCTAATTTAATTACTATTGGTACTTTACTTGCTGGTTTATTAACTGGTAGTGGTCTTGGTATATTACTATTATTTAAATCGAATAAAAATCTAAAAGAAAACATAGCTATACTATCAATTATATATTTTGTAGGTGTGATAGTAGGAATTATAGTAGATGTAATTATATAAAAATAGATGTATATCTATTTTTTTCTTGTATTTTTTAAATATTGTGATAAAATAATATCATTCGTAAGGGGGATTATTATGATGAAGAAGGCAACTATTGCAGACTATATAACTTTTGAAGATAAAGTTATTTTATTTGTGGACTATGTATTAAGTGGAAAGACTAGATTTAATTTTTCGGAGGATAAAACTGTTTCTTATACTAAAACTATAGATGGTGAAAAACAAGTGTTATCAACTGGACTTACATATAATTTATTTTTAGATATAGTTGATTCTTTATCTAAAATTGATTATAATGATGCGACTACTTTTGGTAATTTATCTAGATATTATTTGGATAAGTTTTTAGAAATACAAAAAAGAGTTGATGATTATTCTAGATTAATATTTAATCCGGTAGATACATTAGACGGTGGTAAACGCGAGTTTGATATTATAGATCAATATATGTATATTGACATGATGCCAGAGACTTTATTTACATGTCTTAAAGCATTTGGTAAAAGTGCCCAAGAAAGTGCATATGCGCGTATCTTTAAAACTAATAAATCTATTTATAGTGCTTCTTCCAATTTTGAAAAATGTGCATGTTTTGATGATGACGAAGAAGAAATAAGAAAAGCTAAGTATAGTTTTTTTGATGGTGACATATCAGAAGAATTAAAAGAAGATTTAATTAATTTTATCAAAAATATTGGGGCACCAGTTAGTCATAGAGTATTTAATAAGGCATTAAATAGATATAGAAGTGGTGACTTAGATATATACTATAAAAATATAGAATATCATAAGTAATATAAGGAGAATAAAAATGGTGAAAGAAATATCAAAGATATTAGATGACTTAGTTAAAAAAGGTAGTAGTAAAAGTGACATCTTAAAATTAAAAAAGCCAATATGTAATCTTTTAAAGAAAGATATGAGTTATAGTGATACTATAGAATGTATTGGTAATTCTATTAAAGATCATACAGCTTCTTTTTTAGATGATAAAAATGAGTTTGATACTAAATATATAGAAGGAATATCTACTAATATATATGTTGGTGATACTAGGGGAAATACTTCTATTAAAGTATTATCTGGTACTACTAAAAGAGATGGTATGGGATTAAAGATAGATGATAATACTTTATTTGATGTTGCTTCAATAACTAAATTATATACTTTATTATTCGCATTCACAGTAGAAAATCTAGGACTTGATTTAAATACTAGAGTAGTAGATTTAAATAAAGATTTTAATTTAGGTGATTTTACTATTAATGATTTAATTAGATTATGCGGTGAGATACAAACTGATGGTTTAGTTAAAAATGCATCTAGTGTAGAAGAAGCATATAAAATATTGAAAACTGCTCATTTAAAATCAGATGATAGAACTACAAATAAATATAATGATTTAGGTCCATTAATTATAAGCATTGTTTTAACTGATTGGTTGAATAAAAAATATAATTTAAATAAAACGTATGAAGGCTGGTTAAATACATTAATATTTAAACATTTGAATATTAAGGATACATTATTTAATCCAACATCATCTAATATATCTGGTAATGGATCTAATATAGGTGTACATGATCCTATGGCTAAAGCTTTAGGCGGTGTTGCTGGTCATGCAGGTATATTTACAAATTCTAATGATTTAGAAAAATTAGCACAAGAAATATTTGATATTAATATTTGCGGAATAGGCAAATTATTAATTACTAAAGAACAAATTAAAAGAATTGGTGAGGTAACTTTTCCAAATTCTATACAATCAAATAAAGGAAATATGGGAGTATATGTAAAAAGAGTTTCAAAGACATTTACATCTATGCTATATTCTGATGGAAGTTTTTCTTCCCAAGGTTGGACAGGTTCAGTTGCTACATTCGATCCAAACAATCAAATTCATCAAAGTATTTTAGTAAATGCGATTAAAGAAAATGATTTGAATGTCAAAAACGATAAACCTTTAGGATTTATGGATAGATTTATTAGTTATCAATCTTTATTAACTGATGATACTATGATGCTTTTTATCGCATCAAAATATTATCATCATTATGTAAGTTCAAATGAAGTTATTAATAGAGTCTTAACTTATAAAATATAGAAAAGTGCTTAGGCACTTTTTTGATTATATGTTATAATGTATATGGGTGATATTATGAAAGTAGTAGTATTAGGTGGAGGAACAGGTTCTTCTACATTACTTAGAGGTTTAAAACTATTTCCACTTGATATAACTGCTGTTATATCTGTTGCCGATGATGGTAGAAGTACAGGTAAATTAAGAAAAGAATTTAATACAATCGCGGTTGGTGATATCCGCCAAGTTATAACAGCGTTATCTGATACAGAACCACTAATAGAAAAATTAATGAATTATCGTTTTAAAACTACTAGTGATTTAAATGGCCATGCTGTAGGTAATCTTATTTTAACCGCATTAGCAAACATTAATGGTAATTTATCTACTGGTATAGAATCATTATCTAAAGTATTTAACCTAAAAGGTAGGGTTCTTCCTTTAACTGAAGATAAAGTGACATTGAAGGCTAAAATGAAAGATAATTCTATCGTCGAAGGCCAACATAATATTACTGAAGCACATAAAGGAATAAAAAAAATATACTATAAAGAAAAGGTATCTACTAATCCATTAGTTTTAGATGCATTAAAGGATACAGATTTAATAATCTTTTCTATGGGAAGCTTATATACATCATTGATACCAAACTTAATACCAAGTGATATTAAAAAAGCAATAAAAGAATCAAAAGCTAAAATAATGTATGTCTGCAATATGATGACACAACCTGGTGAGACTGATGGTTATAAGGCATCTGATCATGTTAAGGCTATAAATAAATATTTAAGACGTAATGTAGATATTGTAGTAGTAAATGATGGAGAAATAGATGCTTCAATTATTGAAAAATATATGACTGAAGAACAAAAAGATAAAGTTATATTTGATAAAGAAAATTTAAAAAAATTAAATTTAAAAATAATACATAATAACTATGTAGATATATCTAGTGGTATACTAAGACATAAAGTGGATAGATTATCATTAGATATATATGGATATATGATTGATAATATAAAATAACACAGGGTGATATTATGGAAAAAGTGAATACTTATTTAGAAAAAATAGAAAAAGACTTTGATATAAAATTTTTGAATACAATAAAAGGTATTTTCACATATTATGGTATAGATACTAAAAATTTTAATGAATTTTACATTGAAAATGCAGGTGGACTAACTTCATTTGAAGATGAAGTAAGTAAATATTGTTATACTATAAATGATAATGAATTTGATTTAGTACTTTATAGTGCTAGGAAGCATGCTGAAATGGATTTATTAAAGGCATATGTATTTAAGTTTGATTTAGTCAATAAAACATTTATATATCATGTTATAAGAAAAACTCCATATAAATTAAATGTTTACCATCAAATGATAAGTGGAAATTTTGATACAAGAAAATGGGTTTCTAAGAATATAGTTAAGAATCATATAAGTCAAAATGCAATACTTGATTTAATATATGAATTTGAAAATGGTATGTATGATAAAAAATTAATAGATGATGATTATATGTGGGATTATAATTATAATGATGCAAAGGCATATATATTAAGAGATTATAAAGAAATTTATGATCTATTAGATAATTTTTCTATTAGTGAAATAAAAGATATGGTATTTATGGACGATACTATTAAATGTAAAATGTTTCTTATATATAATTTAGATATAATTAATCATGAAAGAAGAAATGAAGAGTTTAAAAAACAAAAAATAGCTGAATTAATTAAAATATTAAAAAAATAAATGAATTTTTATTTTTTTTATTTTTGTGCTAAAATAGATGACTAATCAGGGGTGATTAGTATGACACTTAAAGAAATATGGGATAAAAATTATGATTTATTAGGACGCTATTATAAAAATTATTGTAATACCAATGTCGCACATGGGTATATGATGGATGGTAAAGACCTAGGTGCATGGGTACATTATCAAAGAACCGCTTATAAAAAAGGATTATTAGAAGATTATAAGATAGTTCGTTTAAATAAGCTTAATATGGATTTTAATATAAGTGATACTAGATTTTTAAATAAACCTATTACTAATATGGAATTATATAAAAGAGTACTTATTAAAAGAACTAATTTGGTATTAAGAGATTTAACATTCGAAGATAAAAATCTTATTAATTCTTGTATTAGACAAAAAGAATTAGAAAAAGTGATGATTAAAAGAATTTGGGGGTAATAATATGAAAAGGGAAGAAGATTGGTTTAAATATTATAATTTAGTAAGAGATTATAAAGAAAAATATGGCCATACTAATATTCCAGCTAATTGTGTTATTAATGGTATGAGGCCAGGTACATGGTTAGCTCGTCAGCGTGTTATATATTTTAGACCAGAAAGGAATAACTTAATTGAATATAGGATTAAAAAACTAGAAGAATTAGGTATCGATTGGTCAGTACATGAAAGCACATGGAATAAAAACTATAATTTATTAAAAAAGTATTATGAAGAAAATGGGAATACTAATCTTTCTAAAGATTATAAGGTTGATGGAATTAATTTATGGTATTGGCAAACTAATCAAAATCAAGCTTATAAAAATGGAATATTAGAAGATGAAAAAATAATATGTTTAAATAAAATAGATAATGAATGGTCTATTCATGATACTAAATTATTAAATAGGGAATATAAAAATTCACTTTATATGAAAACTCTTCTAAAAAGAACACGTTATGTACTTAGAGATTTAAGATTAGAAGGTATAAATAAGATTAATTCATTGGAAGAGCAAAAAGAAATTGAAAAGATAATTATTAAAAGAATATTTAAATAGACTATTATGTCTATTTTTTTTATATTTTTTTAAAAAAGTTATAGTCTTTATATATTTTTTTTGCTATAATAACTAAGTTTGGAAAAGGGGATTACTATGAATATATATGAACTTAATTTAATTGCCGCAAATATAGTAAAAGAAATAAGAAAAAATCCAATAACATATAAATGTGAAAATGTAGATATTACTTCTAATTTAGAATTAGAAACGTTAGAACAATTACTTTATAAAAGTGTACCTAACTTAGTAATCACACATACTATTTTGGAAACTAAAGAAGATCGTAAAAAACAAGTTAAAAGAATATATGAAATAATTAATGCTGGTATGGCACCTTATTTTTTTGATTTAAAATTTCCTTGTGATACTAAAGATAAAACAAAGTAAATTTGTGATATAATATATATGGTGATAATGTGATAGAAAATGTTATATTTGATATAGGTGGAGTAATCCTTGATTGGGATTTAGAATATATGCTGGATGAATTTGCTAAAACAGAAGAAGAAAGAAAGTTTATTCGTGATAATATTTTTTATACAGACGAATGGGCTTTAAAAGGATTAATTGATATTGGATATATTTCACAATATGATTTTATTTCCAATGTTCAAGAAAGAACTGGTCATGTTAATGACGAATTTGTATCTAACTTTATTTTAAATTACTATAAAACATTTCATATAAAAGAAGATGTAGTATCTTTAATGAAAGAATTAAGAAATAAAGGAATAAAGGTATATGTATTATCCAATATTAATGATTATATACATAATAAAATAAATGCCGATAGTTTTTTAAATGAAACTGATGGTTATGTACTTTCATATCAGGTACACACTATAAAACCTGATGAGGATATTTATAAAATATTAATTGATAAATATAATCTAGATCCTTCTAAATCTTTATTTATAGATGATGTTGATGCTAATATTTTATCCGCACACAAATTAGGAATAAAAGGAAGAGGCGTTATCAAAAATTCATATGAAGATATATTAAATGTTTTAAAAGAATATGGGGTATTAGAATAGAGGTAATTATGGGAAGCATTAATCATATTTATAGTCCTAATCAATGGGAAGTAGTACGTGAAAATAAAGATACTTATCAAATGATGATAGGTTCTAGTGATGATGAGTTGTCTTTTGGTTACATATACATATTTATATCAAAGGAAAACTATGAAAATATTTTAAATGGTAAATATTTATATAAGGCATTACCATATAGTGAAGAAAAGATAGTTATTTATAATAAACATATGAGGCGTATACCTTTGCTATATAAAACGAGATTTTATCATCATACTGAAGATTTAAAAATGTTTGAATATAGAAGAGCTACTGAAAAAGAAAAAAACGCTAAGCAGATGTTTGATGAATTAAGAAAACATATTGGTGAAAATGTTAAAGTGATTTTATGGAATTATGGGGCTAAAACGGAACAGATAGGTGTGCTAGAAAAAGTTAATGATTTTTCATGTGTCTTACTTGAAGATGTAGGATTTACTTTTATTGGTTATGGAATAGCTATTCAAACTATTTTATCTAGTAGTGGTGAGGTTTTATATAATAATCCATATGTAGATGGATATGATAAAATAGATGCAGAAGATATATCTAATGCTGCAAAAGAAATGTTTGGTTATGATAAAGCATTCGAAATTGAAAAATCAATATTTGGTGAGATATTAACTAACAAAGAAGAAAAACCAAAATTAAATCAAAAAACAAAAAGATAGATTATATAATCTATCTTTTTACTATAGGATACTCATATGTATTATCTAATATTCTTTTAATGAAATCTATATAGTTAGATGCATTATTTATAGGTTCTAGCAATCTATCTACATTAATTCCATCTTTCTTACATTGTAATATAAATGAAGATATTTCATCTATAAATGTATTTAAATATTTAGCCTCAAAATTATTTATATATTCATCTAAAGCTATATTATTATTTAACTTATCGAATAAAATATTTATATTTTCATTTGTATCTTCTAATATAAAAGTAGGAGTAGATAATGGGCTGCTATTTAATTCTTCTGAGTTATATTTGACATCAAAATAAGTTATATTTAATTTATCATCTCCAATTTTATTCGCATGTGATCTTGCATTCCTCATATATGTTAATATATATTTATTAATCATATTCATATCTTTTAAACGATTTATTAAATGTTTTATTATTTTATTTTTAATTACCTCATAAGGAATATGGTCATTAAAATTATTGTTCTCATAAAAATCTACCATATCATTAATAACTTTGGTACATTTTTGTATATATTCAGGATGTGTACAATTAAAGTTCAGGTTATAAACTTCATTTAAAATGGGATAATCATGTTCGTATGCATTTAAAAGTGTTAAATAAGAATAAGTATGATATGAAAGATATTCACTTTCATACATATTTTTATGATTACCATAAATCGCATATAGTTTTTCTTTACTATTCTTTTTTAATATTACACGACTATATTTATTTGCTCTGTAAGAATAATAATTACCAATTTTCAATTTACTAATATTTCTATCATAGGAATCTATCTTTATATTACTAGCTTTATCATGTATTTTTTCTATCCATTTTATTTCTGGATCCATATTATAATAATTATTTTTAATAATGGTATTAAATTTTATGAATGCATCTATAGGTATTATACATTTTAATGAATAATCAAGTGCTACATTTTCAATAATAATATTTTTATATTCACTATCAAATTTATATAGAGTCATGTTGTTTTTAATATGCATTAAAGAATCTTTAATTTTATCAAGTAAATATATATTTGAAGTCATAGATTTATCTGTGTCATTTATAATGACACTTTTATTTGAACCAATTATAGGTTCTTCTATAAAATTAATTGATGAAATAAATTCATTAATCGCATTTGAAGCTATAGTAGATGGTGTATAGGTGATAGAAGAGGCGCCTATAACATTATCTTTTTTAATAATAGTTTGTTCATACATAATATAATCAGCTAATGAATTTATTGCCAAAAAGAATTTTTCATTATCGTAATTATAATTTTTTAATGTATTTTTAAACATGTTAATTAAATCATTAATATTCATAAAATCACCTAAAAATTATTATAAACAATTTAATAAAATGTGTAAATATATATGTATTAATATGGTATAATTTATGTAAGTAGGTGAAATTATGGATACCATAGTTATAAATGATAATAATTTAAAAGATAGTGACATTAATAAATTTGGTAATAAAGTAAGAGCAATTTTACTTAAGGATAACAAAATATTAGTCTCACATTATGGTGGTATTAATTTATTACCTGGTGGTAAGATTGATGGTTTAGAAACTGATGATGAAGCATTAATACGAGAATTAAAAGAAGAAACTGGTATAGTTTATGATATAAATAAGTTAAAAAAAGTATGTTTAATTAAACATTATCAATATCATTTTCCAACTAGAAATAATGGTGTATGTAATAGATTAATTGATATTTTATATTATATTGGTGAATATAAAGGAATTGACCTAGATAATACTAAAAGAACTGTAAATGAGATAAATGGTAATTTTAGTTTAGAACTTATAGATATTGATGATGTATTAAAAAATGAATCTAATAATCCTAGAAAAGCATTTTTTGATAGAGAAAATGAAGAAGTAATAAAAGTATTAAGAAAAATTAAGTAGGTGAATTATGAAAGATTTAATGAAAACAAATTGTTATGATGTAGAAGATACATTAATAATTGTAGGTAGCTGTCTTAATAGGATGCAGCCAGAAGCTTATAGAAAATTAGAAAGTATTTCTAATAATATTTATGATGTATGTCTAGAAGAGGTACATATAAATATGATTATAACTAAAATAATAGGTATGTTATCTAGAGTTAAAATAAATAAAATAATATTTGCATCTGTAGATAAAAGTCCACACTGTATTCAACTTCACTATATAGAAAATGAAATAAGAAAAGCAATGGATATAGATAATATTGAAATGATTCATTATGTTGCAGTGGATAATAAATTAATAGAAATATCAAAAGAGACTATTAAAAAATCTAAATCATTATATGAATTAGAACAAATGAAATAACGCAATAAAGTAGGTGATAATATGATAAGATTTTATGATGAAGTAATTACAAAAAACAAAATAAAGCTATATAGTCTTGTCAAAGAAAAAATAATAGATTTTGTAATACCTAATTCTTATTATGTTAATCCTAAAGGATTTTTATATAATACTTTAAGTGAGAATGTGGATGCTCATAAAGAAACTAATTTAATTTATCCGTATGAGACAATAAAAGATTCATTTTATGATAAAAAATATAATTGCATCGATGGGTTACATCCTATTGTACTTGAAGATATATTAGAATCTGCAATTGAAACTTATAATAGAATAATTGAAAATAATGTCTTTGATTGGTTTGATGTTAAATATTTTATTAATATGCCTTGCATAGATTATAATGATCCATTACTTATGAAGCTTATGTTGGGTGTTATAACTTCTAAAATTGCATTATTAGAAAAGTTTATTGAAATAAAAAAAGAGTCAAAAGATCCTAAGCAAACTATGGATAAAATAGTAAAAGAATCTAGTGATGATATTTCTGATATATTAGTTAGACTTTGTGGTTTTCATAAAATCGAATCTCAAGTTGGTAGAACAATTACAACATCATCATTAAATTTAAATGCTTTTAAAAATTATCTAGATAACGATTTTAAATTAGCTATTGTTAAACCGATAATATTAGATGGTGAATATGATAGTTTATATGAAAAAATAGTAGTAGATAGATTTTTAGAAAAAAATCCAGAATATGAAGGCAAAATATTAACAAACAAATTAATTGGTTATTAGGAAAGATTAATTGAAATCTTTTCTTTTTATTGATAATAAAAATTATTTGTGCTAAAATACTAACTATTGTTTAGGGGGGACATCTATGAGCTTACTAGATTTGTTTAATAAAATTAAGGAATTCCTTGTTAATCAAAAAAGTCGAAAAGAATTTACCAAAAATATTTTACCAACTTTAAAGTTTGGTGACTTAATAATTGCAAATCGCTTTGATAAATATTTGCCAGAAAAGAATTTTCCTTTAGGACATACTAAAGGCCCGTTTATTGTAATCGGGTTTGAAGATGATAAAATAATTGCTGTTTTATGCTCGCATTCAGTTGAAAATTCAGGCCTTTTTCAAATAGAAAGTATTTCTTTTGCACGTCCTACTTTCGCGTCAATCAAGAGGATAAAAACAATAGATCATTCTGCATTTGTAGCAAAAATGGACAATACTTTAACCGAAAGAGATATGAAGGCGTTAAGGAAAAGATTAAGCTTAAACGGGACTGTTTCTTATAGAACAGATTATGAAAAAAAAGACTTAGTTTTAGATATAGAAGAGACATTTGGAATTGGAGATATCGTGTCATATAATCAAGCCCCATACATAATTTTAGATATAAATGGTGAAGATTATGTTTTAGCACATGTAACTGATTATTCATCAAAATGCTCTTATATTGATTTTGAAAACAGCCGTATTGAGTATTCTAATTTAATAACAGTTAAACAAGAGGCAATTACTTATGTTAATACATTAAATGATGAGCAGAAAAAAATAGTAATAAATAATTATAAGTTACAGAATATTAAAATTGGAGATATAGTAAAATCTGATTCTGAAAAATACTATTATGTATATCAGCTTTCTCATACTTTGGTACATGCTTTTTCTATGGATATGGATAATGGCCAAACAGAAAATAGTATTTTATTAGGAAACCATCAGTATATACCTCATTATAGTAAAACTACTAGTATTAATTTTCAATTGGAACCATATGAATATATTGGTTGCGCAAGTGAAACTGAAATTTCAAATGTTCAAGCTATGCTTAATGAATATAGACAAAAAAAACCACAATCACGAAATCATAATTTAGAAGTAAATATTCCAATG
>JAEEGL014316717.1_pt1 | contig 14568 bp, 14 predicted proteins | sample 9134231 | NCBI WGS metagenome assembly JAEEGL01 (sample SAMN16246548, study PRJNA631951) | gut metagenome | biome: gut microbiome; feature: rumen; material: fiber-attached | host: Bos | place: Iran: Karaj | collected 2018-10
AAATTATATCGCGTTGCGCAGCAACATATCACCAAGTGAAAGAGCCCGATAACCTGCAATTTTCAAACCAATACAGCCCTGTCGTCTTTCCCGATTTTTTGTTACGCTTGTTATGCTTGTTACGTGTAATTTTCATACTCACTCATTTTCTTGTTATTCATTCGTCTGAATACCGTATTTTTATATATAACACAGATATAAAGCATAACAAACATAACAAGCATAACACTTTTATTCATCTTCGTCGGATTGAGACAGGGGACGGTGTGTGCTGCAACGGCAAAATAATAATTGCGATACCGCTTGACAACGAACCGTATTATTGCTATAATACAGTTGAGCCGTACTATCGGCATAATACAGTTTTGGGAAAGGGCGGTGACGCGATACGGTTGCCTTCGATGATTTTACGCCCGTGGAGGGCGTGCCGATCTCGCTGCAGATCGTGCGGTATATCAAAAACGGGATCGTATCGGGCGGGATCGTAAACGGGGACGAGGTCCCCTCGCGCCGGGTTCTGAGCGCCCTGCTGGGCGTGAACCCCAACACAGCGCAAAAGGCCTACCGCCTGCTGGAGGACGAAGGCCTGCTGGAATCCCGCGCCGGGGCGAAGAGCTTTATCCGCGCAACGGAAGAAACCGCGCGTCGGCTGCGGGCCGAGCTGACCGCGGCGGACGCGATGGCCGCCGTGAACCGACTGAAGGCGCTGGGGCTGACAAAGGAAGAAGCCCTCGCGCTGATCGAGGCCCATTGGAACTGATGCATAAATATTTGCCTCTGGAGGAATACGACTGTGATCTTTCGCTTCAGTAAAAAATCCATTGTATTATACGTGATTGTTACCGTCGGATTATGCGGGGTACTGGGAGTTGTGATAGGCCTCATCGAACGGAACGAGATAAAAGGAATGCTTTGGTTCTTTCTCGGGTGTATTTTTTGTATATCCACGTTTGCCAAAGTCATACCGATCTATCAAAACCGATACGTGGAATTCAAAGATAGTTTCGTAACGTTTCATTGCTGCTTTGCAAAAAGAAAATCCAATGAAGAAACAATAACTGCCGCATATAAGAATATTGTAAAAATTCATTTCCAAAGATTTCTACTGCCAAAAACCTATAATCTGTTGATCACGACCTCCAATTACCCTTATACCATCTCTGTGTCCTGCTTTTTTGAAAATAGAAAAGTGCTGCAGCGCACCTTGGTTCAGCGAGTGATTTCGGAAAATCCGAACGTGATGATTACAGGGATCAAAAAAACAACGCTGAATGAAATGCTGCAACAATAAAAGAAATGCCGATTCGCATTTTTGAGGTGACAAAATGAAAAAATACGGTTCCGTATTCGCGTTATATGAGAGAAGCACGGTGTTTTTCACGCTGGGCGTAACGCTGCTGTCGTGTGCGGTGCAGTTTTTGCTGCTGTGGCTGCGCATGCGGTCCGCCGCCCCTGCGGTGCCGGAGTCAGCCGTTCCCGGGTCCGGCGCGGGGATCGCGCTGCTTGTATCCTTTTTGCTGCTCACCGCCGCGCTGTGTCTGCCCGGAGCGACACCCGGCACGGCAAACACGTTCAAACGGCTGCAAATCGGCGACCGGGGCGTTTTTTGGATGCATGCGGGCGTTTGCGCCGTGGCATATCTGTTCTTTTGGGCGGCGCAGATCGCGGTTTATACGGGCTTTTGCCTGTACTTTATCAAAACCCGGCCCTCGCTCGCGGGGGAACAGGCGTTGTTTCTGGCAAGCTTCCGCAGCAGTCTGTTTCATTCCCTGCTGCCGCTGCGCGATACCGCCCTGTGGGTGAGGAACGCGCTGTTCATCGTCTCCTTGAGCCTTGTATGCGCCGAAACACCGTGGCTCGCCCGCCGAAGAATGTATTCCTTTACCGCCGTGCCCGCCGCCGCGCTGGTTTGCGTGTTTTTTGTACGGGGGCTGAACGACCGCATGAAGCTTGCGCCCGCCGTGATGCTGCTGATCGCCGTATGCGGCAAGCTGATATACGATTTTTATATGGCGGGAGGTGACGACGCGTGAACCGCCTGCACCGATTTTTGGAAGCGTATTCCCCGCCCGGCTACCACCGTTCGCACGAGACCCGCATGCTGTGGATCGGGCTGCCCCTTTCCGTGGTGTTCGCTGCCGGCGTGTTCTTTCCTGCGCTGCATTACGCTGTGGAGATGCTGTACGTTGAAAGAAACGGCGAGCGCGTGCTGATCGAGGGCGCTTCGCTGCCGCCCTTTGCGGCCCTCACCCAATACTGGCACCTCGGTTTTGCGGCGCTGTGCCTGATCTCTTTGGGCTTTGCCGCGCTGCGGCTGGCGTATTTCCGCATGGGCGGCAGAAGCGACTACCTGATGCGCCGCCTGCCCGAAAAGATGTCCATTCTCAGGCGCGCCGTTCCCGTGCCCCTGCTGTATATCGCCGTCACTCTCGCCGTGGCCGCCATCGTTTACGCAGCGTTTTACGCGGTTTATCTGGCGGCAGCGCCGAAATAGTTGAGGAATTGAGATTTACAGTTGTGCTCCAATGCGGAATTCGGAATGCTCAGTGGCGGCTTCACCGCATTTTAATCACATTCAAATCAAACAATTCCGAATTCCGAACTCCGAATTCCGAATTTAACCGGAGGTATCTTTATGCTTGAAATTCATAATTTATCTAAAAACTACGGCTCCAAGCCCGCTTTGCGAAATGTTACCCTCTCCTTCCCCGCCGGGGAGATCGTGGGGCTGTTCGGTGAAAACGGCGCGGGCAAAACCACGCTGATGAAGTGCGTGCTCGGCTTTTTGCCCTATACGGGCGAAATCGCGCTGGACGGCGCGCCCATTACCCGCCGCAACATTGCGCGGCTCTCGTTTGCCACGAGCGAGCACTCCTTTTTTCCGAATCTGACGCCCGCGGCGCACAAGGAATTTTACGAGGCCCACTTCCCCGCCTTTTCACAGAAGCGCTTTGCGGGGCTGATGGACTTTTTCGGGCTGCCCGCCCATAAGCCCCTGCGCTCCTTTTCCACCGGGCAAAAGAACCAGTTCGAGGTGATCCTGGCGCTGAGCCAGGGCGCGGATTACATTCTGCTGGACGAGCCCTTTGCGGGCAACGACCTGTTCAACCGCGAGGATTTCTATAAGGTGCTGCTGGGGCTGCTCACCCCACAAGAGACCGTGATCCTCTCTACCCATCTCATCGAAGAGGCTGCGGGCTTTATCGGAAGGGCGGTGCTGCTGCACAAGGGCGAAGTGGCGGACGATATTGACGTGACCGCGCTGGAGGAGCAGGGCGAAAAGCTCATCGACCGCGTAAAGGCCGTTTACAGCTACCAACCCGACCGTGTGGGCAAGGCGCTTTCGCAGATCGCCGGGGAGGAGGACCTATGAAACGCATACTTGCGCTGGCGCTGGCTATGCTGCTGACGGCGGGCACGGTGATCGGCGTTGCCGCTTACAAAACCGACGCCCTCGCGAATAAAACCGCCGTTTCGGTGCGCTCGCTTTACGGCGACCCTGCGGCTGCCGACGGATTCACAGTGAACTACCGCGCCGCGTGGGCGCGGCGGCTGTATTGGGATATTTCCGTGCCCTTCGGCGGGGCGGCGCCGCAGACCGCCTTCACCTGCTATAAAGAAAAAGCGCCGCTCGAATACGATTTCCAGCCGAGCGCGGGGCTGGAGAGCGAACTGGATCAACCCGGCTTTTTCGCAGATCAGCCCGCCAACGCTCAAAAGGGGCTCTCGCGCGTGCTCAAGGAGCTCTACGACGAAACCCCGGCGGGCGAATACCGCACGCGGCAGGTGCGGCTGCGGGATTATTACGCTTATTATCCGCTGCGGTTCCGGCTCTCGCTGCCGGATTACGGTTTTTCTTACGAGGAAGGCGCCGTATGGAAACGGTTCAACGACTTTTTCCGGTTCCCGGTGGCGGATACGGACGAAATCGCGCTGTATATGGATAAACGGAACGGCGGGTTCTTCGGAATGGTCAGCTTCGGCTGCGAGGACGTCGATTATTTTTCCGTCGTCACCGAGGACGCGGTCGCCCTCTCCCGCAGAAGGTGCTTTCTGGCGATCAGCCCCGTAAAACAGTACGGCAGCGATCAGCTCATGGATTTCGGTGAAATCCCCGGCGGGTACGGGCTGTACTCGTTCCGTTACGATGAAGAAAAGCTCTCTTATGACGTCGCGCAGGATTTCCTCAACGGAGAGATCGAAAACGTGCTGCCCCTTTCCACGGACGCTATTGCGGTCCGCCTCAGCCTGAACGAAGACGAATCGAGGCTGCGGATCTTTACCGAGGAGCCCGGCGGCTTTTACATGACCGTGCTGGATACGGATACCCTGCTCCCAACGCAGAAGCTGCGGCTGGGCGATGAGATCATGAATACCTATCTGGAGGGCGCCGGCGTGACCGTGCTCTCGGACGGGGAGAACCTTGCCGCCGTCACCGAGGAAAACGGCGTTTTCACGCTGCGGTTCGTTTGCCAAAAGAAGCCCGGCGACGAATTTACCCCGCCGGACCTGTGGACGGCGCAGAGCGCCTGCTTCGCCGACGGCCGCCTTGCCATCGCCGGGCCATTCACCGATTCCCGCACCGAAAACGGCTGCGATACGTATCTGCTGGTATACGACGAAACCGGCCTGAAGTACTGCGGGGTGTGCGAATCCGGCCCCGGGGCAAAGGCGAAGGCATACGAATTAGGCGTAGAAAACGTAGAAGTCAGATATCAGTAGTCAGTAGTCAGTAGTCAGAATTCCTCATTCCTCATTCCTCATTCCTCATTCCTCATTCCTCATTCCTCATTCCTCATTCCTCATTCCTCATTCCTCATTTCTCATTCCTCATTGATGATACCTGCGCACAAAAAAAGAGCCCTCGTAGGCTCTTTTTTTCAATCCCATATAAAATCGGTGAACTCCAGCTTATGCAGCACGGTGCCGTGGGCTTCGATGCCGCTGAGCAGGAACGATGCGCCGCCGAGGTCGATATCCACAGTGATCACGTTGCGCTGGCTTAAGGAGAGGATGCGGCCCGTTTCGCGGTCGAGCTCGCAGATGATCTCGTTATCCCTGTAATTGAAATCAAACAGATATCTGCCCAGATCCAGCTTCTGCAGCAGGGGGCTGATGCCGCCGGCCACGCTTTTGCGCCCGATGGGCGTCATGATCTTATAAAACTCGCCGCCGTCCGGGTCCGGGTTGACGGTGGCGTGCACGGTGATCACCAGCCGGTAGATCTCGCCGTCCGTATAGCAGGCCGCGGAATCGAGCATATTCAGGTTGGTAAGGTTGCAGCCGTAATCCATGCCGCACACGGGAAAGGTCTCCAGCACGCGGATATCGCTGTGGGGCTGCACGGTCTCGCGCTCCTCGCCGCCGTCGGCGTTCAGCATTTCGGATACCACAAGGTTCATGATGCGCCCGGCAAGCGTGGGGTTGCCCTCGCCGGGATCCACGTCTTCCGTACTCAGCGTTACGGTCCTGGTATAGCCGGGGCAGCGCTTTTTCACGTCGTTGACCGTTTCGGTATACAGCGCCAGCACGGCGGCCTTATCCATGGGCGCCTCGCGGAAGGAATTATCCTCTATGATGCCCGCCGCGGCCACCGGGTCCTCGGTGGTGGGCTCTTCGGTGGTGGGCTCCGCCGTTGTGGGCGGCGGAGGTGCGGTTTCGGTCTCAGTCTCGCGCGCCGTCTCGTTCACGGGCACCAGCGCCAATTTATATTTACAGCCCGCAAACCCCGCCCACAAAAGGGCAAGCACTAAAATGCAGGCCATTAATCTGGTGTATTTCAAAGAATCAATCCCTTGGAAGTGTTGAGTGTTGAGTGTTGAGATGTAAAAGTGACCAGTGGCCAGAATTGAGAATTAAAAACTGTGATATGGTGTTGCGCACAGGCGATATACTGCTTCGCAGCGCGATATATTTGCTGCGCAAATGCGATATACGCTTCACTTCGTTCGCGAGCGATATAATATGAATTCCTGTTCTCGTCCCGAAGGGACATATCGCACCTTAGGTATATCGCATCCCGAAGGGATATATCGCGAATTCCGGCAGGAATTCATATCGCCGTTGGGCAAAGCCCAACGATTACTGCCTCTTCGCCTGATTCCCGTCCCGATAGTACTGCGTATGCGTGATCGGGTGCTTGGTGGTGCGCCAGATCTCGTCCGCCACGCCGGCCCATTCCAGCGCGAAATCGTCGCAGCGGCCGCACAGGGTATCCACGTCCTCTTCCATGATCAGGTTGGTGCTCTTCGCGCCGGTCTCGCGGATGATGGCTCTGAGGGCGTCCGGGTTCTCCAGCATCGGGCAGGGGCGCAGGTGGTTGTCGTTGAATGGCTGGCCGCGGTGGTAGGCCATAAACAGCGGGTTCTGCAGGGCCTGCAGCACGGTGTGCGTGCGGATGTTGGCGTCCGAATAATGGATGAACACGCAGGGCTCCATATCGCCCGCGGAATTCACGTGGAAATAGTTGCGCCCGCCGGCGATGCAGCCGCCCACGTATTCGCCGTCATCCTGGAAATCGATCACCATCAGCGGCTTGCCGGTTTCGGAATTGCGCATCTTGCGCAGCCAGAAATACATGGTCTTGCGCTGGTCCGGGCGCGGGATGAGCTCCTTGTCCGCCGTGTGGCCCACGGGCATATAGTTGAAGTACCAGGCGAATTTCACGCCCGCTTCCACCATTTTGTCCACGAACTCGTCCGAGATCACGTAATCCAGATTTCTGCGGGTGTAGCACACCGAGATGCCGAACAGGCACTTGTGGCGGCGCAGGGTCTCCATGGCCTCCATGGTGCGCTTGTAGGCGCCCTCGCCGCGGCGGAAATCGTTGCTCTCCTCGGTGCCCTCGATGCTCAGGGCAAAGGCGAGGTTCCCCACGCGCAGCACCTCTTCACAGAAGGCGTCGTCGATCAGCGTGCCGTTGGTGTAGGCCATAAAGGCGCAGTCCGGGTTCTCTTCGCACAGCTTTATGATATCGTTTTTGCGGATCAGCGGCTCGCCGCCCGTAAACATATAAAAATGCGTACCCAGGGCCTTGGCCTGCGAAATGACGCTCTGCATCTCGTCGTAGGTCAGGTTCTGGCGGTGGCCGTATTCCGCGGCCCAGCAGCCCTTGCATTTCAGGTTGCAGGCGCTGGTGGGATCGATCAGGATCTGCCACGGGATGTTGCAGCCGTATTTTTCGCGGTTGGCGCGCACCTCTTTCGTGCCGAAGTAACCGGCGTCGATGCCTAAGGACAGCAGCATATGCTTTAAGATCCCGCGGTCGATATCCGCGAGCATGCCCTTGGCAAGGCGGTTGTAAATATTGTTGGGATCCGCCGCGCCGCGCTTCATTTTTTCAAAATTTTCCGCCGGGAACATCTTGTCCCCGAAGATCTTCTGCGCGCCCTCCAAAAGCTTTACGAGGTTGCGCTCCGGGTCCTTATCCACGTATCTGAAGATCCCGTCCAGCGCCGCCGAGGCGAACGCCCTGACCGCCGTTTTTTTCACAGCCATTTTTCGTCCTCCGAAAAATCAAATCATTCCGATGATATAGTATCACGTTTTTTACCGATTGTAAACACGCTGATTCTATCACGCGGTTCACTTTTTGGCAAATGATTGTAAAAAATGGACCGGTTATTGTAATATTTTAATCTTGTGGAACCGGTTTTTATATGCTACTATTAGTATTGGAAAAACGGAGGATTTTGGAAGATGCAATTGCTCAAACGACTGTTATGCCTGCTCACGGCCCTCACGCTGCTGTTCGCGGCCGCGGCGCCCGCCTTTGCGGCGGAGGCAACGGATATCGCCGCTCCGGCGCGCGGGAAGCTGACCGAATCGGGCGGCGAGATCGTGGGGATCGCCAACCGCGGGGTATGGGACGACGCGCCCGAAAATTCCCTGCCCGCCCTGCTGGCCGTGGCGGATACGGGCTTAAAATACGCGCTGGCGGACGTGAGCCGCAGCGAAGACGGCGTACTCGTGCTGATGGCCGCGGACGCAGCGAAGCGCATGCTGGGGCTGGATTCCCCTTACGTTTCGGACTACACATTGGAAGAACTGCGGGCGCAGCCGCTGAAAAAACGCGTGGGCGGCGAAGGCAACCCCGATACCGGCCTTTCCGTTGATACGCTTGCCGAAGCGCTGCCGCAGGTCAAGGCGGCGGGCGTGACCCCGGTGCTCAAATGCGACGCGTCCCTCGCGGACGAGCTGGCCGCCGAGCCGGAAGCGGCGGGCTGCGTGCTGTATTTTACCGGCAAAACCAAAGCCGTGACGGCCGCGGTCCAAAAATACGCCGGGGCCTTTGAAGTGCTCGGCGAAAAGCGCTCTAACGTCATCTTTTCCGTGCTCTCCTTTGTAAAAAGTCTGCGGGAAGCGGGCGCGGCGGGCGCGGTGCTGAAAACCACCAACCGCTACGGCGTGATCTACTATAAATCCACGCTCGCCAAGTGCGAAGGCCTGCGCGCGGTGGCGGATACCTCTTTCCCGGACACCACGGGCGCGCGGCAGGACTGCGAAAAATGGTGGGACGACCTGATCTCCCGGGGCTACAGCGCGATCATTACGGACGATCCCGCGGGGTTTGCCGAATATCTGCGGCAGAACGACGCCGCCCGGAGCCGCCTGCGCGAAGCGTATGAAGACGCCAAAAAGGCGACGCTGCCCGCGTTTTCCATGCTCAGCGACTACCGCAAGCTCTATTCCGACGCGGAGACGCAGGCGATCGCGCTGCTGAGCGATTCCTCAGCCTCCACCCAGGAGATGACCGACGCCTGCGCCGCGCTGCGTTTCGCCCTGAAGACCGTGGAGCTGCATTTTGAAGAAATCCAAAACGGCACCGCCGACAAGACCGTAACGCTGCCGCGCATTCTGCTGTGCGTTGGGGCGGCGGCCGCGGTGATCGCCGTGCAGATCTATTTCTATCAACGGAGGAAAAAAGCATGATATTCTTAAAGATCCTTTTTGTTCTCATATTTATCGCCGTAAACGTATTAAACGTCTTCTTCGTCAACGCGCAGCGGAACGGCCCCACCAAAAAGAGCCTGACGCTGAAAATGGCGGCGGCCACCGGGTATCTCGTCACCTGCCTGCTGGCGATGTGCATCGGCAAGAACTTTACGCGCTTCGCGTGGCTGATCTTTACGGCGCTGGTGCTGTGCTGGATCGGCGATCTGTTTCTGCACCTGTGGCAGCATAAGATCCTCCCGGCCATCGGCTTTCTGGGCTTTCTGAGCGGCCACTTTGTGTTCATCGCGGCGTTTCTGAACAAGATCGAAACCATCACGCCCGGCCGCGGCTTTTTCTCCTGGGCGGAGATCCTCTTTGTGCTGTGCTTCTGCCTCGGTTTTCTGCTGTTCTCGTGGGCCGTCGGCACCAAGCTCAAGGGCTGGATCAAGGTCCCCATCTTATTATACGCGGCCGTGATCACCACCATGCTGTGCAAGGCCGTCATCATGGGGCTTTTGTACAAAACGGTCACCGGCAGCACCTTTGCCATGGCCGTGGCCGCGCTGGGCGCCGTGCTGTTCGTGGCTTCCGATTTCAGCATCGCGGTGCTGATGTTCAACGAGAAGTACAAAAAGAACTACCCCTTAAAGATGTTCAACATGGTCACCTATTTTCTGGCCGTGCTCCTCCTCTCCGCGTTACCGGCCTTATTCAATTAAAAATTCAGAATTAAAAATTAAAAATTATGACGTGACCGGTCATTTCACCGGTCATTTTTTCTTATATACTGCTCCAATCTTTTTTCATTCGCAAAACCAATCATTTATCATTAATCGTTAATCGTTAATCGTTAATCATGAATCCCCCACCCGCTCATTCCTTCTTCACAGTTTCTTCATACTTTGCGAAAATTTCAGAAAACATCCACAAACCGCATGGGCGAATTTGGTGAATTTTGCCTATTTTTTTTATGAATATTTTGTAAATTGCACAATTGACAAAAAGACCCCGTATATATTAAAATATGGGGTAGATAAAATATATTTATCAATTATAAAAAGGAGACGATTCCAATGCGCAAATTCAACAAAGTCCTCGCGGTCGTTCTGGCCGTGATCCTCTCCCTCTCCGTGTGCTCCGTGGCCGCTCTTGCCGCTGACGCTCCCGCCTACGACGAGTTCACCGTCGCCAACCTGCTGAAGAACGATAATTATACCAGCTATAAGTACGTTCAGATCAACGAGAACAAAATGAACCAGACCATGGACGTGCTTACGGCCTTCGCGCTGTACGATCAGGCCTGGAAGAACTACGCCACCAAGGAAGTCAACGTAGCGGACGCAGAAGCCATCCTGCTGGGCCTCATTGAGAAAGCCGAATACAACTTTGACGACGGTTACGTGGATGAGATCATCTCCGTGCTTAAGACCGCCAGCGACGTGAACGACTTCATCCAGAAGGTCAACCAGTACGCCAAAGTGGAAGCTTTCGCTTCCGAAGGCTGGGGCACCGCGTTCGACGTGATCAACGGCGTCATCAAAGTGGGCAACGCTTATCAGGAATACAGAGATAAGTTCATAAAGGCCTATGCCGAAGCCCTGAGCGTTCAGAGAGCCAACGCCTACTACATCGACATGCTGCAGTACATTGCGAACGCTGAGGAAAACGGTTACACTGTGCTTGCCACCGCTGCCGAGAACCTGATCGCCAAGATGGAAGCCAGCGTTGAGAGCGTGCTTGCCGATATCGCAGCCGAGGCTGCCGGCGACGGCACCAACATGGCTTTTGAGTATCTTGCAAAGCTGGCCCTGAACACCAACGTGTACACCGCCACCGCGCTGAAGGTCTATCAGATCGGCACCAGCGTTGCTGACGTTCTGTGGAACACCGGCGACCTTTACACCCTGATCGACACCGTAAAGACCGCTTACTACTTCCAGGCTGATCTGGCCAACTACACCGCCGCCGCTCTTGCGGGCACGGACGCCGACAAGCAGCTGATCTCCCTTGATATGATGCTCACCGCCAGAACGATCTCCGAGCAGGCCCTGTACAACTACAAGCTTGCCGAGAACAAGGGCGTGATCACCGCCATCAAGAACCGTCTGTACAACACCGTTTACAACGACACCGAAATGATGCTCCTTGCCGTGGACGCCATGCGTGACATCCTGTTCGGCGATACCGCTCCCGTGGTTGGCGCTCTGTACGTTTACGGCCCCGCCAGCGTGGCTGCCACGACCGCTGCCGTGAAGTCCGCCGTTTCCGATTATTCGGGCGAGACCCTCACCGCTCTGTTCCTTACCGATGCTGCCGCTGCCGTGACCGTGACCGCCGCCGGTAAAGTGACCGTGGCCGTTGTGAACGCTGCCGGCACCAAGTTCGCTTCCGAGACCGCTGCCGCGGGCGACGTGTTCGCTGTGAACACCGCTTCCGACAGCTACACCTTCAAGGGTGAGAGCAAAGCGCTGGCCGCCGAGCTTGTGGAAGAGACCGTGAAGCCCACCGTGGGCGACGTTGTTGAAGCTACCGTGGAAGTGGGCAAGGACACTGTGAAGAAGTCCTCCTTCGCCAAGGCGATCTCCGATTTCTTTGCCAAGATCGCTGCCTTCTTCGCCAAGCTGTTCAACAGATAATCTCCTGATTATAAAATATAAAGCGTATCGCGAAGGCGGTACGCTTTTTTCGTTTTATTGCAACCGGAAGCAAAATGCGAATTAAAAATTAAGAATTAAAAATTAAAAATGAATCAATATTGAACCGGAAATCAATTTATAATTTTTAATTTTACATTTTTAATTAAACACTCAGCAGTCCCGCGTCCAGCACGAACTGGCTGCCGGTGGCGTAGCGGGCTTTGTCGCTGGCCAGATACAGCACAAGGTTTGCGGTGTCCTCCGGCTCGATCCACGGCACGGGCAGCAGGTTCCCGGCGCTGGCCTCGGCGATCTCTTCGGGGGTCTTGCCCTCCATGGCGGCAAGGCCGTCGTTCATGGGGGTGTTCACGCCCGTGGGATGGATGGAAACCACGCGGATGTTGTAGGGCGCCAGTTCGATCGCCCACGCCTTGGTCAGGCCCGTCAGGCCCCATTTGCTGGCCGTATAGTGCGAAAGGCGGTTGCCGCCCCTGAGGCCCATCACGCTGGAATTATTGATGATCACGCCGCTTTTGGCCGCCATCATATAGGGCGCCACGCGCCGGGTAACGTTGAACGGCCCCTTTAAGTTAATGTCGATCATGGCGTTCCATTCGTCGTCCGTCATCTCGTGCACTCTGGCGTAGGCGCAGATGCCCGCGTTATTGAAAAGGATATCGATCTTGCCGAAGGCACGGATCGTCCCCTCCACGGCGGCGGTGACGGCGGCGTCGTCCCGCACGTCCCCGGCGAAGATCTCGCAGCGCGACCCCATTGCTTCGATCTCGGTTTTCAGGCTCTTCAGCTCGTCGCTGGTGCCGAACTCGTATTTCGGGTATTCGATCTGCTTTGCCACGTCAAACGCGGCAATGGCGCACCCCTCTTTCGCGAGCGCAAGGGCGGTGGCACGGCCCTGGCCGTGGGCGGCGCCGGTAATAAAGGCAACCTTATTGGTAAATTCAGCCATAGCTTGTTCCTTTCTATGAATTGATAAATTGGAATTTGTAGGGCTCGACGCCCTACAAATTCCAGTGGCCAGCAGCCAGTGGTCAGTGGTCAGTGCCTGTTAAGGCAGGCAAATCCGGTTACAGATTGCTGGTCACTGGCCACTGGTCACCGGTCACTCGCTCAGCGATAAACTGCAATTTGTACGCCTCAATTCTCTTTCTTTTTCATTATATTGTAGTCGTACAGCACCTCGTCCAGATCCACCCTGCATACGGTGTTGAACAGGTTGGTGGCGTACATGATCCCGGCAAAGGCAAAGATGGTCACGATCACCTCGTCCGTGAATTTCGCCTTCAGGCCCTCGTAGACGTAATCGGGGATATCGTGGGAGTCGATGGAGATCGCGGTGCCCAGCGTGTAGAGCAGCTCCTCGGTCTCGTCCAGCTTCAGATCGTCCGGGTCGTCCCCGTTGTCCTTCAGGATCTTGTTGAAGAAGGACCCGCAGATCTCGCAGTCGTTGCCGTTAGAAATGGCGTAGGAAAGGATATTCAGCGCACGCACGCCCAGCACGGGCTTCAGCTCGTCGTACAGGGTGTACCATTCCATATAGGCATGAAAGCTGGGCAGGTTGTGCAGCAGCGTGCGCTTCATGTTGGTGATGCGCCCGTGTTTGGCGATCTGGTCGTCGTATTCCGCTTTCACCTCCGGCGAGGCGGAATCGTAGTCGGTCATCTTTATGTAACTCATGGTATTCTCCTATCGGGTTTGAATTTCGGGTTATCTGCATAAAACGGCGGCAACGCATCGCGATATATCGCCTCACGGCGATGCGATATATTTGCTCCGCAAATGCGATATACGCTTCACTTTGTTCGCGTGCGATATGATATGAATTCCCGATCTCGTCCCGAAGGGACATATCGCACCGTAGGCATATCGCATCCCGAAGGGATATATCGCGAATTCCGTCAGGAATTCATATCGCTGTCGTGCCGTCGGCGCCACTCAGCGCCTGCGCCAGCACGCAGTGGAACGCCTCGCAGGCGGCGTTGAACGCGTCGCGGTTGGTGGGATACTCGAACTCCTCTTTCACGCTCTCCGCGCCGCCGGTCTGCTCCAGATTCTCCAGCCCCGCAAACACCTTCAGGTGCGGCTCCAGCGTCAGGAAGCGGTCCCCGTCCTTTTCACGGAACAGCCGTAAGAGCTCCACCAGATGCCCGTCGCCCTTGCCGCAGGGCACCACGAAACCGTCCGCCATCCGGCAGTCCTTCACGTGCATGTACTCAATGTATTTGCCCAGCTTCGCGTACGCGGGCAGAATGTCCACGTGGCACTGGATGAAGTTCGCCGGGTCGAAAATGCCCTTGATTTTGCCCTCAAAGGCAGAAAGGATCTCAAGGCAGCGGTCGTCCGTATCACCGTAAATGCCCTTTTCGTTTTCGTGGCAGCACCAGATATCGCTTTTGCGGGCGTAATCCGCCATGATCTCCAGCCGCTCGAACACCGCGTCCTTATAGATGGCGGGATCCTCATCCTTCGGCATATAAAAGCTGAACATGCGGATGTTCTTCGTGCCCAGAATGCAGGCGTTTTCCACGCACTGCTTGAACTCTTCAAAATGCGGCGCGAAATCGTCCCCGATGCCGATCTTGCCGAAGTAGGAGCCGACGGAGCTCACGCCCACGCCGTGCTCGTCCAGTATTTTTTTCACGGCTCTCGCCTGCTCGGCGGTATACGCCGAGATATTGCCCTCGTCCAGACCGCGGGGCTCGATGTGGGTCAGACCGTTGGCCTTCAGCGCCTCGATCTGGCTGAGCAGCCCGCCCCCGGCCTCGTCGGCGAAGGCGGAAAGTATAAAGTTTGCCATTCTCTTCTTTTCTCCTGTTCCGATAATGTGGAATGAGGAATGAGGAATTTCGGAAAAACCGCAAGCGGTTTTTGATGATATAATCAAGACCGCAGGTCTTCCTTCATTCCTAATTCCTAATTCCTAATTCCTAATTTCTAATTCCTAATTCCTGATTTGTTGTTATTTCAGAAGACTCTTATA
>JAEEGL015871693.1_pt1 | contig 14568 bp, 15 predicted proteins | sample 9134231 | NCBI WGS metagenome assembly JAEEGL01 (sample SAMN16246548, study PRJNA631951) | gut metagenome | biome: gut microbiome; feature: rumen; material: fiber-attached | host: Bos | place: Iran: Karaj | collected 2018-10
CTCTTCCCGGGCCATCATCCCGGAGCCCTTGTAGGTGAGGTAGTAATTGTCATTTTCCCGGCGGACTCTGACCACGGGATCCGTGCACAGGTAGGCCTGCTCAATCACCAGAGAAGGGTAGGATTCCAGGTCCTCCGGCAGCTTTCTGATGAGAAATTTCCGTTCGATTTCCATGCTTTTGTTCTTTCTTTTGAGAGGGTCGGTTTATCGTTTGCAGATGGCCCTGGATACTTCCTCTACCTTTTCGGGGGATGCGAAGACCGATGCGATCTCCAGGGCGAAGGGGAGAGAGGCTCCCATGGCCTGGCCGGTGAGGAGAAAGCCGTCCCGCTGTGCGGGGGCACCGGTGTGCTGCGCACCTCCCTCCTCCAGCTGGGAGCCAAAGGAAGGGTGGCAGGTGGCTTTTCTGCCCTTCAGATATCCTCTGTGGGCGAAGATGCTGGGAGCCGCACAGATGGCCGCCAGGTATCTGCCCGCGCCGTAGAACCGGTCCAGCAGGGCCATCAGGGGCTCGCAGACCTCCAGGTTTTTCGTCCCCACGCCGCCGCCGGGCAGGATCAGCATGTCACAGGCATCCGCATCCAGGTCCTCCAGCAGCAGATCCGCCTTCACCGGGATCTGATGGGATCCCATGATATCCAATCGGCCCATGACGGAGACCGTGACCAGATCCAGACCGCATCTGCGGCAGATATCCACCACGGTGAGTCCTTCGATCTCTTCGAATCCGTCCGCCAGAAACAGTGCCAGCTTACTCATCTTCTTCCGTTCTCCTTCCGCTCTTTACCTGGATTCCGTTCACCACGACCTCACCTCCCAGCTCAACCACCAGGCAGGGGCGTCCGTCCACGGTGCGCTCGTCGATGAGATCCGTCCGGTCGGGCTTTACCTTGATCACCACATCCGGGGTCTTGATATCAAAGGATCGGGGATTGTACACATTGCTCACCATAAGAGGTGCGCTGTCCCCCGCGGCCGCTTCGTAGTGCTGTTCAAACTCCGCCATATGTGCATTGTCCACACCGCTGGAGGCGAAGAGGCCTTTGAGCTCGCCCCGGTCCAGCATCAGGGGGGTGAGTTCCTCCCGGTGCTCCTCGATGAGCTCCCCCATCTTTTCATGGATGTTCTTTACCGCCTCGAACTGGCAGGTTTCTCCCAGGGTCTCCTCCACCAGAGCCTGGAAGGTCTCCTTCTGGGTGCCGGCGCTCATGGGCTGGGCACATCCCAGCATCAGCTCGATAAAGGATTCGTTCAGGTTCTCGGCGTCCTTGGAGTAGTAGAGGACGCTGTGGATATCGGCGGTGCGGTCGTTAAATGCCGGGAAGAGAAACCCGGTCATGGGAAGCTCCACCACCCAGTCCCGAACCCGGTTGTGGAACTCGCCGGTCTCCGCGTCAAAGGACAGACCCGGCTCCGTCAGGTTCACCGGGCAGATCACAGTGAGGAGATATTCATAGATCTCATCGGAGGCATCCTCCATCTCCGCGCCGTCCATGGCCCGTCCCGGCACATCGTAGGCATCGGCCACCACCAGGATGAGATAGTTCCCCACATATTCGAAAGAGGAGATGATCCGGTTAAAATATTCATCCAGCAGATCTTCATCCTTCAGCTTGCTGTCCCGAAGGGCCAGGAGAAAGTCCTGGGGCGTCTGGATGCCGCCGGCATCCTCCCGGACGGACTCCTGCAAAAACTCCAGGTCGATGCAGTTTTTGCCCGGGGTACCGGAGAGGGCCTTCCGGAAGATCTCGAAGTATTTGAACATCTCTTCCTCGGGCAGTCCCAGGAAGGAGCGGGCAAACTGGGCTTTCTTGTTTTTGTCTCCGTCCACATAGCAGCCGCAGATCCGGCTGACGGAACAGTTTTTCTGGGTATAGAGCTTTTTCAGCTCCGTGAGTTCGGCTTTGATCATGAGAAAACGTCCTTTTCCTGAAAGATTTTTCTGCGCTTATCTTACCATAGTTCCCGATGAAATCACAGATTGAAATTGTGCCCCGAAATTGTTACAATAGGTAGGAATATAAATTAGGAGAAGTGTGCCTATGGAAGCCTACAAGCAGGAATTTATCGAGTTCATGATCGAGTGCGAGGTTCTGAAGTTCGGGGACTTTACCCTGAAAAGCGGAAGAAAATCGCCGTTTTTTATGAATGCGGGAGCTTATGTGACGGGCAGCGCCCTGGGACGGCTGGGAGAGTACTATGCAAAGGCCATCCATGACAGATACGGGGACGATTTCGACGTCCTCTTCGGACCTGCCTACAAAGGGATCCCCCTCTCCGTCGCCTGCACCATCGCTTACAGCAGGCTTTACGGGAAGGAGATCCGGTACTGCTCGAACCGCAAGGAGGTAAAGGACCACGGAGATGTGGGGATCCTGCTGGGGAGCAGCTTAAAAGACGGGGACCGGGTGGTCATCATCGAGGACGTCACCACCTCCGGCAAATCCATCGAGGAGACCTTCCCCATCCTGAAGGCCCAGGCGGATGTGGACATCGTGGGACTCATGGTCTCCTTAAACCGCATGGAAAAGGGCCAGAAGGGCCAGGTCAGTGCCCTGGAGGAGATCCGGGAGACCTACGGATTCCCCACCGGCGCCATCGTCACCATGCAGGAGGTCATCGAGCATCTGTACAACCGTCCCTGCCACGGCCGGGTCTGGATCGACGATGAGATCAAGGCACGCATCGATGCCTATTACAAAGAGTACGGAGCGGAGCGGTAAATCTTCGCAGGGTACGGACGAAACCAGGGGACACGGGTCCCGGGAGGACAGAATATGGACGAACAGGTTTATAAGGTCATGCGGGGGAGCGGTGCCTGGAATATCGCGCTGGGTGTCGTCTCCATCGTTCTGGGGCTGGGAGCCGGCATCATGCTCATCATCTGCGGCGCGAAGCTCCTGCTTTCCAAAGGAAAACTCCTGTTTTGAGAAAGCGTAAGGGATATATCTTTACCAACCGGAAGCACCCTCTGCCTTCCATCATGTCCACGATCCTGGGGGCGGTGAGCCTGCTTTCGCTCCTGGGAGCGATCCTGGCCAGCTACCGGATGGGAGGACAGGTCCCCGGACGGTTTGCGGCAGGCGGCGCACTGGCGGCGGTCTATGCCCTGGTGGGACTGCTTCTGGCGCTGGTCACCCTCCGAAAGGAGGACACCTATCGCCTCTTCGGTATCCTGGGTACCGTTTTGTGCGGACTGGCACTGTTTCTGTGTGCATTTCTGCTCTGGATCCCGTCCTAGCGCGGGACAGGTGCGGGAGGCATTCAAATATAATCTAAGGAAGGATATTCCGGAAACATGAGCGAACAGAAAAATGCGGTCTCCAAAGTCGGGATCGTGATGGGAAGCGATTCGGATCTCGCGGTGATGAGCAAGGCAGCCGACATCCTCGAACAGCTTGGGGTGCCTTACGAAATGACCATCATCAGCGCACACAGAGAGCCGGATGTTTTTTTTGAGTATGCAAAGACCGCCGAGGAAAAGGGCTTTAAGGTCATCATCGCCGGAGCCGGCATGGCGGCCCATCTGCCCGGTATGTGCGCGGCCATCTTCCCCATGCCGGTCATCGGCGTGCCGATGCATACCACCTCTCTGGGAGGGCGCGATTCCCTCTACTCCATCGTCCAGATGCCCAGCGGGATCCCCGTGGCGACGGTGGCCATCGGCGGCGGTGCCAATGCAGGGCTGCTGGCGGCCAAGATCCTGGCCACCTCGGATGATGCGCTGCTGGAGCGCCTGAAGGCATACAGCGCATCCCTGAAGGACCAGGTGGTGGCGAAGGATGCAAAGCTGCAGGAGGTCGGTTACAGACAGTATCTGGCGGATCAGAAAAAATAAATCGAAAGCGGAACGGAGGACAGTATGGGATTGGATTATAAGCAGTCCGGTGTGGATATCGAGGCGGGATACGCTTCGGTGGAACTGATCAAGGAGCATGTGAAGCGCACGATGCGGCCCGAGGTTTTGGGAGGCCTGGGAGGATTCTCCGGAGCCTTCTCCGCCGCAAATCTGTGCAAAATGGAGGATCCGGTGCTCCTGTCCGGAACCGACGGCGTGGGGACGAAGCTGAAGGTGGCCATGCTGATGGACAGACATGACACCATCGGCATCGACTGTGTGGCCATGTGCGTGAACGATGTGGCCTGCGCCGGGGGCGAGCCCCTCTTTTTCCTGGACTATATCGCCTGCGGCAAAAACTACCCCGAGAAGATCGCACAGATCGTCAAGGGTGTGGCGGACGGATGCGAGATGGCGGGATGTGCCCTCATCGGCGGCGAGACCGCGGAGCATCCGGGGATGATGCCGGAGGATGAATATGACATCGCGGGATTTACCGTGGGGGCCGTGGACCGGAAGGACCTGATCACCGGCGAGTCCATACAGCCCGGGGATACCCTGATCGGCATCGCCTCGTCGGGTCTGCACTCCAACGGCTTCAGCCTGGTGCGCAAGGTCTTTGACATGACCGCGGAGAGCATGAAGACCCATTACGCGGACCTGGGCGGCAGCCTGGGAGAAGCGCTCCTGGTTCCCACCAGGATCTATGTGAAGGCGCTTCGCAGCGTGAAGGATGCGGGGATCCGCGTGAAGGGCTGCAGCCACATCACCGGCGGCGGCTTCTACGAGAACATCCCGAGAATGCTTCCCGAGGGCTGCAGAGCCATCGTCCGGAAGGAAAGCTATGACGTCCCTGCGGTGTTCCGGCTTCTGGCACAGATGGGCGGCATCGAAGAGCGGATGATGTACAATACCTACAACATGGGACTGGGTATGGTTCTGGCTGTGGAGAACGGCTGTGAGGACACCGTGCTCTCGGCGCTGGAGTCGGCAGGTGAAAAGGCCTATGTGGTGGGCTATGTCGAGGAAGGCGAGAAAGGGGTCGAGGTGTCGTAATGCTGCGGATCGTAGTACTGGTCAGCGGAGGCGGAACCAACCTCCAGGCGATCATCGACAAGGTGGCGGACGGCAGTGTGGAAAACACGCAGATCGTGGGCGTCATCTCCAACAATCCCGGCGTAAAGAGCATCGAACGGGCGGAAAAAGCGGGCATTCCTGCCTGCGTGATCTCCCCCAAGAGCTACGGGGACCGGGAGCAGTTCCATGAGGCACTGCTGTCACAGATCGAAGCCTATGCGCCGGACCTCATCGTGCTGGCGGGATTCCTGGTGAAGATCCCGGCAGAGATGATCAGGCGCTATGAAGGGCGGATCATCAATATCCACCCCTCCCTCATCCCCTCCTTCTGCGGTGTGGGATATTACGGGCTGAAGGTGCATGAAAAGGCCTTGGAGCGCGGCGTAAAGCTCACCGGAGCCACCGTCCACTTTGTGACGGAGGGCATGGACGAAGGCCCCATCATCGCCCAGAAAGCTGTGGAAGTCCTGGAGGGAGATACCCCCGAGATCCTGCAGCGGCGGGTCATGGAACAGGCCGAGTGGGTGATCCTGCCCCAGGCCATCTGCGACATCGCCTGCGGACGGATCGAAGTCCGGGACGGAAAAGTGTGCCGGAAGGCATAGGGAACCGAAAGAAAAAGAAACCGAAAGAGAGAACAAGATGAAGATTTTGGTGGTCGGAAGCGGCGGACGGGAGCATGCCATCGTCAGAAGCATCGCAAAGAGCCCCAGAGCCGAAAAGATCTACTGCGCACCGGGAAATGCCGGGATCGCGCAGCTTGCGGAGTGTGTCCCCATCGGGGTCATGGAGTTTGAAAAGATTGCGGCCTTTGCAAAAGAGCAGGCCGTGGATCTGGTCATCGTGGGACCGGACGATCCCCTGGTGGGCGGACTGGTGGATGTGCTGGAGGCAGCGGGCCTTCGCACCTTCGGACCCAGAAAGAATGCGGCGATCCTGGAGGGGAGCAAGGCCTTCTCCAAGGATCTGATGAAAAAATACGGGATCCCCACCGCAGCCTATGAGACCTTTGAGGATGCGGATGCGGCTCTTGCCTATCTGCGGACCAAGGCAGAATACCCCATCGTCCTGAAGGCGGACGGCCTGGCCCTGGGGAAGGGCGTGCTCATCTGCAACACCCGGGAGGAGGCCGAGGAAGGTGTCCGGACCATCATGACGGACCGCAAGTTCGGGGATGCCGGAAACCGCATGGTCATCGAGGAATTCATGACCGGCCGGGAGGTCAGCGTGCTGTCCTTTGTGGACGGAAAGACCATCCGCATCATGGCTTCCGCCCAGGACCACAAGCGTGCCAAGGACGGGGACCAGGGTCTGAACACCGGCGGTATGGGGAATTTCTGCCCCAGCCCTTTCTATACGGAGGAAGTGGATGCCTTCTGCAGGGAGCACATCTACCAGGCCACCGTGGATGCCATGGCAGCGGAGGGCAGACCCTTTAAGGGCGTCATCTTCTTCGGCCTGATGCTCACCCCCAAGGGGCCCAGGGTGCTGGAGTTCAATGCCCGCTTCGGGGATCCCGAGGCACAGGTGGTGCTGCCCAGGATGGAAAATGACCTGCTGGATGTGATGGATGCCTGCATCGACGGGACGCTGGAGGATGTGGAGTTGCACTTTTCCAAGGACGCGGCGGTATGCGTCATCCTGGCCAGCGACGGATACCCGGTGAGCTACGAAAAGGGCTTCCCCATCACGGGACTGGAGGCCTTTGACGGAAAAGAGGATTACATCTGCTATCACGCAGGAACCAAATTCGACGAACAGGGACGCGTCGTGACAAACGGCGGAAGAGTGCTGGGGATCACGGCTCTGGGCCCGGATCTGAAGACCGCGCGGGAAAAGGCTTACGAGGCCACAACCTGGGTTTCCTTCGAGAATAAGTATATGAGAACCGATATCGCAAAGAGCGTCTGCGACGGTCAGTAAGGGAGGAGTAGAAGATGAAAAGCATGAAGAGTGTGATGAAAGGGGTCCGGATCGCAGCCTTCGCGATTTTCGCGCTGGCACTTCTTCGGATGCCCATGACAGCCCTTGCCTACACAGGGACTGTGACGGCCACGACCGCAAATGTCCGGTCGCAGCCCAGCGCCAGCAGTGAGGCCATCGCCAGCGTCACCAGCGGCAACACCATCGACATCCGTTCCAAGACCACGGGATCCGACGGGAATACCTGGTATGAGATCAACGTGAATGCAAACCAGATCGGCTACATCCGTTCCGACCTGGTCTCCACCACCGAGACCTCCATCCCCACCACCGGCGGCAGCACCGAGACCCCGGCGGCGACTCCCGCTTCCGGTGGCAGTGCAAACACCGACGGTGTCACCTACGTAAACCGCGTTAACGGCACCGTATCCGGCGGCCGTTCCGTGAGAGTCCGCTCCGACGCCTCCACCTCCAATGAGATCCTCACCAATGTGGAAGCGGGTCAGGAAGTGGGCATCGTCGGCACCAAGCAGGGGGCCGACGGAAATCTCTGGTACCTGGTGGAGTTCGTGAAAAACGGAAACACCATGAACGGCTATATCCGCGAGGATTTCCTCACCATCTCCGGAGAGGTCACGCCCATGACCGAGGAGCCTGCAGAGGCCCCCGCAGAGGTGACGGAGGAGCCTGTGGAGGAGACGCCGGCCCCGGCGGATTTCTCCGTGCCCAAGCGCTATGAGACCCAGCTCCAGAGCGACGAGTGGTACCTGCTGGACAATGAAGAGGGTGTGCAGTACAGCATCAAGGCCATCTTCGATGACAATGAGCAGAATGTAAAGACCATCGAGGCGCAGAGAAAGAAATTAAAGACCAACAAGACCATGCTGGTGATCTTCATCATCGTCGCCATTGCGGCCTGTGCCCTGGCAGCCTTCTTCTACATGAAGTGGATCGAGCTTCGGGACAAGAAGGATTTCGACGCCGTAAAGGACAGCACCAGAGCCCGGAAGGAAGGCCTGCGCAGCCAGAGCGGACGCCCGGTGCGCACCGGTGAGAGACCTGCCCGTGAGGGAGGAAGAGCCCCCGAAGGGCAGAGAAGACCCGCGGAAGGCCAGAGACGTCCCGAGGGCCAAAGACCCGCAGGAGCACGCCCCGCAGAGGGACAGAGACGCCCGGAGGGCCAAAGACCCGCAGGCGCACGCCCCGCAGAGGGACAGAGACGTCCCGAGGGCCAAAGACCCGCAGGCGCACGTCCCGCGGAAGGTCAGAGACGTCCCGAGGGCGCACGTCCCGCAGCGCGTCCTCAGCAGGCGGAAGGCCGTCGCCCCGAGGGAGAGCCCTCCGCACCGCCCCTTCGCCATGAAGCACAGCGCATCTCCGAGGAGGAGGGCGCACCTGTCAGACCTCCCCGCACCTCGCAGCCCGAAGGACAGCCCAGACCTGCCGGACAGCCCAGACCCGCGGCCCAGAGACCTTCTACCAGACCGCAGGCGGATTCGGCACCGGATGATGACGATGAGTTCAATTTCGATTTCCTGAACTGGGATGATGAGGATGGACAGTAATACCGGACGGTTGATTCATTGACACGAGATAGCCTCTGTTATACAATAGTTATAACAGAGGCTTCTGTCGTGAAAGGAGAGCCGGTATGATCGTAGAAGTTGATTTTGACATCGATTTTAACAGCGATGAAGCATTGTATCTCCAGCTGTGCAACCAGATCATCATGGGGATCGCCACCTCCCAGATCCGGGAGGGGGACTCTCTGCCCAGCGTCCGGGCATTGGCGGATACCATCGGCATCAACATGCACACGGTGAACAAGGCATATACGGTCCTTCGTCAGGAGGGCTATGTGAAGGTGGACCGCAGGCGGGGAGCCGTGGTGGCAGTGGATGCCGACAAGGCACAGGCTCTGGCCGAGTTAAAGGACCGGCTCCGGGCGCTCCTGGCCAGGTGTGCCTGCAAGAGCATCACCAAGGACGAGATCCATCAGCTCATCGACGAGATCTACGAAGACTACCGGTAACCATACAGGCGGCATGACCGCCATAGAGAAAGGAATCTGAAATCTATGCAGGCCAGATTTACCAAGAAAGCCCAGCAGGCCCTCTATGAGGCGTCCAGGCTGGCAAAAAAGCTCGGCCAGGGATATGTGGGATCGGAGCATCTGCTGGCGGGGCTTCTGACAGACGAGCAGAGCGTCGCGGCCCGGGTCCTTCTGGCAAACGGAGCGGACCTGGAGACCTACCTGGAGATGATCCGGGAGATGATCGGCTTTGAAAAAGGTGTCTCCACCGGAGAGCGGGAGGAGTATTCTCCCCGGGCAAAGGCCATCCTGGAAGGCGCCCATCAGATGGCGGAGCGCTTCGGTCAGAAAGAGACCGGCACGGAGCATCTGCTGCTGGCCATGATCCGGGAGGGGGACAATGTAGCCATCCGGCTGCTGGCCGCCAAGGGGATCAATCTTCAGAAGGTGTACGCGGACACCCTGTCCGCCATCGGCCAGGATCCTTCCCTGGTAAAGGAAGACCTGGGGCAGCGCATGCAGGGCCGCGGACGGGGATCCATGCTGGCACAGTACAGCAGGGACCTGACCCAGCTGGCAGCGGAGGGGAAGCTGGACCCCGTGGTGGGCCGGAATGACGAGATCCGTAGAGTCGTCCAGATCCTGAGTCGCAGGACCAAGAACAACCCCTGCCTCATCGGAGAGCCCGGCGTGGGAAAGACCGCCATCGTGGAGGGACTGGCCCAGCGCATCGTCTCCGGGGATGTGCCCCAGACCGTGCAGAATAAGAGGCTCCTGACCCTGGACCTGTCCGGGATGGTGGCGGGGAGCAAATACCGCGGAGAGTTTGAGGAGCGGATCAAGCGCGTCATCAAGGAAGTCATCGATGACGGCAATACCATCCTCTTCCTGGACGAGCTCCACACCCTCATCGGAGCCGGCGGCGCGGAGGGGGCCATCGACGCCTCCAACATCATGAAGCCCGCCCTGGCCAGAGGGGAGATGCAGCTCATCGGAGCCACCACCATCGCGGAGTACCGCAAATACATCGAAAAAGATGCGGCCTTAGAGCGCCGCTTCCAGCCCGTCACTGTGGAGGAGCCCACGGAGGAGGAGGCTATCCGCATCCTGGAGGGGGTGAAGGGCAAGTACGAGGAACACCACCATGTGGAGATCACCTCCGAGGCGGTGGATGCCGCGGTGCGCCTCTCCTCCAGATACATCAACGACCGGAATCTCCCGGACAAGGCCATCGACCTCATCGACGAGGCGGCGGCCAGCGTCCGCATGCGCTCCATGGACCTGCCGGACAAACAGAAAGAACTGCTGGATCAGATCCACAAGCTGGACCGCCAGATCGAACTGTCCATCCGCATGGAAGCCTTCCTGCAGGCGCATGAATTAAAACAGCGCCAGGACGAACTCATCAAAAAATACGAAAAAGCCGAAAAAAAGAGAGAAGAGAAGGCGGACAGCTATGCCGACCGCATCACGGAAAATGACATCGCCGCCGTGGTCTCCATGTGGACGAAGATCCCCGTGACCAAGCTGGCGCAGAAGGAGAGCGAACGGCTCCTGAAGCTGGAAAAGACGCTGCACAAGCGGGTCATCGGTCAGGAAGAAGCCGTCACCAGCGTGGCCAAGGCCATGCGCAGAGGCCGGGTGGGATTAAAGGATCCCAAGCGCCCCATCGGAAGCTTCCTTTTCCTGGGACCCACCGGTGTGGGAAAGACGGAACTCTCCAAAGCGTTGGCAGAGGCCATGTTCGGCTCCGAGGATGCCCTGATCCGGGTGGATATGTCGGAGTACATGGAGGGACACTCCGTCTCTAAGATGATCGGGTCCCCTCCGGGCTATGTGGGCTTCGAGGAGGGTGGACAGCTCACGGACAAAGTGCGCCAGAATCCTTACTCCGTGGTCCTCTTTGACGAGATCGAAAAGGCCCATCCGGATGTGTTCAACATCCTGCTCCAGGTTCTGGACGACGGGCATATCACCGACTCCAAGGGACGGAAGGTGAGCTTTAAGAATACCATCCTCATCATGACCTCCAATGCGGGTGCCCAGCGGATCGTGGATCCCAAGAACCTGGGATTTGCCGCGGAGAGCAGTGAAAAGAAGGATTACGAAAAGATGAAGGGCGCCGTGATGGAGGAAGTGAAAAAATCCTTCAAGCCCGAATTCGTCAACCGCATCGACGACATCATCGTTTTCCATCAGCTCACGGACGAGAACATGAAGCAGATCGTAGAGCTCCTGGCCGGTCAGCTGGGGAAGCGCTGCGAAGAGCAGATGGATATCCGGCTGACCCTCACCGCCGGATTAAAGGAGCATCTGGTAAAGAAGTATTCGGACAAAAAGATGGGTGCCAGACCCTTAAAGCGGGCGATCCAGTCCGTGGTGGAGGATGCACTGGCAGAGGAGATCCTGTCCAAGAAAGTAGGCCCGGGGGATTCGGTCACCGCGGGATATCGGAACGAGAAGGTTGTTTTTACGGTCAAAAACAAATCGTAAAGGAGGAACAGACATGGCTACAGAACTGCTTCGCACGGAAGAGGGCGGAAAGCTCAGCTTTGGGGACTATACCCTGCCCGCCAAGTCGAAAGTGGAGGACTATCCCCACGGCGGAGACCTCTTAAAGTGCAAGAGCTTCAAAGAGATCACCAAGCTGGAAAAGAACGGGCTCTTCCTCTATGAGTCCGTGCCGGGGACCAGCGTGGAAGGCTTCGAGGAGACGGAGGACGGCATCAGCTTCAACGTCCGGGGCGCAGAGGATGCCCAGATCACCCTGGGACTGGCCGAGGATACCGTGTACGAAGTCTTCGTGGGCGGAGAGAGCACCGGCGCAGTCCAGACCGGATTGGGCGGAAAGCTCAGCATCAGCGTGGAACTCTCCGGTGAGCAGCCGGTTTCGATCGAGGTTAGAAAAGCGTAAATGCCCAAAGGAAAAGCAACCACGGTGTTCTTCTGCCAGAACTGCGGGAACGAATCTCCGAAGTGGGTGGGGCAGTGCCCCGCCTGCAAGGAGTGGAATACCATGGTGGAAGAGCCGGTTCAGAATCAGAAGATCAAAAGCCCGGGCCCTGCCATGCGGGCCTCCATGGGAAAGGAAGCCCCGGTGCTTCTCTCCGGTGTGGAGATCCGTGGGGAGGACAAGATCCTTACAGGGATCGGGGAGCTGGACAGAGTGCTGGGAGGCGGCATTGTCCAGGGGTCCCTGACCCTGGTGGGAGGTGATCCCGGTATCGGAAAATCCACCCTCCTTCTCCAGGTGTGCCATCACCTCACCGAGAGCGGACATGAGGTCCTGTATGTGTCGGGTGAGGAGTCCAAGGTGCAGATCCGCATGAGAGCGGACCGCATCGGCACCTTCGGTCAGAAGATGTATCTGCTGTGCGAGACGAATCTGGATGATATCGCGGAAGCCATCAAGGAGCGAAAGCCCGAGATCGTGGTCATCGACTCCATTCAGACCATGTACAATGAGGCAGCCTCCTCCGCCCCCGGAAGCGTCAGTCAGGTGCGGGAGTCCACCAATGTCCTGATGCAGCTGGCAAAGGGACTGGGGATCTCCATCTTCATCGTGGGCCATGTGACCAAGGAAGGCACCGTGGCAGGCCCCCGTGTGCTGGAGCATATGGTGGATACGGTGCTTTACTTCGAGGGGGATCGGCATGCCTCCTACCGGGTGCTCCGGGGGGTGAAAAACCGCTTCGGTTCCACCAATGAGATCGGGGTCTTCGAGATGCGCGAGCAAGGTCTCCTGGAAGTGGAAAACCCCTCGGAATACATGCTGGACGGCCGCCCGGAGGGAGCCTCCGGAAGCGTGGTATCCTGCAGCATGGAGGGGACGAGGCCGCTCCTCATTGAGATCCAGGGGCTGGTGTGCCGGAGCAATTTCGGCATCCCCAGGCGTCAGGCCACCGGTACGGATTTTAACCGGGTAAACCTCCTGATGGCGGTCCTGGAAAAGCGCTGCGGCATCCATTTGGGGGACTGCGACGCGTATATCAATATCACCGGCGGCATCCGGATCGCGGAGCCTGCCATCGACCTGGGGATGGTGCTGGCCATCCTCTCCAGCTTCCGAAACAGCCCCTTAAGCCCGAAACTCATGGCCTTCGGAGAGGTGGGACTCTCCGGGGAGGTCCGAAGTGTCTCCCAGGCCCGCCAGAGAGTGGCGGAAGCGGCGAGACTGGGGTTTGAAACCTGCATCGTCCCCAAGAGCTGCGAGGCGGACTGCAGGAAGGAATGCGGGAAGAATACGAAGATGGAGATCATCGGCGTGGCGAATGTCCAGGAAGCCATGGACCGGGTGATGTGAAAAGCAAAAGAATACAGGGAATTCAGGACGGAAATGATTCGGCATAAGCTTAGGATCATTTCCGTTTTTTGGCAAATAATTACGGATTATTTGGAGTTGATGCGATTTCCTTCACACCATCCGTCCATTTTCCCTTTCTGCGCCTGGAGGTGGTTCTTTTGGACAGATATGCATCCAGGGGCTGAATGCCCTTTTTGATCTCCTCCAGTGTTTCTGTGCATTTCTTTTTGGACAATCCGGCATCAGTTCCGACTTTGATCAGGTCCTCGTCGGTGATGTCTTTTGCCTTTCCGTTTACGGAAGTGGTATGCTCTCCGAAATAGGTGTCGCTGTAGGTCAGATCATAAGCGGGAGCGAGGCGCCATCCGGCTTCATCCGTATAGCGGAATGAGAAATTCTTTGTGTGATCATCCAGGTTGTGGGTCAGGACGTTGAAACACATCACGCGGTAGATCTGCTCCAGGTCATCCACGCGGTCTTTGGTCAGGATGCGGACCAGCTTCATGTAAGCGGAATAGTCGCAGGATGGTGCGCGGAAATCCGCTTCAAGCAGACCGGCGAAGGTGATGGTGAAGATCTTTTCCCCGTTTTTTCTGTCGAAACGTTCGGTTTTAAAGTATCCTTCACATAGCGAAGATTCTACAAGCTGTGTTTCGGTCATGGTGATCCCGCATTTTTTCGCACAGAGGGCATAGTCGTATTCCCGCTTTCCGCTGATGGCCGGATCCTTTTTGGCGGGGAATTTTATGATCCATTCTTTTCCTTCCTCGCGAAGCAGGATCTTCGGACGGGTGCCGCCGCTGGAACCTCCCAGATTGTAAAGCGTATCCAGTTGATCGGAGGGCTTGGAAGACAGGACCTTGCTGCATTCGGCTGCGATCATATCGTAGGAGAGGCCAAGGGATCCGAAGTCATAATCGGCATGACTGGAGGGACGGTATTCCAGGGCTCCCATTCCGGAATCGCCCACATAGGCCAGTCGGTCCAGTGCGGTGAGGCTGCCGGGATCGATGCCCATGGAGGAGAGGTGATGATCCAGCAGAAGTTCGCCCCAGGCGTCCGGAAGCGAATCGGCAAACACGCCGAACAGACCCCGAAAGCGGTCTCTGCTCTTTTCCGGGGGAAGGAACACATCCTCTCGAAGCGGCAGACTGAAAGGACTGATGGGGAATCTGTCCTGACGCCAGTCATCCGCGTACTGGAACGCGATCCGTTTATCGGAGGTCTGCGCCAGAGTGCCGACACATCTGCCGTGACAGTATACGTCTAACGTTTTATTTTCCATCCCGCAGCACCTCTTCAATGCTCAGATAGACAGGTTGGGAGAACAGGGCCTTCAGATCACCTGTAAGGCCCAGCTCCATTGCGATTTTGGTCAGAGATTTCAGGGAGATC